>JAAUYH010007270.1_pt1 | contig 18787 bp, 16 predicted proteins | sample 7278061 | NCBI WGS metagenome assembly JAAUYH01 (sample SAMN14350203, study PRJNA611818) | marine sediment metagenome | isolation source: surface marine sediment (0.6m) | place: French Polynesia: Moorea | collected 2018-08 | reverse complement strand
GCGCGGCTGACTTCCTTCAGGAACGAGGTGGTCGAGAAATCGATGCTCGCCTGCTGGTCGAGCTTGTTGAACACCGGGTGGTTGAACGAGATCTCGAAGTTGACCTTGAAGCCGTTGAACGGGTGCAGCTCGGCCCACTTGTCTCCGTCTTCGACACGGACGGTCTTTTTTATGCGTACGAACTTCTTCGCTGCGTTCTGCTCTTCGATGCCCGCCGATTGCAGCAGGAAGACGAACGGGCCCGCGCTGCCGTCCATGATCGGGACCTCGGGCGCCGACAGATCCACGTACAGGTTGTCGATGCCGAGCCCGGCAAGTGCCGACATCAGGTGTTCCACGGTTGCGACCTTGACGCCGTCCCTGATCAGGGTCGTACCGAGCATAGTCTCGCCGACGAGTCGCGGATCGGCCGGTACGTCCACCGGATGATCGAGGTCGACGCGGCGGAAAATAATGCCGGAGTTGACCGCGGCAGGGCGGAGCGTCATGTACACCTTTTCGCCGGTGTGCAGGCCCACACCGGTGGCGCGGATCGAGGTTTTCAGCGTGCGCTGTCGCAGCATTGCCACAATCGTGTTCCCAAGCGATCAGGTTTGTTGCAGGTCCGAGTCACCGCAATCGCGCGCAAGATTAGCACACGCCATCGAAACTCTTCAAGGTTTTCAGGTGCTTAGCAGCGGTCCTTGACGCTGCTGGCAGATAATGCCACGGGCGGGCGGGGTAGCAGCCGGCCCGGGGTTCCCCGGGCCGGCTTCGCGGAGGTTCGTGCGGTCTTGCTACCCTTCAGTCGGCCTGGCGGCGCAGGAAGGCAGGAATATCCAGCAGCTCCTCCTGCAACGCAGGGCCGTCCTCGAGACCGTCGCCCACGGCGCGCTTGCGCTGCACCGTCGGCTTGTCGAGCGTGTGGTAGTTCGGCTCGGCCTGTTGTTGTTGCGCGGGACGCCGCACGATTCGCATCGGCGATTCGGCGTTGGTCGCACTCTGGCCCAGACCGGTTGCAACGACGGTCACACGAATCCGATCCGTGAGCTCCGGATCGATAACGGTACCGACTACGACCGTCGCCTCGTCGGAAGCAAACTCTTTGACCGTATTGCCGACTTCCTGGAACTCGCCGATCGACAGATCCATACCGGCCGTCACGTTGACGAGAATGCCGTTCGCGCCTGCCAGATTGATGTCCTCGAGGAGCGGGCTCGAAACAGCGGATTCGGCCGCCTCGCGAGCACGGTCTTCGCCGGACGACGCGCCGGAGCCCATCATCGCCATGCCCATCTCGGCCATGACGGTCTTCACGTCGGCGAAGTCGACATTGATCAGACCGGGACGCGTAATCAGCTCCGCGATGCCCTGCACGGCTCCCTGCAACACCTCGTTGGCCGAGCCGAATGCGTCCAGCAGGGTCGTATCGCCACCGAGCACCGTCAGCAACTTCTCGTTCGGAATCGTAATCAGCGAATCGACGAACTTGCCGAGCTCACCGATGCCGTGATCCGCAATCTGCATGCGCTTGTGCCCTTCCATGTGAAACGGCTTCGTAACGACTGCGACCGTCAGGATTCCGAGCTCCTTGGCTACCTGTGCAACGACGGGCGTGGCTCCGGTGCCCGTGCCGCCACCCATGCCTGCCGTGATGAACAGCATGTCGGCACCTTCGATCACCTCGCAGATGCGATCGCGATCTTCCATCGCCGCCTGGCGGCCGATGTCGGGGTCAGCGCCCGCGCCCAGGCCTTTCGTAATGTTGCAGCCGATCTGCAACGAGGTCCGCACCCGCGCGCCCGACAGGGCCTGCGCGTCGGTATTCGCACAGATGAAATCGACGCCCTCAATGCCCTTGTCGACCATGTGCCCGACTGCATTTCCGCCGCCACCGCCGACGCCAATCACCTTGATGACGGCGCTCGGGCTGTGCGCATCCATTAATTCACACATTTATCGTTCCTCCGCGTTATCAAAAGTGGCCGCTAAACCACGCTTTCATTCGTTCCCACACTTCTCCCACGTTGCCGCCGATCGGTGCCGACCGGCCTTCACGCCGGGATATATTTTCGTAGCCATAGAGCAGCAGGCCGACGCCTGTTGCGTGAATCGGGTTTCGGACGACGTCCATGAGTCCTTCGACGTACTGCGGTGCACCCAGCCGAACCGGCATGTGGAACACCTCTTCGGCGAGTTCGACGGCGCCTTCCATCTTCGCGCTGCCGCCGGTGATGACGACGCCGGCCGCAATCAACTCCTCGAAGCCGCTGCGACGAAGCTCGTCGCGGACCAGGCCGAAGAGTTCTTCGTATCGGGGCTCGACGATCTCGGCGAGTGTCTGCCGGGCGAGCCTCCGCGGCGGCCTGTCGCCGACGCTCGGAACCTCGATCGTCTCATCCGGGTTTGCGAGCTGCGACAGCGCGCAGGCGTACTTGATCTTGATTTCCTCGGCGTACTGCGTCGGCGTGCGCATCGAGACGGCAATGTCGTTGGTGACCTGGTCTCCTGCAATCGGAATGACGGCCGTGTGCTGGATCGCACCGCCGAGAAACACGGCAATGTCGGTCGTGCCGCCACCGATATCGACGATGCAGGATCCGAGCTCTTTCTCGTCATCGGTCAGCACGGCGTAGCTCGACGCCAGTTGCTCGAGCACGATGTCATCCACTTCGAGACCGCAGCGCTGCACGCACTTTACGATGTTCTGTGCCGCGCTTTCTGCGCCCGTCACCATGTGCACTTTTGCCTCGAGCCGCACACCGGACATGCCGACCGGCTCGCGGATACCCTCCTGGTTATCGATGACGAACTCCTGCGGCAGGATGTGCAGGATCTTCTGGTCGGCCGGAATCGCAACGGCGCGCGCCGCATCGATGACCCTGTCCACGTCACTGGCGCTGACTTCCTTGTCGCGAATCGCGACGATGCCGTGCGAGTTCAGGCTGCGCACATGGCTGCCGGCGATCCCCGTGTACACCGAGTGGATGTCGCAGCCCGCCATGAGCTCGGCTTCTTCGACGGCCCGCTGGATCGAGTGCACTGTCGACTCGATGTTGACGACGACACCTTTCTTCAGGCCGCGTGACGGGTGCGAACCGATTCCGACGACTTCGATGTTGCCGTCCTCATTGACTTCTCCGACGATCGCGACGACTTTCGACGTGCCGATGTCGAGTCCGACGATCAGGTTCTTGTCACCGCGTTTGGACATTCAATCCGTTCCCCTGGAGGCGAGCATTTCCGCGTCGCCCTGTTTGCTCTCGCCGGACGGCGTCTCGGCACCGTCTTTCCAGCCGATCGTGAAGCCATTGCTGTAGCGCATGTCGATATAGTCGATGTCGGCCGCACGTCCCGTGATGATGTTGGCGACGATGTCGAGAAACAGGTTCGTGCGTTCGTCGACGTCGCGGCGGCCGAGTCTCACGTCGACGCCATTGCTCAGGCTCATCTCCCATGCGCCGCGCGCATCCAGTGTTACTTCGCGCAGGTCGAGCCCCAGCGGTATCAATTGCTCGCGAATGGCCAGGTATCGCCTGGCGACGGCCGCGGAACTCCCTTCGGGGCCCTCGAGCCTGGGTAATTCCTGTGGCACGTGGCGCGCGCTGTGGACGAACAGGTCGCCGCGTGTGTTCAACAGGCCGCGCTCGCCCCAGATGGCAGCGGGCACCTGCTCGGTGACGGTCACCTTGATGCGGTCCGGCCAGCGCCTTGCGACGAGCGCCTGGTCGATCCACTCGAGATCGGACACCTGCCGTTGCATCGTGCCGAGATCGGCGCCCAGAAATCCTTTCGCTATCTCGTCACTGATGGCTTCCTCGATAGCAAGCGCCGTGACGCGCTGGAACGGCCCGCTGATCTCGAGCGATTCGATCTGGCGGTCCAGTGCCATCGTACTGAGCTGGTACGTCCCGAGAATGGCGGCAAGTGCCACGACAGGCGCGACCAGCCGACGCAGGTTCAGTGTCGGCAGCTTGATTCGCCGCGGCGCTTTCTTGACGCGCCGTTTTGCCTGTTTACGTGCCAAGGCTCGTCTCCAGGATGCGTACGCAGAGCTCGTCGAAGTCGATACCGGCCTGCCTGGCCGCCATCGGCACCAGGCTGTGGCTCGTCATGCCGGGAACCGTGTTCGCTTCCAGCACGAGCGGCTGGCCATCCTCACCGGTCATGAAATCAACCCGCCCCCAGCCCGAGCAGCCGAGTGCATCGAAGGCCGCGAGCGCGATGTCGGCATACTGCTGCTCACTCGCCGCATCGTCGGTCCCCGGGCAGTAGTACTCGGTGCGGTCCGATTCGTATTTGGCGCGGTAGTCGTAGAAAATGCGCGGCGTCTCGATCCGTATCGTCGGCAGGGCTTCGCCGTCGAGGATCGAAACCGTGTATTCGCCGCCCACGATGCAGCGCTCGACGATCGCAACGCCACCGTAGTCGAGCGCGAGCTCGACGGCATCGGCAAGGCCCTCGCGTTCGAACACCTTGGACATGCCGACGCTGGACCCCTGCCCTGCAGGTTTCAGGATCAACGGAAAGCCGAGGTCCCCGGCAGCCAGCGCCGCTCCGTCCATATCGTGAATGACCGCCCAGTCGGGGGTCGGAATACCACAGGCTTCGAACAGCTGTTTGCTGCGGACTTTGTCCATCGCCAGCGCCGATGCCATGACGCCGCTGCCGGTGTAGGGAACGCCGAGCCACTCGAGTGCCCCCTGAAGAGCACCGTCTTCGCCGCCCGGGCCGTGCAGTGCGATCCAGACGCGATCGAAGCCGGCCGACGCAAATTCGGCAATGCTGCGCTCCGCCGGGTCCCAGCCTTGCGCATCAACGCCGCGGGACTGCAATGCCGCAAGCACGGCGCCACCCGTATCCAGCGAGACTTCGCGCTCGGACGAAGACCCGCCGAGCATTACCGCAACGCGACCGAAATCTGCCGGAGAAGTCATGAAGGCGCCTCCCCGATGATGCGTACCTCGTGCTGCAGCTCCACACCGTGCTTGTCGAACACCGTTTGCCGCACGTACTCGACCAGTTCCTCGATGTCGGTCGCGCTGGCATCGCCCGTATTGATGATGAAGTTCGCGTGCTTCGTCGAAACTTCCGCGCCGCCGATACGCTTACCTTTGAGACCGGCTGTCTCGATGAGGCGGGCCGAGTGGTCGCCTTCAGGGTTGCGGAATACCGAGCCACAGCTCGGCAGGCCGAGCGGTTGCGTGTTCTTGCGCCGCTCGAGCATCGCGTCCAGCGTCGCCATGCTCGGCGTCACCTCGGGATCGAATCGCAGTGTTGCCTCGAGAAACCATTCGTTCGCCGGACCCGTCACGCTGCGGTAGCCGACCGAGTACTCCGCGGGTGCGCGCTCGTGCACTTCGCCCTCGCGGTCGATCGTCCGCACGGACTCGACGCGTTCCCAGGTCTCGCCGCCGTGCGCGCCGGCGTTCATCGTCAACGCGCCACCTACCGTGCCGGGAATACCCGCAAAAAACTCCGAGGGCCCGAGCCCCCAGCGAATGCACTGGCGCGCAAGCTGTGTGCACGGCAATCCGGCACCCGCCCTCACCGTCAGGCGGTCGAGCCGTTCGATCGTACGCAGCATACGAGCTGCCGCAATCACGACACCGCGAATGCCGCCGTCGCGGACCAGCAGATTGCTGCCGGCACCGAGCCAGAATATTGGCGTGTCCTCATCGAGTGCCTTGAGGAACGCGGACAGGTCGTCGATGCTCGACGGCGTGAAGAAGACATCCGCCGGGCCACCCACGCGCCAGGACGTGTGCCTCGCCAGCGGCTCGTCGTACTTGAGCTCGCCCTGCACGTCCATGTCCATCACCGCAGACATCAGGAGCTGACCTTCAGGTTCGGTTTGGCGGCAAGCAGGTCGGGCAGGCCGGCGGCATATGCGCCGATATCGCCTGCGCCCATCGTCAGCACGAGATCGCCTTCGGCCAGCAGGTCGGTCAACACCGGCTGCAGGTCGTCGAGCGACTCGACGAACACGGGCTCTACGGCGCCACGGCTGCGAATGGCCCGCGCCAGGGAACGCCCGTCGGCGCCGGCGATGGGCGCCTCGCCAGCGGCGTAGACCTCGAGCAGGACGAGCACGTCGACATCCGACAGTACCGTTGCAAAGTCGTCCATCAGGTCGCGCGTGCGTGTGTAGCGATGCGGCTGGAAGACGAGGACGATGCGACGCTCGGGCCAGCCGCTGCGCGCCGCGGACAGCGTTGCCGCCAGCTCGGTCGGGTGGTGGCCGTAATCGTCCACGAGCATGACCTTGCCGGCACTCGTCGTAACTTCGCCGAGATTCTGGAAGCGGCGGTCGATGCCCTCGAACTTGCCGAGTGCTTCGATCACTGCCGAGTCGCTGACCTGCAGCTCCGCAGCCACGGCAATGGCTGCGAGCGCGTTGCGCACGTTGTGCATGCCGGGCAGCCGCAGCGATATCGTCAGCGGATCGTCGTTATCGCGGCGGACGACGTCGAACGTCGTGAGGTTTTTGCGAAACTGGATGTTCTCGGCGCGGACATCGGCGTCGGAGTCGACTCCATAAGTCGTTACCGAGCGGCCGATGTCGCCGAGTATCTCGTTGACGCCGGGATCGTCGCTGCAGACGACGGCCAGCCCATAGAACGGCAGATTATGCAGAAATTCAATAAAGCCCGAGCGAAGCTTCTCGATATCACCGTCGTAGGTCGACATGTGATCGGCGTCGATATTGGTAACGACCGCCAGCATGGGCTTCAGGGTTACGAATGACGCGTCACTTTCGTCGGCTTCGGCAACGAGGTAATCGCCCTGCCCCAGCCGCGCATTTGCATCGGCGCTCTTCAGGCGCCCGCCGATGACGAAGGTCGGGTCGAGCCCGCCCTCGGCGAGTACGGAAGCGACGAGGCTCGTCGTCGTGGTCTTGCCATGGGTGCCCGCGACTGCGACCGAGTAGCGGAAGCGCATGAGTTCCGCGAGCATCTCGGCGCGGCTGACAACGGGCATGAGTTTGTCGCGGGCGGCCGCGACCTCGGGATTGGTTTCATCGACCGCGCTGGAGACGACTACGGCGTCTGCCGCGCGCAGATTGTCTGCAGCGTGGCCGATGAATACGGTTGCGCCCTGCTGCTCGAGGCGCTTTGTCTGTTTGTTCGGTTTGAGATCGGATCCCTGCACGTCGTAGCCGAGACTCAGCATGACCTCGGCGATACCCGACATTCCGGAGCCGCCGATACCGACGAAATGCACGCAGTGAATTCGACGCATCCTGTTGATCATGCTGCGACCCCCGCGTGTTCCAGACACAGCGCCGTGATGCGTTGCAATGCGTCGGGCCGCGCCAGTTCCCGCGCCTTGCTTGCCCGTGCCTGCAGCTCGGCCCGTGACGCCAGCCAGTCGCGCAACAGGTCGGCCAGCAGCTCGCTGGTCAGATCGCTCTGCTGGACGATCATGGCGGCGCCAGCCGCGGCCATTTCGCCGGCATTCCGGGTCTGGTGGTCGTCGACGGCAGCCGGGTAAGGCACGAACAGCGCCGGCAGGCCGACAGCACAAAGCTCCGCAACGGTCAGCGCGCCGGCACGGCACACGACAAGGTCGGCCCACGCATAGGCGTCAGCCATGTCCTCGATGAACGGCACGAGCTCGACGTCGACACCGGCTGCGGAATAAGCTGCCCGCGCCGTTTCGATCGTTGCCTCGCCGCACTGGTGCTTTACGATCGGGCGACTGCTCTCCGCGAGTTGTGCCAGCGCGTCCGGCACGGCCTCGTTGAGTGCCAGCGCGCCCTGGCTACCGCCGAGTACGAGCAGCCTGAGCGGCCCGTCACGATCTGCATACCTCGCGGCGGGCTCGGGGACGGCCGCAATATCTTCGCGAACCGGGTTGCCAACGGTCTCGACCGTGGCAGATGAATTAAAACTGCCCGGGAAGGCTTGCAGCACAACCCGGGCAAGACGCGCCAGAAGACGGTTAGTGAGGCCTGCGGCCGCGTTCTGTTCGTGAATGATGAGTGGCCGGCGCGTCAGCCAGGCGGCAACGCCGCCCGGGCCGCTGACGAAGCCGCCCATGCCGAGCACGGCCGCCGGCCGTCGCCGCACGATGACGCCGAGCGACTGCAGCATCGCCCACACGATCTGCAGCGGCGCGACCACCAGCGCCAGCAGGCCTTTGCGGCGCAGGCCGCGGATGCTGATCCACTCGATGTCGATGCCGTTTGCCGGAACGACACGGGCTTCGAGACCGCGCTGCGTGCCGAGCCAGACCACGTCCTGGGAGTGGCGCTCGAGTGCACGCGCGACGGCCAGCGCCGGGTAGACGTGCCCGCCGGTACCGCCGGCCATGATTAGAATCGGCCGCGCGCTCATCGCTTCTTGCTCTTGCGCTTGCTTTTTCGCTTGCGCGTGCGATTGACGGGGGATGCATCGACCTGGAGTTCGTGGTGAATCCGGAGCAGCATCGCGATCGCGATCATCGTGATGATCAGGCTGCTACGACCGTAGCTGATCAGCGGCAACGTCAGCCCCTTGGTCGGCAACATTCCCATGTTGACGCCAACGTTGATGAACGCCTGCAGGCCGAGCCACGTGCCGATCCCGATCGAGAAATAGGCTTCGAAGAAGCGCTCCGAGTCGAACGCCCGCCGCGCCAGCCCGAAGATCCGCCAAAGAAGAGCGAAGAACAGCCCGATCAGAACGACAGAGCCGAGCAGACCGAATTCTTCGGCATACACGGCAAACACGAAATCGGTGTGGGCTTCGGGCAGGTAGAAGAGCTTCTGCACGCTGTCGCCCAGGCCGACTCCGGACCATTCGCCCCGGCCGATGGCAATTAAGGACTGCGTCAGCTGGAAGCCCGAATTGTAAGGGTCGGCCCAGGGGTCGAGAAAGACGGTCAGGCGCTTCATGCGGTACGGCGAAGCGACGGCGAGTGCCGCCATCGAAAACAGCGCGGCAACGAAGAAGATCAGGAAATCGCGAATGCGCGCACCGGCGATGAACAGCATGGCCAGGGCCGTTGCCAGCAGGACGACGGCGGCACCGAAGTCGGGCTCCGCGAGCAGCGCCGCACACGCCAGGCTCAGCAACAGCATCGGCCTCAGGAACCCGACGAAGCGCTCGCGCACGTCTTTGTTGCGCCGTACGAGGTAACCGGCGAGATACAGGATCAGGCAAAGGCGCGCGGGTTCGGAGACCTGCAGGTTCATGAAGCCGATTCGCATCCAGCGGCGCGCGCCGTTGACTTCGTAGCCCACACCCGGCAAAAGCACGAGCAGCAGCAGGCTCAGCCCCGCCAGCAGCAACAGCGGGCCCAGCGTGCGCCAGACGTGCATCGGCACGAACAGGCAGACAGATCCGGCTGTCGCACCGATTGCCGCGGCGACCAGCTGACGCTCGAGGTAATGGAATGGGTTGCCGGCGATGTTATCGGACACCGAAATCGAGGCAGACGCCAGGATGATGAGGCCGCCCAGCAGCAGTGTCATGACGATCGTCAACAACACGGCGTCGAGCTGCAGCTCCGTGCGCAGCCGAATCGGGAACGGCATGGTGGCGTTGCTGACGGTCATCGCTGCAACGCCCTCACCGCGTCGGCGAATTCTTCGCCGCGTGCCATGTAGTTGGGAAACTGGTCGAGACTTGCGCAAGCCGGCGCGAGCAGCACCGTATCGTCCGATTCGGCGTGCCCGGCTGCTTTTTGTACGGCATCCGGCATATCGTCCGCAAAACTGACCGGCAGCATCGTGTCGAACGCTTCGGCTATTTTCTCGGCGTCTTTGCCGATGAGTACGGCGGCGCGCATGCGATTGTCGACTGCGTCTGCGAGCTCGCCGAAATCGCCGCCTTTGCCGTCGCCTCCCGCGATCAGCACGAAGCTGCCCTCGATCGAGTTGATCGAGGCGACCGCTGCCGCGACATTGGTGGCTTTCGAGTCGTTGATGTAGTCGACGGCGCCAACGCGCGCAATGAACTGCATGCGGTGCGGCAGCCCCGGGAACTCGACGAGCACCTGCAGCATCGCGGGCGTGTCCAGACCGATCAGGTCGCCCGCCGCAAGTGCCGCCAGCGCGTTCGACTGGTTGTGCACGCCGAACATCGCGAGATCGTCTACGGCGATCAGCAGGGTATCGCCGCACGCGAGGTAGTCGACGCCGTCCTCGTGGCGAATACCGTAGTGGCCCGAGTCGGGTTCGTCGAGACCGAAGCTGACCGCGCGATCGAAGGCCTCGGCCTCCTCGATTGCACGCGCGTCGGCACGATTGAAGACGGCAGCTTTGGCCTCGCGGTAGATGCGGTACTTGGCGTCTCGATACTCGGCCTCACTGGCGTGCCAGTCGAGGTGATCGGGCGCAACATTGAGCAGCACCGCAACGTCGGCCGGCAATTCCTGTGTCCGCTGCAATTGGAAACTGGACAGTTCCAGGACGTAGAGATCCGGCTGGTCGTCGTCCAGCAGGTCGAGCGCCGGTTTGCCGAGGTTGCCGCCGGCGTAAGCCTTGCGGCCTGCGGCCACGCACATGTGGTAGAGCAGGGTCGTCACCGTGCTCTTGCCGTTGGAACCGGTCACGGCAACGAACGGCGCTTTCACCTCGCGTGCGAACAGCTCGATATCCGAGACGACCTCGATGTTCGCGGCATTTGCCGCCTTTAGCAGCGGGTGTGAATCCGGAATTCCCGGCGACGCGATGATCCTGTCCGTACCGTCCGGAATCTCGGCGTCCCCGAGCAGCACCTCGGCGTCCGGCCAGATCTCCTGCAGCTGGTCGATGCCCGGAGGCGTCTCGCGCGTATCGAAGAACGTGGCGTCACCTTCGACGCGCCGCAGGTAGCGCGCAATCGAAAGCCCGGTTGCGCCGAGCCCGAGCACGAAGTCCCTCGTCTTCGCTTTGTTCGATCGTACGGCGCTCATCGTATCTTGAGGCTCGCGAGTCCGATGAGCACGAGGATGACCGTGATGATCCAGAAACGGACGATCACCGTCGGCTCGGCCCAGCCCTTCAGTTCGAAGTGGTGGTGCAGCGGCGCCATGCGGAAGACGCGCTTACCCGTGAGTTTGTAGGACGCGACCTGGATCATGACTGAAAGCGTTTCGATGACGAACACGCCACCCATGATCGCGAGTACGATCTCCTGGCGAACCACGACGGCAACCGCGCCCAGCGCAGCGCCGAGCGCCAGCGCGCCGATGTCGCCCATGAAGACTTCGGCCGGGTAGGTGTTGAACCACAGGAAGCCGAGCCCGGCCCCGGCCAGCGCCGCACAGAAGACGAGAATCTCGCCCGTACCGGCGACATAGGGAATGTCCAGGTAATCCGAGAAATTGACGTGGCCCGTGACGTATGCAAATACGCCGAGTGCCCCGCCGACCAGCACCGTCGGCATGATCGCGAGGCCGTCGAGGCCGTCCGTGAGGTTTACGGCATTACTGAATCCGACAATAAAGAAGTACGTCACGACGACCTGGAAGACGCCGAGAGGTATAGCGAGATCCTTGAAGTAGGGGATAAGCAATGAAGTGGAAACTTCATCGGTCGCCGTGTCGTACAAAGCGATGGCTGCAGTGATTGCCGCAGCCGACTGCCAGAAGAGCTTGGCCTTTGCAGAGATACCTTTCGGATCCTGCAAGACGAGTTTTTTGTAATCATCGACGAAGCCGATGATTCCGAAGGAGAGCAGCACGAATAACACGACCCACACGAAGTGGTTCTCGAGGTCGGCCCAGAGCACCGTGCTGACTGCAACCGCGGTGAGTATCAGCGCGCCGCCCATCGTCGGCGTTCCTGCTTTGGGCAGATGCGTTTCCGGACCTTCCTGGCGGACCGGCTGGCCGACCTGGTTCATGCTGAGCTTTGCGATCATGCGCGGCCCGACGATGAAGGAAATGACGAGTGCCGTCAGCGCGCCCAGGATCGCGCGCATCGTCAGGTAGTTGAAGACGTTGAAACCGCTTTCGAACTGCGAGAGGTACTGTGTGAGGTAGAGCAGCACGATCAGGCCTCCAGCGCCTGGACGACGCGTTCCATGCGCATCGAACGCGACCCTTTGACGAGGATGTTGACGTCATCCCCGAGTTCGCTCGACAGGTCATCGATCATTTCGTCGACATCCGCGTACCAGTCCGCACCGTCTCCGAACCCTTGCACGGTCGCGCGACAGAGCTCGCCCGTCGCGGCGAGCCGATCGATGCCGGCCCGCCGCAGCGCGACTCCAACCTCGCGATGCATGTCCATTGCATCGTCTCCGAGTTCCTTCATGTCACCGAGCACGAACCAGCTGCGCCCGGGCAGCCCGGCAAGAAACTCGCCTGCCGCCGTGACCGAGACCGGGTTCGCGTTGTAGCTGTCGTCGTACAGCGTTGCACCGCCCTTCGCGGTCAGCGGGACCAGGCGCCCGCCGACCGGGGCGACCGACTCGAGGCCGGCTTTGATCTTCTCGGCCGGCACGTCGAGCGCCGTCGCAATCGCAGCGGCCGCGCAGGCGTTGATGACGTTGTGTCTGCCTGCCAGCGGCAGCGCGACGGGCAGCTCGCTGCCGAGAAGGTGCATCGTGAAATGCGTCTGGCCGCCCTGTGTCTCGACGCCGGAGGCGTAGACGTCGGCGTTGCCATCCCTGCCGAAACTGATCACCCGCGTATCGCCGACTCGTGAACACCAGTAGTCGAAGTAGCGGTCGTCGGCATTGAGCACTGCCGCCGCGGGTGGCTTGCCGGAATCGAGAATTTCGCCCTTGCCCGTGGCCACCCCTTCGATCGAGCCGAAACCTTCGAGGTGCGCCGGACCGGCGTTGGTGATGGCAACCACGTCCGGTTGCGCCAGCGACGTCAGGTAGCCGATCTCGCCAATGTGATTGGCGCCCATTTCGATCACGGCGAATCGACAGTTTGCGTCGATGCGCGTGAGCATCAGTGGCATACCGATTTCGTTGTTGAGATTGCCTTGCGTCGCGAGCGTGCTTGCGACTTGCTGAAGGCATGCTGCCGTCAGCTCCTTGAGTGTCGTTTTTCCATTGCTGCCGGTAATGCCGATGACGGTCGCCGGCTGCAGCTCGCGCCAGGCGCTGCCCAGTCGGCCCAGCGCCGCGAGCGTATCGTCGACGATGATCTGGGACACGGATTCGTCGACGAGCCGCGATACCACCGCGCCCGCCGCGCCGCGTTCCGCCGCGCTGGCGATAAAGTCGTGCGCATCGAAATTGGGGCCCGACAGCGCGACGAACAACTGGCCGGCCTCGAGCGTTCGCGTATCGGTGCAGACGCCGTCGAAACTCGCGTCGTCACCATGCAGGGAACCATGCATCATCTCCGCTGCGGCGGCGAGCGTCGTGTTCATGCGCCGCCCTCCGTGTCACGCGCAGCGAGTACCGCTTCAGCGACGGCGTAGTCCGAGAAGCGGATTCGTTCGCTGCCGATCTCCTGGTAATCCTCGTGGCCCTTGCCCGCAATGAGCACGATGTCGGCGGGCCGCGCGTGCCCGATCGCCCAGGCGATCGCAGCGGCTCGATCTTCGATGATCGATGCCGCGTTGGGGCTCGCAAGTCCCGCCACGATGTCGTCGATGATCGCCGCGGGCGGCTCGTTGCGGGGATTGTCGTTGGTGACGACGACATGATCGGCGAGACGCTGCGCGGCCCTGCCCATGATGCGACGCTTGCCTTTGTCGCGGTCGCCCCCGCAGCCGAACACGCACCATAGACGACCGCGGCAATGCGACCGCAGCGCGCTCAGCGCGAGTTCGAGTGCCTGGGGAGAATGGGCGTAGTCGACGTAGACGGACGGCAATCCGGTCGCCGACGCGACGCGCTGCATACGGCCCGGCGGAGCGCTGATGCCCGACAAGGCGTCACAGGCAGCCTGCACACCCAAGCCCTTGTGCAGGAGCAGGGCCATCACGAGTACCGCATTCGCGACATTGAAGCCGCCCGGCATCGGCAGCAGGAAGCGGCCCTCACCCCACGAGCTCCGCACAGTTATGTCGGAACCCTGCTCTGTCGCGACCACCGATTTAACGAAAACATAGCGCCTGCCGTTGGCGACACGATCGAAATTGGTGGAAACGGTCGTAACGTCTTGTCCGCAACGCTTCGCGAGTTCGGCACCGAACTCGCTGTCCAGGTTGATGATGCTGTGGCGGGGCCGTTGTTCCAGGAACAGCTTCGCCTTGGCCTCGGCGTAGTCACGCATGCTGCCGTGATAGTCGAGATGATCCCGGCTGAGGTTCGTGAACAGCGCAACGTCGACACGCACGCCGTCCACGCGGTTTTGCGCCATTGCGTGTGACGACACTTCGATTGCTGCGCAGTCGGCGCCGTCATCTCGGAAGCCAGCCAGCAGCCCGTGCAGCTCGACGGCGGGCGGCGTCGTCAGCGCATGACTGAGCGTGCCCAGGTACGCACATTTCCTTTCGATTCCGGTCAGGCATTGTGCGATGAGCCAGGCAACGGTCGACTTGCCGTTCGTGCCCGTAACGGCGAACACGTCCATCTGTTCGGAAGGACGATCGTAGTAGCGGTTTGCGATCTCACCGAGCTTGCCAGCGAGCTCGTCTACGGCGATGAGCGGCACACTCACGTCGGCCGGGACGTCGCCAGCCGTCGACGCGTCATAGGCGATTGCCGCGACATTGGCTTCAATCGCATCGGCTATGAAGTCGACGCCGTGGTTGCTGTCGCCCTGGCAGGCGAGAAACAGGAAGCCCTCGCCGAGCTGCCGGCTGTCGCTTGCGATGCCGCTGACCGGCAGTGCCGGCGCATCCGCGTAACCGCGCAGAAGGTCTGCGAGGTTCGGCGCTGTGAACAGGTGCTTTGCCGGCATACTCATCGACTCATTGCCTGCATCACGGAGCCGGGATCCCGCGCCGGCAGCGCATCGGGAGGCACGGCGAGCAGACGCAGCGACTCGGACATGACGTCCGCGAAAACCGGCGCCGCAACGTCGCTACCGTAGTAAAGCTCGCCGCGCGGTTCGTCGATGACGACAACCGCGGCGAGGCGCGGGTCGCTGGCGGGTGCCAGCCCTGCGAAGATCGAGATGTACTCGTCTTCCGAGTACCCGCCGGACGAGAACTTCCAGGCCGTGCCCGTCTTGCCGGCAACACGGTAACCGGGCACGGCAGCTTTGGTGCCGGTGCCGCCGGGACGAACGACCTCCTCGAGCATGCGCCTTACGGACACCGCCGTGTCGTCCCCGATCGCCCGTTCGCCGCGAGCCGGCTCGCTGACCGCAACGAGGGATACGGGTCGCAGTTTGCCGTCGCCGCCGAGCGCAGCATACGCTTGTGCAAGCTGCAGCGGAGTCACCGAGATGCCATAGCCATAGGCGAGCGTCGCCTGGCTGATCGGGCGCCAGTGGTTGTAATGCGTCAGCGATCCCGCGGACTCGCCCGGGAAGCCGCTGGTCGTCAGCGAGCCCAGGCCGAAGCGCGACATCGTGCTCCAGAGCTGGTCGGACTCCAGCGTCATCGCCAGCTTGGTCACACCGACATTGGAGGATCGCGCAAGGATCGTCGTCAGGCTGACGCGGCCGAGGTTTTTGCTGTCTTCGATTTTCTTCGGCCCGACGACGACATAGCCGGGCGCCGTGTCGATGACGCTGTTCTGCCGGTAGTCTCCGCTCTCGAGCGCCGACGCGACGATCAATGGCTTGATGCTCGAACCCGGCTCGAAGATATCGGTGATCGCCCGGTTCCGGTAGCGCTCCGCCGAGAACTGGGCGCGGTCATTCGGGTTGTAGGTGGGCTGATTGACCATCGCCAGCACCTCACCCGTGTACACGTCGAGGACGACGATCGAACCCGATTTCGCGTCGTACGAACGAATGGCCGATTTGAGCGCGCGATAGGCAAGATACTGGACTCTCAGGTCGATGCTGGTCCGCAGCTCTTTGCCATCACGCGCAGGACGGATACTTGCAACGTTCTCGATCGAACGCCCGAGCCGGTCCTTGAGCACACGCTTGGCACCCGACTCACCGGACAACCAGTGATTGAAAGCGAGCTCGAGCCCTTCCTGCCCCTGGTCGTCGATGTCGGTGAAACCGACCAGGTGGCCAGTGACTTCACCGGCGGGATAGAAGCGGTGGTATTCGCGCTGCACGTTCACGCCGGGCAACTTCAGGTCGAGTACCTGCTGCGCGTGATCCGGACTGAGGTGCCGCTTGAGGTACAGGAACTCCTTGTCCATGCTGCGCGTGATACGGCGCCACAACGTCTGCTGGTCCAGTTCGAGCACACGCGCAAGTCGCGGAATACTGTCAGCGGCCGCCGCGAACTCCTGGGGATTCACCCAGATGCTGTCGACGGGCGTACTGATCGCAAGCGGTTCGCCGTTGCGATCGGTGATCGTGCCCCGGTGTGCGGAAATCTTTTCGGTTCGCAGGTGGCGCGTATCGGCCTGCTCGTTGAGGAAATCCTTGTCGAGAACCTGCAGTTGAACGGCACGCGCGACGAGCGACGAGGCGACCAGCGCGAAACAGGCCAGTACCAACATCGATCTGCCGGCGAAGCGCCGTGCAGTTTTCTGTTTTGTCTCTGCGCCTCGTCTCATTGACGTTCGATTACGTAGATTTCCGTCGGGTCGGGACGCACGAGAGAAAGGTCGTCATTGGCTACCTTCTCGATACGCGCATGGGTCGACCAGAAACTCTGCTCGATCTGTAGTTGACCCCATTCGATATTGAGCTCATCGCGTTGTTGCGCGAGGGTTTCCAGCTCGATGAAGAGTTTTCTCGACTCATGCTTGGTGTACACGATCGCCATCGCGCTCATCACGCACACAGCGGCGAACACGGCGATCAGAAGCGTCGGCTGTCTGTGCTTCGTAACCCGCATCAGGTGCGCTCCGCGATCCTGAGCCGCGCGCTTCGAGCTCTGACATTCGCAGCGATTTCGTCTGCCGTCGCCTTGATCGCCTTGCCCACGAGCTTCAGCTTCGGCCGGTGTTCTTCGGGCACATCCGGCATGCCCCGGTAGGGCTCCGTTTCGCGCGACGCATCGCGAAAGAACCGCTTCACGATGCGGTCCTCGAGGGAGTGGAAGCTGATGACGCAAAGCCTGCCGCCCGTCGCGAGCATCTCCAGGCTGTCGGCGAGCACCCGTTCGAGCTGCTCGAGTTCACCGTTGATATGAATACGAATGGCCTGGAACGTCCTGGTCGCCGGATGTTTGCTGCTGCCGCGATTCGGCGCTGCGTCCTCCACGATACGAGCCAGCTCGCCGGTACGCTCGATCGGCGCCTTTTCGCGCGCAGCAACGATGGCGCGCGCAATGCGGCCCGCCTGTCGTTCCTCTCCGAATTTGCGAAGTACCCGTCTCAACTCATTCTCTTCCACGCCGGCGAGCCATTCGGCAGCGCCGATTCCCGACTCAGGGTCCATCCGCATGTCCAGTGGCCCGTCGCGCATGAAACTGAAGCCGCGTTCCGCGTCATCCAGTTGCGGCGACGAGACGCCCAGGTCGAGCAGTAGTCCGTCCACCTGGCCGTCCAGACCTTTGCTGCGAATGATCGACCCGAGTTCTGCAAGCTCACCCCTGACCAGTTCGAATCGGGAATCGCCTGTTATCGACGGCGGCGCCTCGGCAATGGCCTGCGGGTCACGATCGATTGCGAGCAAGCGACCATCCGCATCCAGTGCCTTCAGAATTGCGCCGCTGTGACCTCCGCGGCCGAAGGTGCCGTCGACATACAGTCCATCCCCTTTAATCCTCAGTCCCTGAAGGACCGGCCCGAGCAGCACCGGCACGTGCAGGTCGCTGCTCACCCTGAAAACCCAAGCCCTAGAACGCGATGGATTCGAGCTCAGCCGGCAATTCGCCGTCTTCGTCTTCGCTGAGCCACGCATCCCGCTTCTCGTTCCAGGTGTGTTCATCCCATAATTCGAATTTATTGCCTTGCCCGATCAGCATGGCGTTCTTCTCCAGGCCCGCGAACTCGCGCAGCTCCTTGGAAATGAGGACGCGGCCGTTGCCGTCCATGTCGACCTCGGTCGCGTAACCGACCATAATGCGCACTATTCGACGCGCGACCTTGTTCATGCTGGGGAGCCGCACGAGCTTGCGCTCGAGCTCTTCCCAGTCGGGCAGTGGATACACGAGGAGACAGTTGTCCTTGTCGACAGTCACGACACAGGCACCATCAGAACGGGCTATGAGCCGCTCCCGATACTTTGTCGGGATGGCCATACGCCCTTTGGCGTCCAGCGATACTTTGCTAGCCCCTCGAAACACGGTGGTTCGGACGTGCCGGGAATCGCTCTTCTGGCGCGATATCCGGGCAAGATGCCCATTTCCTCCCACTTTTTTCCACTTTTCAACACTCTAATATCCCGTTCTTGCGAGCGTCAACAACGTTTTACGATTAATGCTTGTTGTACAGGGACTTAAGAGCGATTCGGTGGCGAAAATCGGGCGAATTGTGGCGGCAACTGCGCAAGGAAAATCAGTTGCTTACGGGTTATTGTTAAATAAAGCCTGAAAAACGGGTCGGCAAACGGCGACAGCCGCCGTTTTCAGCGATTCTTTCGGCCGATTTGCGCAACGCGGCCCCCGCGACATGGGGTAAGATAGTGTTCCGGAAACGTCGGAGTCGGCCTGGCAATCGCCATAAATCTATGATTTATGGAGGAAAGTCCGGGCTCCTTCGGACAGGGCGCCAGGTAACGCCTGGGGGGCGCAAGCCCACGGAAAGTGCCACAGAAAAGATACCGCCGGGCTCGCCCGGTAAGGGTGAAATGGTGCGGTAAGAGCGCACCGCGCGACTGGCAACAGCTCGCGGCACGGTAAACCCCGCCCGGAGCAAGACCAAATCGGGGAGTTCGCGGCGTTAGCCGCACCGCCGGTCCCGAG
>JAAUYH010081522.1_pt1 | contig 18792 bp, 22 predicted proteins | sample 7278061 | NCBI WGS metagenome assembly JAAUYH01 (sample SAMN14350203, study PRJNA611818) | marine sediment metagenome | isolation source: surface marine sediment (0.6m) | place: French Polynesia: Moorea | collected 2018-08 | reverse complement strand
CAACGCGATGCGCGCCGTCAGAAAATCGCCTCCCCTCCGGGGCGGGTCGGCGATGGCGCGGCGGCCTACGGCCTTGATTCCGCGCCTGAAGACCGGTTGCGAATGGCAACTCCAGGCCGGAACCGGCAGAACGCGGTTCCAGCGAAACCTGCCCTGCTCTAGCGAAGGGTGCGGACGTATTTGCCGTGAAACCGGGCATAGCCCCGTTCCGTCTGCCGCAGATGCTCCGCCGCCAGCGCATGCAGATCGGGCAGCTTGTGGAACGGCACCGACGGAAAGGCGTGGTGTTCGATATGGTAAGGCATGTTCCAGGACAGCCGGCGGATGACACCCGTGGTGAATGTGGTGCGGGTGTTTTCGAACATATCGGCCACATGCGGGCAGCGGCCGTGTTCGGCCAGAAGGAACAGCCGCAGGAACGGCTGTCCGAGCAGCACCGGCACGATCCAAAGCCAGATCAACAGCGGTGACACGACCAGAGACGACAGCAGGACGGCATAGGCGGCGGCCATCCACCGCGCCTCGGCCACCACACGGGGCCGGGCCTGCGGCGGTATGTAATCCGCCATGCCCCGCCCCATCACCAGCGCGCCGAATTGCCGCGCCATGCCGGCCCAGTATGGCAGTCCCGAGATATGCAGCAGATAGGCCGGCCAGCTGTCCGGCTTGGCCCCGGCAAGCAGTTCCGGGTCGCGGTCGGGATCGTTGGTGTAGCGGTGATGCGCCAGATGGAAGTAGCGAAACCACGTGAAGGGCAAAAGCAGTACGACACCTGCCGCCTGCCCGATCCAGTCGTTCAGGCGCTCGCTGGCGAACGCGGTTTTGTGCGTCGCCTCGTGTTCCAAGGCAAAAAGAAAGGTCAGCAGGATGCCATGGAGCGGCAGAAGAAGTGGCCAGAACGGGGCTTGCATGGCGATCGGCGTGCCGGTGACTGCAATGGCCGTGGAATGGATGGCCAGGTGCACCAGCCCTGGCGCGTTTCCGCGCTTTGTAAGCATCGCCCTGGTGCTGGCGGGCAGTGAGGCGAGGAAGGCTCGGTGATCGGTCATGGCTGGCGAACCAAGGCAATAGGAAGATACCATGAATCGCAAGACGATTCTCGGCCGGGGCGGGTGCGCGCCGGCAAGGGAAAGGCCGTGGCCGTGGCAGACTGCGAACGGCAAGGCCCGCCCGGTACCATTGCCGGCCGATACCCGACTTCGCCGACATATTCACGTATCGGGCTCCGGACCGAACCGTGGCAACCGCCGAATCCCTGCAACCGGCTCATGATGCCGGTCAGTCAGCGCGTTGCGCACCCGCCACGCTGTAAAGACTCAAACGCGGAATGCGCCAGTCGCCGCATGAACCCGTCGCTAGGAACAGTCGATATCGGCGCGTACATAGTTCGTATCGCCATCAAGCGACGTCGGCAAAACCCTGCAGCCGCTGGCCAGTTCGATCGCCTTTGCGCCTTTCAGCACCACCTCGCCCCGGCCAGGACGCAATTCTTTGCTGATCCGCACAGCCTCGGCGTCTTGGTCCGTGTGCCGCACCGAGAATTGCGAGCCGTCGACCGAGATCCGATGACCGGTTAGTCCAGAGAATTTCGGGCTGGGGCTGTCGCAGCCCGCAAGTGCCGCGGCGGTGGCGACCATCAGAACGCACAACCACCACAGAGGCATCTTCCGTGTCATGAACTCATCGTCGGCGAATTCAGTTAACAGGCGGTTAGCGGCGAACGTTGGTTTGACGCAGATCAATGCGGCCTGGCGGGAAATATATACATTCAAGTTAATGAATGTGAAATCAGAGGCTACCATGTCCCACCCAATCGAACGCCCGGCGGACACCTATTCGCCGCTCTACTTCCTCGCTTCGCTCGGTGCCGGCGGCCTCGCCGTCACCTTCTTTATGTACCTGTTCTTCTGGATCCCGCATCCCGGCCAGCCGGTCCCGGTCTTCGAAGACAGCGCCCGTGCCTTCTCCGCCGGTCATCTCGGCACCCAGACCGCCATCGTCCTGGCCTTCCTCGGCATTGCGGTTTTCGGCGTTCTGAACATCAAGTCGCTGATCTGGAACCTGATCAGTTACCGTACCTTCCGCCAGACCGAGGCCTACCGGACGCTCACCCACTCCAACGCCGAAACCCAGCTTCTGGCAATGCCCCTGGCCCTGGCGATGACCGTCAATGTCGGCTTCATCCTCGGCCTCACCTTCGTGCCAGGGCTCTGGACCATCGTCGAATACCTGTTTCCGTTGGCGATGATCGCATTTCTCGCGATCGGGTATCTGGCTCTGCGCCAGCTCGCCGGTTTCCTCGGCCGCGTGCTGACCCAAGGCGGCGCCTTCGATGTCGCGGCGCACAACTCCTTCGCCCAACTCCTGCCCGCCTTCGCGCTGTCGATGATCGCCGTCGGCCTTGCCGCGCCCGCCGCGATGAGCGTCACGCCGGTTGTTCAGGGTGTCAGCCTGGTTCTGTCGACCTTCTTCGGCTTCGCCGCAATTCTTTACGCGATCGTCGCGGCAATCACCGGCTTCAACGCGATGCTGCATCATGGCACTGCCCGGGAATCGGCACCGACGCTGATGATCGTCGTGCCGCTTCTGACGGTGCTCGGCATCATGTTCCTGCGCCAGGACCACGGCCTGCACGTCTCGTTCGACGCCCATACCCAGGCCGCCGATATGCTGGTCTTCCTCACCCGCATCGTGGCCGTCCAGGTCCTGTTCCTGCTGCTCGGGCTTCTGGTCCTGCGCCGGCAGGGTTATTTCGCCGAGTTCATCTTTGGCCGGAAAACCTCTCCCGGCGCCTACGCCCTGGTCTGTCCTGGCGTCGCCATGGCGGTCATGCTGCATTTCTGGATCAACAAGGGTCTTGTGGCGAACGGTCTGCTGACCAAGTTCTCCGCCGGCTACTGGGCGCTGACCGCCGTCGCACTGGCCTTCCAGGCGGCGATGATCGCGCTGGTCCTCTACCTCAACCGCCGTCATTTCGGCCACCCGGCCGAGGGCACCGCGGTTCCGGCGGAATAGACCACTTGCGCCCGGCGGGACTTCGGTGTCCTGTCGGGCGCATGAAGACCATCGGCATCCTCGGCGGCATGTCCGCCGCCTCGACCGCGCTTTATTACGACCGGCTCAACACCCAGGCGCGCGCGCGTCTGGGTGGCCTGCATTCCGCCGACTTGCTGATCCGCTCGGTCGACTTTGCCGAAATCGAGGCGATGCAGGCCAGCGGCGACTGGGACGACGCGGGCCGTGCCCTGAACGCCGCCGCCCTCGGCCTGCAGGCGGGCGGGGCCGAGATCCTGATCCTGGCCACCAACACAATGCACAAGGTGGCCGACGCGATGCTGGACGGCATCACCATCCCGTTCCTGCACATCGCCGGCGCCACCGCCGCCGAAATCACCGAGGCGGGCTTGAAACGCCCTGGCCTGATGGCCACCGCCTACACGATGGAGCAAAGCTTCTACACCGACGGCCTGCGTGCCGCCGGCCTCGACCCGCTGATCCCCGGACCCGAGGATCGCGCCGAGACCCACCGCATCATCTATGATGAGCTGTGCAAGGACATCCTCCGCAAGGACAGCCGCGCAGCGTACGAGGGGATCGCCAGGCGCCTTGCCGAGGCCGGCGCCGACTGCCTGATCCTCGGCTGCACCGAGGTCGGGCTGCTTCTGAACGACGGCAATGTGCCGGTGCCGGTCTTCGACACCACGCGCATCCACTGCGACCGCGCCCTGGATATGGCGCTCGCATGATCCTGCGCCGGGCGGGACCGGATGAAGACTGGGCGGCGCTTCTGGCGCTGCTGCAACAGTCGTTTGCCTATATGACGCCGCTCATGGGCTATCGGCCCCGTGTGGCCACGATGACCCCGCAGGACATCGCCGACCGCGCCGCCGCGGGCACGGCCTGGATTGCCGAGGCCGACGGCGCGCTGGTCGCCTGCCTCTTCGCCCGCCCGTCGCGCGACATCCCCGACGCCCTGTTCCTGCACATGCTCGCCGTCGCCGAACCCGCCCGCGGGCAGGGGCTCGCCCGGCGCCTGATGGCGCTGGCCGAGGCCGAGGCATGCGCCCAGGGCATCCCGCAGCTGACGCTGGACACCGGCACCGCCCTGACCGATCTTTGCGCCACCTATCTGCGCTGGGGCTTTCACGTGACGGCGGATGACGGCGAGACCGTGACCTTCGTCAAATCCCTGGCACCGACCGCCCTGGAAGGAGACCGCATATGACCGACGAGACCTCCGGCGACCTCGACCGCCACGCCGCCAAGATGGCCAAGAAGAAAGCCGCACGCGACAAGATCATGGCGACGAAGACCGACAAGAAGGGCCTGATCATCGTCCACACCGGCAAGGGCAAGGGCAAGTCGACCGCGGCCTTCGGCATGATCTTCCGCTGCATCGCCCATGGCATGCCGTCCGCCGTCGTCCAGTTCATCAAGGGCGGCATGTCCACGGGTGAGCGCGACCTGATCCTGTCGCGGTTCTCGGATCTCTGCCAGTTCCACACGATGGGCGAGGGCTTTACCTGGGAAACCCAGGACAAGAGCCGCGACACCGAGATGGCGCAGGCCGCCTGGGAGAAGGCCAAGGAACTGATCCGCGACGAGCGGAACGCGATGGTGCTGCTCGACGAGATCAACATCGCCATGCGCTACGATTATGTGGACGTGGGCGAGGTGGTGGCGTTTCTGCGAGAGGAGAAGCCGCCGATGACCCATGTCGTGCTGACGGGGCGCAACGCCAAGGAGGAACTGATCGAGATCGCCGATTTGGTGACCGAGATGGAGCTTGTGAAACACCCGTTTAGGTCGGGGATCAAGGCGCAGGTGGGGGTGGAGTTTTAGTGCGTTGAGAGAGATGTGCTAACTACTTTGTATCAAGGCTGCGTTCTTGACTCGCAACTTCTCGTATCTTCTCGCCCAATCACACATTTTTCTTCCTCGTTCCGGCAATGTAACTTCAGCCTCCCAAAGAGAAACAAGTCGGCACTCTGCCATGTGCTCTAGAAGCAAGTATGCATGTGATCTCTTCATGTGTAGCTCCCAGAGCGCAATCAAATCTGATCTCGACTGCCACCCATCTTCAGTAAAAGAATCACAAATCCAATAAAAAATCATTTGACTTGTAAATCGATATTCTTTGAAGGCCGGTGTCGATAAAAATTTATCCAAGCTCCAAGTGTCAAATGGCGGGTCTGGCAACTTGTAAAATTCGGGCTTCGTATTTGTACTCTGGCTAAGGAAATACACTCCGGTGTCATCTGCGATTTCCGGAACCACTTTGGAGAATGTCTCCAATTCAGGGGGGAGTTCGTTTCCGTTCTCGGCTTTGACCCAACCTTTGGCGGGAAATCGTTTTTTGGCATCCTCGAGCGCTTCTCTGACCCTCAACCCCAACTCAAGCTCGTTGCTCCAATGACCAACTAGTCGACTTGCACGCATCTTATTTCTAAAGTCTTGGAGTTTCTCCTTTCCAACATCAGTTGGTTCAATGAATTGGCCCTTCAGCTCATTGAACGGATCCTTGTGCAACAACCGGATCACCGGCTTGCCCGTCTCCACCGCATAGTCATACTCCATCTCGGTATAGCTCAGCCCGGTCTCCGGATGGATCGACCCGTACCGCCCCGCCGAGATGATGATGTAATAATCCGACTGGTCGATCACCGTCTTGATGAACGCGAACTGCTCCTCGTCCGCCGCCGGAAACAGCTCCATCCCCGCCGGAAAGCAATCGGCGCGCAAAAGTGCCTGGCTGACCTCCTGCCGCGCGTTCTGCAGATCCTGGAACGTCGAGGAAATGAAGACCTGATACCGCTTTTCCAAAACCGCCACCGTGACCGCCGCAATGCCGCCAGATTACCGCGCTATGGCGCGCTGGCAAGGAAGGATACAACCAGGACGATCGACGACCCAACGCATGCCCCCCTCGCTCCACACCCGTGACGGGCCATGACCCCGCGTGCGCTTTTCCTCAGCGGGGCGGTCGTCTTCACCATGGCCATGGTGCTCGGCATGACGCGGACCGAGGAAACCGCCGTCGCGGGGCCGTTCGTCGCGGGACAGGTCACCACCCGGACCTACGACGTGTCCGGCCCCGACCTGGCGACGGTCGAACGGCAGATGAACCGGCAGGGCCCGTTCGGGCACTGGGCCTATGCCCGGACAAGCTGGGACTGGGACGATGCCTGCAACGTGACCTTCAAGGCACGGATCACGCTGCCGAAACTCGTCAACCGGCACCGGCTCGACGCCGCCGAGCTGGCCGAATGGGACAGGATGATCGCGGTGCTGACCGAGCACGAGATGAACCACGTCCGCATCGGCCAGGGCTGGGCGACGGCGATCAAACGGGCGGGTTGCGATCCGGCGGCGATCAAACGCATCAACCGGGAATGGCGCGGCAAGGACGGTGCCTATGACCGGCGCACGGGGCACGGACGGACCGAGGGTGTGTACCTGACCAAGCCATAGCGAAATAGCCCGCTCGTCGCCGGGCCGCGTCGATACCGGATCAACGACATTCGCCGAATTCCGCCGAGGCTCAAGCAGCGCCGGACCCCGTCCGGCCGTCTCAGCAAAATGCCGATACCGCCCGCAACCGTCACGACGCATGAAGCAAGGCGTCGCTTCACAAACCGCGGACTCCAACGCAGGCGAAGCCGAGGATGGAGGGAAACCGGCGTGCGCGGAGCGCACTCAATTTGACAGCCGCTCTCCCGCCGCCCGCGCTTCGCTCACCGTCATGGATGTCGACAGCATCCCGGGATCACAGCGCAGTTCCACCACCGCCGCCGTCCCCGCCGCCCGCGCCGCCGCGAAAGCGTCGGAAAAGTCCGCGCCGTCCTCTACGACCACGCCGAACCCGCCATAGGCCCGCGCCAGGGCGGCGAAATCCGGGTTCGCCAGATCGGTCCCCGACACCCGCCCGGGATAGGTCTGTTCCTGATGCATCCGGATCGTACCGTAGCGGCCGTTGTTGCAGACGATCACCACCGGCGCCGCGCCATGCTGCAGCGCCGTCGACATCTCGTTCAGCGTCATCTGGAAACACCCGTCCCCGGCCAGGCACACCACCGTCCGGTCCGGATGCGCCAGCGACGCCGCCACCGCCGCGGGAAACCCATATCCCATGGATCCCGAGGTCGGCGCGACCTGCGTGCCGAACCGCTTGAACCGGAAATACCGGTGCAGCCAGGCGGCATAGTTGCCGGCCCCGTTGGTCAGGATGGCATCGTCCGGCAGATGCTCCGACAGCCAGCCCACCACGGCCTCCATCTTCACCGCGCCGGGCGTTTCGCGCGGCACCTGCCACGCCTCGTACTCCGCCCGGGCCTCTGCCGCCCAATTCCCCCAATCCCCGGCCTTGGGCGCCTGCGCCAGCCGCGCCACCACATCGGCCGCCCGCGCGGTTACCGCCAGATCGCAGCGATAGACCGATCCCGGCAGGTCCGGATCGGGGTGCACATGCAAAATCGTCTTTCCCGGCGCCGCCACCTCCAGCGTCTCGTACCCGCCGGTCGCGATGTCCGACAGCCGTGATCCCAGCACCAGCAGGCAATCCGCCGCGCGCAGCCGCGCCGCCAGGGCCGGGTTCGCCCCGACGCCCAGATCGCCCGCATAGGACGGCGAGCGGTTGTCCAGATAGTCCTGGCGCCGGAACGACACCGCCACCGGCAGCCCCTGGCCCTCGGCAAAGGTCTGCAGATCCCGCGCCGCCTGTGCGGACCATCCCGGACCGCCCGCGACCACCAAGGGGCGCTTCGCCCGGCCGATCCTCTCCAGCAGCGCATCGATCTGGCCCTCCGATACCGCCGCTTCCGGCGCCGCCGTGGGCGCCAGGGCCGGTATGTCGACCTCCGCCGCCAGCACGTCTTCCGGCAGGGCCAGGATCACCGGCCCCGGGCGCCCCGATGCGGCCACATGGAACGCCCGGTTCACATATTCCGGCAACCGCGCCGCCGTATCCACCTCGGCCGCCCATTTCGCCAGCGGCCCGAAAAAGCGGCGGTAATCCACCTCCTGAAATGCCTCGCGGTCGCGGTGCGCTCGCGCGATCTGCCCCACGAACAGCACCATCGGAGTGGAATCCTGCCGCGCCACGTGCACCCCGGACGAGGCATTCGTCGCCCCCGGCCCCCGTGTGACGAAGGCCACGCCCGGGCGGCCTGTCAGCTTGCCCGTGGCCTCCGCCATCATTGCCGCGCCGCCCTCGTGCCGGCAGACCACGTTCTCGATCCCGCTATCAAAAAGCCCGTCGAGGACCGGCAGAAAACTCTCGCCGGGAACCGAGAACACCCGGCCCACGCCCTGCGCCTTCAACTGATCGACCAGGATCTGCCCGCCGTGCCGCATATCTGCTCCTCCGCTGTCTGGAGCTACAGGTTTCCACCGCCGCAATCCCGCTTGCAAGAGGCAGACGGCGATCTATCTTCGCGGGAACCAGTCAGGAGCCCAAAATGATTCAACACCGACTGCTCGGCATCTGCGGCTCGCTCCGTGCGCCATCCGTAAACCGCAAGTTGCTGAACGAGGCGATCCGCCTCTATGGCCCCGCCGACGTCCAGATCGCCGATCTTCGCCTGCCGCTTTACGACGGCGATCTGCAGGACGCCGAAGGCATTCCGCAGGCCGTCGAAGCCCTCTCGGCCCAGATCGCCGATGCCGACGCCGTCCTGATCGCCACGCCGGAATACAATAAGGCGATCACCGGCGTTCTGAAGAACGCCCTTGATTGGGTCAGCCGAACCGACGCCAATCCCTGGAAGGCGAAACTCGTCGCGATCGTCTCGGCCAGCGCGGGGCGGACCGGCGGCGAGGCCGGGCAGTACAGCGTGATCCATGCGCTTGCCGCGTTCCGCCCGCGCATGTCCAGCGGGCCGATGCTTACGGTCGGCGAGGGCTACAAGCAGTTCGACGAAGACGGCCGGCTGATCAATGAACGCTATGTCGACAAGCTTACCCAGGTCGTGGAAACCCTGCGCGCCGAGGTCGACGACGCGCGCAAGTCGTAGCCTGGCGAACGCCGCATGCAACTTGCCGTGCTCTATCTCACGACCGCCGCGATCTTTCTGATCGCGGACGCCTTGATGTTGCGCACCGTCATGGCCCCGCTGTTCGAACGGCATATCAAACCGATCATGCTCGACGACATCCGCCTTGGCGCCGCGGCCGGATTCTATCTCTTCTACATCGCCGGGCTGATCTATCTGGTGTCCGCGCCGGCGCTGGCCGCCAACGCACCGCTCAAGGCGCTGATCGGCGGCGCGGTGCTGGGGGCAGTGGCCTACGGCACCTTCGAGGTTACCAGCTACGCGATCCTGCGCGACTGGTCGCTGCAGATGGTGGTGGCCGACACCCTGTGGGGAACCGTTCTGACCGGCGGCGCGGCCTGGGCCGGGGTCGTCATTTCGCGCGCCCTGACGTCCTGACCGCAGGCGGAGCCTGCGACGCCCGGCAGCACCGGATATCGCGGAAATACCAATGGCTGGAATTGACCTGGAACGGACGGTGGCAGACTGCCCTCAGGCGCGGATGCAAGGCCGGAGGGGACGGGGCCAAACGCGGCCGGCGCACTCCCGCCCCGGACGTCCCGGTCCTATCGCTCCCGCTCGGTTTCGACAGGCGCACCGGCCTCACGCCAGGCGCTGAATCCACCCTCGATCTCGGCGATGTTGTCCACACCCATGGCCTGCAGCGCGTCCACCGACAGGGCCGAACGCCAGGCACTGGCGCAGAACAGGATCAGCGTCCGGTCGGTGGCGAGCGCGGGTTTGTGATAGGGGCTTGCGGGATCGACCCAGAACTCCAGCATGCCGCGCGGCGCGTGAAACGCGCCCGGGATGCGGCCCTCGCGCTGCAGTTCGCGGATGTCGCGGATATCGACCAGCAACGCCTCGCCGGCCTCGGCCTTGGCGCGGGCGGCCTCGGGGCTGAGGCTGGTGATCCGGCCCTTGGCCTCGATCACCAGCTCTTTGACGGGGCGGATCGGCATGGCAGTTCTCCTCAATAGCCCAACGCGCAGCCATCCTTGCGCGGGTCGGATCCACCCTCGAGCACGCCGATGTCGTGATCGATGCGGATCGCCTGTGCTCCGCCGATGCCGTTGAGCGGCGTCACGACCTTGTGGCCGAGATCGATCAGGTCCTGCCGCACCTCGTCGCGATAGCCCTTTTCCACCTTCATGTCGCCGAATTCGTCGAAACAGCGGGGCGCGTCGATCGCCGCCTGCGCATCGAGGCCGTAGTCGACGAGGTTGGTGACGAACCGGGCGTGCCCGGTGGACTGATACTGACCGCCCATCACGCCAAAGGACATCGTGACCTTGCCGTTCTGCCGCAGCATGGCCGGAATGATCGTGTGCATCGGGCGCTTGCCCGGATTGGCCTCGTTGGGATGGCCCGCTTCCAGCGTGAATCCGGCGCCGCGGTTGTGGAACAGGATGCCGAATTTCGAGCTTGCAAGCCCGCAGCCGAAATCCTTGAAGATCGAATAGATCAACGAAACGGCCATACGATCCTTATCCACCACGGTTATGTAGATCGTGTCCTTGTGAAAGGCCTCGGTCAGGGGCGCCGGGCTGGCCATGGCGCGATCGGGGTCGATCAGCGCGGCGAGATGGCCCGCGGTGGCCGGGTCGAGCATATGGGCCAGCCGGGTGGTGTGGTCGAGATCCGCGATGAAGCGGTTACGCGCGTCGTAGGCAAGTTTCGTGGCTTCGGCTTCGATATGCGCGCGGGCCGTACCGAAGGGGTCCATCGACGGCAGGTCGAAATGGGACAGGATGTTGTTCAGCAGGATCGCCGTCGCGCCCTGGCCGTTCGGCGGGTGCTCGACCAGTTCGGTGCCCTTGTAGGTGCCGCTGATCGGATCGCCGTAGGTGCAGGCCGTCGCGGCAAAGTCCTGCAGTGTGTGGGTGCCGCCGAGCGCCTGCAGCGAGGTTGCCATATCCTCGGCCACCTCGCCCGCGTAAAAGCCGTCGCGACCCTCGGCCGCGATCCGGCGCAGCACCTCGGCCTGTCCGGTATGGCGGAAGAACTGGCCTGGCACGGGGGCGGCACCGGCCATCGAGTAGCGGTCCCGAGCAGCGCCCTGCAGCTTGCCGACATGGTGGACCCAGTCGAAGGCGACGCGCGGTGCGACGGGCACACCCTCTTCTGCATAGCGGATTGCGGGAGCAAGGACCGAATCGAGGCCCTTCAGGCCATAGTCCCGCGACATCTGGCAGAAGGCGTCGACGGCCCCGGGAACGGTGACGGGATCGGCGGTGTCGAGCGGCATTCTGTCATGCCCCGCAGCGCGCAGCTTGGCGGCTGTCAGGCCCGCGGGCGCCCGGCCAGAGCCGTTCAGGGCGACGACGCGTTCGTCACCTGCCGGCTTGATCAGCGCGAAACAGTCGCCGCCGATGCCGGTCATCTGGGGTTCGCAAAGACCCAGAAGGACGGCGCCGGCCACGGCCGCGTCCACGGCGTTGCCACCCGACTCCAGCATCTCGACCGCCACCTTGGCGGCCAAAGGGTGCGAGGTGGCGCACATACCGTTTGCGGCAAAGACCGGGGAGCGCCCCGGCAGGTGGAAATCACGCATATCTGTCCCCGGTTCGATTCGCCGGACCCTAGCCAGAATTGTCGGAATTGCCAGCCCCACCGTCGGGCTCTGCATGTCCCGGCGCAGCGACTGAGTGGGGGCTATGATACCGCCGCGCCGGGTGAAGCCATGCAGCTACGGTTTCCGGATGCCTTGGGAATCGGGCGGGTATTGGGGCGGAATGGGGCGTTTCCTGGGATTTCGCGCGACCGCCGCCATCAGCCCTTGCCGAACCGGGATTTGGCAGGCTGGGCCGACCGCAGGGATCGGTCCGACGCGAATGGAAGATGCGCTCAAGGCCAGAGACTTTGTTAACCAAATGGGTTCATTTCAGATAGGTCCGCAGCGCCGCGAAGGTGTCGCGCGTGACATGAACCTGGATGACAGAACGGTGCGCCTCTAGCCGCCCCCGCGGCGGGGTTCGGGATCGATCCTGAACCGCAGCGAGTTCCATCCCTCCATCCGCCGGTAGCTGAGATCGCAAGCAAGCGTTCGGATCATGAACCAGCCAAAGCCGCCTTCGGGCAGATCGGGCAATGCATCGCCAAGCGCGGCCAACTCGCCAGCCGGCAGGCCGCCACCCGGCATCGGGGCGCCATCGTCGCGGATTTCGCAGGCAAGCGCCGCCTCTTGCAGCGACGTCTCGACCGTAATCGCCCCGCCGTCCCGCCCGGCCTGGGCATGTTCGACGACGTTGTTCAGCGCTTCGGCAAGGACCTGCTCGGCCACGTCCCACAGCGCCGGGTCGATTCCGTGGCCCCGCCATGCCGCCCGCAGGGCGGTCAGCGCCTCGCGCACCGCAATAGCCTCGGCGGAGAGCCCGAGACGCTCGGTGGGCATCGGACGTCGCCTAGCTGGCCTGCCACATGTCACCGATCGCGTGGTCGGCATCCGGGTGAATCGTGAACACGGTGTCCATTCGGGTCAGCCGGAACACCTTTTCCACCGTTGGGGTCAGCGCCGCCAGTTCCAGCGTGCGCCCCGGCCCAAGTTGTTTCAATGCGGCGACCACCGCGCCCAATCCGCTGCTGTCGAGAAACCCGACCTGGCCCAGATCCAGCACCACCCGGTCGGGACCATTGCCGGTCAACTCGCGCAGACGATCCTTGAACTGGATCGCTACCGCCGCGTCGATTCTCGGTTCGCCGACCGTGATGACCATCGCGTCGCCGAAATCCTGTCGGTTCAGCTGCATCTTGCCCTCCTGCTCAATTCGCCGCAGACCCTAGACGGCATTCGTTACCATTCGGTATGCAGGCGTGGACCCAAGGCAAAGGAGACGGCGATGCGTGATGTGGTGATAGCCGGGGCAGCCCGGACGCCGATGGGCAGCTTTCAGGGCGTATTCTCGGGCGTCGCCGCGCCGGAACTGGGCGGAGCGGCCATTCGGGCGGCACTGGACGGCGCCGGCGCCGCGGGGTTCCGGGTGGACGAGGTGATCATGGGCTGCGTTCTGCCGGCGGGTCAGGGCCAGGCCCCCGCGCGGCAGGCGGGGTTCAATGCGGGGCTGGCCGAGGATGTGCCCGCCACGACCCTGAACAAGATGTGCGGATCGGGCATGCGGGCGGCGATGGCCGGCTTTGACCAGATCGCGCTCGGCCAGTCCGACGTCGTCGTCGCCGGCGGGATGGAGAGCATGACCAACGCGCCGTATCTGTTGCCCAACATGCGCGGCGGAGCACGGATCGGACATGGCCAGGCGCTGGACCACATGTTCTTTGACGGGTTGGAAGACGCCTATGACAAGGGCCGCCTGATGGGCACCTTTGCCGAGGATTGCGCCGAGAAATACCAACTGACCCGCGATGCGCAGGACGACTATGCCATCGCCTCGCTCGACCGCGCACTGGCGGCGCAGACGAGCGGCGCGTTCGACGGCGAAATCGTGCCGGTGACGGTGAAGGGCCGCAAGGCGGACACAGTGGTTCATCGCGACGAGCAGCCCGGCAAGGCCAAGCCCGAAAAGATCCCACATCTGAAACCGGCCTTCCGCAAGGACGGCACGGTAACGCCGGCGAACTCCTCGTCGATCTCGGACGGGGCGGCGGCGCTGGTGCTGGCGTCGGCCGAGGCGGCAGAGGCGCGGGGGCTCACGGTGCGCGCGCGGATCGTCGGCCACGCCAGCCACGCGCAGGCGCCGGGATGGTTCACCACCGCACCGATCCCGGCGGCCCGCAAACTGCTGGACCGGATCGGCTGGAGCAAGGACGACGTGGACCTGTGGGAGGTCAACGAGGCCTTTGCGGTGGTGCCGATGGTGTTCATGCAGCAGATGGGGCTGTCCCACGACGTGGTGAACGTCAACGGCGGCGCCTGTGCCCTGGGCCATCCCATCGGCGCGTCCGGCGCCCGGATCGTCGCCACGTTGCTGAACGCGCTGGAAAGGCGCGGGTTGACGCGCGGTGTGGCGGCGATCTGCATCGGTGGTGGTGAGGGGACGGCGATCGCCATCGAGCGGGTCTGATCGCCTTCGAACCAGAGATCTCCGCGGGGTCGGGGGCCAATCGGCCGTCGTGACCCCGCCGACAAGAGGTGCGATATGCGGGCCGACTATACGAGACTGGCAAAAACCATCGCCGCCCTGACCGAGGGCGAGGACGACACCGTCGCCCTGATGGCCACGGTCGCCTGCGAGTTGCACCATGCCGACGACCGGTTCGACTGGACCGGGTTCTACCGGGTCGTGGCGCCGGGCCTGATGAAGATCGGGCCGTATCAGGGCGGGCACGGCTGCCTGGTCATCCCGTTTGACCGGGGCGTGTGCGGCGCTGCGGCCCGAACCGGCGAGGTGCAGATCGTACCGGATGTCGAGGCGTTTCCCGGGCATATCGCCTGCGCGTCATCGACCCGGTCGGAAATCGTACTGCCGGTTTGGGATGCGGCAGGAGAGCTGATCGCGGTCCTTGATATCGACAGCGACCGGCCGGACGCGTTCGACGATGCGGACGCCCGGCATCTGTCGATGATCCTGCATTCGGTCTTCGGCGCGTGAGCCTGCAGGGCTGGCTGGTTTTTGCGGCATTCTGGGTGGTGTTCGTCACCACGCCCGGGCCGAATGCGGTCAACTGCATCTCGAACGGCATGAGTTTCGGCTTCCGCCGGTCGCTGTGGGGCGTGGCCGGCATCCTGACGCAGGCGACGGCATTCCTGATCCTGTCGGCTCTGGGCGTCACGGCACTGGTCGCGGCGTCTCCGGTGGCGTTCTTCTGGGCGAAGTTGGCCGGTGCCGGGGTGCTGATCTGGCTGGGGGTGCGGGGCTGGATGAATGCGGGCCGTCCGGTGCACTCCGGCGCGGGCTCGGCGCATGGCCTCTACTGGCGGGCGCTGGCCGTCGCCACCTTCAACGTCAAAAGCGTGGCGGGCTACCTGGCGGCTTTTTCGCAGTTCGTGCAGCCCGACATTCCGATCTGGACCCAGATGCAGGCGATCCTGCCGACGGCGCTGACGATCACGGCGTTGAGCTATTGTACCTACACGGCATTGGGTGCCGGGCTCGGGCGGCTGGCCCTCGGCGCTGTGCTGAATAGGTGGTTCAGGCGGGCGATGGCGGCGTGTTTCATTGGATATGGAGTGGCGCTTGGCGTTCTGTCGGCGCCGCAGATAGAGAGGGGATGATGGTCAGGGGTAGTTGCCTGTGCGGCGCGGTCGCATTCGAGGTCGAAGGCGATCTGCCTGCGCCGAACGCCTGCCATTGCGGCCAGTGCCGGAAACAGTCGGGCCACTACTGGGCGTCGTCGGACGTGCCGGAAGATCGGCTCACGCTGACGCGGGACGAAGGCCTGTCGTGGTTCCGATCGTCCGAAAATGTGCGCCGCGGATTTTGCAGGCTGTGCGGCTCGTTCCTGTTCTGGGACCCAGCCACGCAGCCGGTCATCGCGGTGGCGATGGGAGCGATTGAGGCGCCCACCGGCATCACCCTGCGCAAGCACATCTTCACCGCGGACAAGGGCGACTACTATGACATCGCCGATGGCTTGCCGCAGGAATGACCGCCGACTACCGCCCGCCGCAAACACCGCTTTCGGTGGTGCATGCCGATCATGAGATCCTGGTCGTCGACAAACCCTCGGGTCTTTTGTCGGTTCCCGGCAAGGGCGCGCATCTTGCCGATTGTCTGTTGGCTCGGGTGCAGGCGGTCTATCCGCAGGCATTACTGGTGCACCGTCTGGATCGAGACACCAGCGGGGTGATGGTGTTTGCCCTGACGCCGCAGGCACAGCGGCATCTGGGCCTGCAGTTCGAGAAGCGGACGGTGAAAAAGATCTATATCGCAAGGGTACGAGGCCGGCTGGAGCCGAGAGCCGGAACGGTGGACCTGCCGCTGATCGTCGACTGGCCGAACCGGCCGCTGCAGAGGGTGGATTTCGTGACCGGGCGGGACGCCGTCACCGACTGGAAGGTTCTGCGGTATGGCGAGGACGAGACGCGCGTGCGGCTGATGCCGCAGACGGGGCGCAGCCATCAGCTGCGGGTGCACATGAAGGAACTCGGCCATCCGATCCTTGGGGATCCGTTCTATGCCGATGGCGCGGCGCGCGCCTTTCCCCGCCTCATGCTGCATTCCGAAAGCCTGCGCCTGCGGCATCCGGATGGTGGTGCAGGGGTGACGTTCAAGGCCAAGGCACCGTTCTGAGGGCGTATGATCTTCATATTAGCCGGCGGGCTGGAGCGCCGTGCTTTGAGTGTGGATTGCAGAGCTGGAGGCCTTCGGCCGTGATTCCGCGCCTGAAGACTGGTTGCGCATGGTTGCAACAGGCCAATTGCGCCGCGGTTCCGTTGGCTGCAAACACGCCCCCGAACGCCGGCCCAAGCGGCACCCTCAGACCACTTGCCGAACCAGCAGCACCGTCGCTGCCAGCCCTGCCAGACCCAGCGCCCAGGGCCGAAGCCGCGCCTTCGCCACCCGCCGCGCCAGCGGCTGCGCGACCCATAGCGCCAGCAGGACCACCGGCGCCAGCGTCGCCGCCAGCACCGGATGCCGCCAGCCGATCAGCCCGGCCACAGCCAGCGCCGTGATCGACACCAGCATCCCCCAGGCAAAGAACGCGTTCTGCATCGCCGCCGACCGCCGCTGTTCCTCGTGCTGGTAAAGCAGCGCCATCGGCGGTGCACCCACCGCCGTCAGCGTCCCCATGATCCCGGCCACGGTCCCCGCCGTGAACAGCGAGACCGGCCGGATCGCCACCCGCACCCCCAGCAAGGACAGCGCGATCCCCAGATAGACCATCCCCGCCACCAGCGCGGCGAATACCCCAGGGTCGGCCAGGCTGGATGCGATCCAAGCCGCGATTCCGGCGCCCAGGGCCCGCCCGGCAAATCCCGGCGGCAACTCGCGGCGCGCCACCGCCGAGACATCCACCGAGGCCGAGCCCAATCCCACGACCGCCCCCAGAAGCAACAGAGCCGCCGGCAGGTACTCGGGCGCCACCAGCGCAACGCAAGGTGCCGCGATCATCCCGAATCCCTGCCCCGCAAGCCGCTGCAGCAACGTCCCGCAGAACGCCGCCAAAGCACAGAATCCCCAGACGCCCCAGCCGAGAAGCAGAACCTCAGCCACGCACCGAAACCTCGATCAGGTTCCCATCCGGGTCCCGCACGTAGATCGACATCAGCGGCCCCGTCGCCCCTGTCCGGGCCACCGGCGGGATCTCGACCGGCACTCCATGCGCCCTGAAATGCGACATCCACTCCGCCAGCGGCGTCTCGGTCAAAAAGCACAGATCCCCCGACCCCGACGCCGGGGCCCGGGCCTTCGGTTCGAATTCCGCACCTGCCAGGTGCAGGTTTATCTTCTGCATCCCGAATTTCAGCGCCACGCGTTCAGTCCCGTCCGCGGGCCGGAACAGCTCGCGCTCCATGCCCAAAACGCCGCAATAGAACGCCACCGTCGCCTCGATATCGTGCACCGTCAGAACCAGATGGTCCAATGCCGTTACCTGCACCGTCTGTACTCCTGTGAAGTTACGAGCCGCGCGGAATCCCTCCGTGACGCGCTTTGGATACTATTCCTTCCGGGGGCAAGATGCCCTGTTCTTCGCGATATCGGTTTCATCCAAATCCGTCACGCTCTACGGTCGCGCCACCATGCCCGATGCCATGCCGCAAGCGCAAACCCTGACCGACAGGCTCGACCCGGCGCGCGCCGCCGCGCTGCACGCCACGCTCGGCCGGCCCGGCCCCGCACCGCAAGCAGGCGATCCCCTGCCGCCCTTCTGGCACCAGATCTACTTCTGGGACCCGCAGCCCCCAGGCGCGCTCGGCCCCGACGGCCATCCCAGGACCGGAACCGGCCTGATCCCGGATCTCGGGCTGCCGCAACGGATGTGGGCCGGCGGCCGGCTGTCGTTCCACGCCCCCCTGATCCTCGGGGTCACGGCCGAAAAGACCACCACCGTCGAGGCGGTGACCGAAAAGACCGGCCGCACGGGCCGCCTTGGCTTCGTCACGCTGCACCATGCCATCCGGCAGGGCGGTGTGCTGAGGGTGACCGAGCGACAGGACCTCGTCTACCGGGAACCGCCCGGCGACCGCACCCCCATTGCGCCGCCGATGGCCCGTGCCGACGAAACGGATGCACAAGAGGTTCGCTTTACCCCGACCCTGCTCTTCCGCTACTCCGCGCTGACCTTCAATGGTCACCGCATCCATTACGACGCCGACTATGCCCGCGGGACCGAGGGTTACCCGGGCCTCGTCGTCCATGGCCCCCTGCTCGCGCAGCACTTGATCCATCTGGCAGAGGCCCGGCTCGGCTGCCTCAAGAGCTTCGACTTCCGCGCCACCGCGGCCCTGACCGTGCAGGAAAGCGCCACGCTCTGCTGGCAGAGCGACCGCACCCTTTGGGTCCGCGCCCCCGATGGCCGGCAATGCATGACGGCCACGGCCGGCTGAGCGCGGCCGGGGTCTTTGGTCCTCTCAGATGCGTGTGGCTGGCAGAGAGCAATGCGGCGCATCATTTGCCAGGATCTGCAGCGATGGCGACTTGAAAGGCCCGACGGTATCGGCGGTGGGTTTGGCCTGGTGCCACTTCTGACGTGCGACGCATTGTGAGTGGATCGCGAGGCCTATTTTGGCCTGAAACGGACGTTGCATATTGAGCGCGAAGCCGCGCCATCGCCTCCCCGCGGGTCGGCGATGGCGCGGCTTCGCGCTCAATATGCAACGTCCGTTTCAGGCCAAAATAGGCCTCGCGATCCACTCACAATGCGT
>JAAUYH010076735.1_pt1 | contig 18793 bp, 8 predicted proteins | sample 7278061 | NCBI WGS metagenome assembly JAAUYH01 (sample SAMN14350203, study PRJNA611818) | marine sediment metagenome | isolation source: surface marine sediment (0.6m) | place: French Polynesia: Moorea | collected 2018-08 | reverse complement strand
GCATTTCAACTTCTTGAATTGTGGAGACTAACATGGAATTTTCTTTCTTGCAGATAGAGCAGTAGGCTATATCCTAATTATTTTCAGAAAATTCTACCTTGTATGTTTTTAATAGTAGACGAACTGAAATAATGTTGGCTGAAAATCGGGAGCATGATAAGCTTCCACGATGAGCCCTTCGTCGATTGGTAGTATGCCAAATCCTTTACCGACTAACTTTGAAGTGCTGGAAGCTGCTGGTACAGTCTCTGAGTTAATCGTCTCATAGGTAAGGAAAGAAGAATTTTTTGCGGAAAAAATGATGAGTTGCTCCATAATCGATGTATGCATCACCACATTTTTCTTCTGGAATATTTGGTACTCGACTTTGAAATTTTAGCTTGGCCATGAATCCGCTAAAATTACCGCCAGTGCTGGAATTGTTTTGTTGGCGATTTTCTAAAGCGGATACTAAAGTCTGTATCTGTTCATCTAGAATACGCTGATTGAAATTGCTGTTATTGCGTTTATTAGTGTTATAACGATTTCTATCATGTTTCCAGGAATTATTGTTGCTTGAGTTTCTTTAATTTCTGAACCTTGATCGATTGTACTCAAATCTGCTTTTTCCTCCGCGTGCTAAATCTCCCTTCTTGACGTCACAGACTTTTTCCCAATGGCCAAACTTTTGGCAATACTTGAATTTGCCCTTGTTCATCTTGTTTTTGTCTTTCTTGAACTTGCTCACCCCTCGCGAGCATTTATTCTTATTTGTGAAGTCAGCCTCGGTAATTGTAGGCTTAGATCGTCCATTTGATAATTACACTGTGGATTGTGTGGATTCTTGCGTCTATCAACTTCGGCGCTAATAGCTTGCTCTACTTTTTCGAGACTGTTAAGTAATGTGGCAGCCATAGCAATTGGCGCAAAAAAACTCTGGGCGAGAACGAATTAATTTTAAAGTCTTTTCCTTGTCGCTAAAATCTTCATCAAGAGAAGCTAGCAGAGCTAATAAATACATAAATTTAAAAAAATGCTCGTCCCAATCGTCATTATCTTTCTAAAGCAAGCTATCTAGTTGATGTCGCAAATTTTGAATCGCTAGAGTGTTAGTAGCCGCATAAATCGACTCTAACAACGTCCGCAGTTCATAGGCGGTCTTTTTGTCGTTGTCAATTATCCCTCTAATTCGGACTTGTGGCTGGGGGCCAAGATGCAAAATAAAGTTCGCTTTCGCAATTATTTGAGCCTTTTCCCATGCCGCTCTTGCTGCTTGACATATAGAGGTAGGCTATTCTTTGAGTCCTAAGAATAGATGATAGCTATGACGAAGTAAGCCTTCATATATCGCTTCCATTGAACAAAATCAATGGAGCCTTGCAGCTTCGAGGTTTTGGGGTAGGCTTGTTTGTCGTTCATTATAGTTATTTAAGAAAAGATAAAATTTTTAAACTATAACAAAAGAAAATTCTACCTCAACTTACACCCTCCATTTAGGTACCCAGGTTGCCTTTTCCCCTACACCTTTCGATGCACAACACACAGCTGTATGAATACTGCCGGCAGGATTAACTCCTGGTGTTGCTTGATCACTCTCGTTTTGATTGAACGGCCCCACCAATACTTAACCAGCAATTGGAGGAAAGAAGCGTAAAGCTATAACCGGCGCGGCAACTCGGAGCAATAATAATTAATATTTAAATTCGTTTGGCGAACCTTTATCCCCATAATGGGCTCCGTAAAGACACCAAAATCGCCAGACCTACCTCAGAGGCAACAGTCGAAAAGACTTAAAGCCGATCCAATTAATAAAAAATTTGTTTATTTGAATGCTCGATGGACTTACTTATGTATGCCTATTAGAAGGAAACAGAGTTTTCTACGTTGGATTAACCGTCCGAAGACGCTCCAAGAGGCGATTTCGGAGAGGGAAGTAGAGCGGCTACACAAACGTTGCACGCACGCATCGCAATAAAAAGAATTTAATTAACAAAAGTGGTTTCGCACGCGCATGTATTTTGCAGTTTTCTTCTTGTTCGCAATAAATTGCTAGTTTGGTGAAGATGATAGATGACGGCACTTATAAACAGCAGATCCGCGACAGTTGGTTAAAATTAACGGATTATCAGAATACGCACAATTTGCAGTTTCGCCCACTTTTTCAACGATTTCACCAAGTTCGATTTCGCAAATTTCACCAAATTCGCAATTTTCTTCAAAATGCGTAGACTGGCGCACTTTTTCGTGCCAAAGTTCGTCTTTGATTAGAGTTTCTTGGAGCAGTTGTAGTAGTGGGGAAGGCGGACAGGGTGAGATGTTCATGGAGATGGGAGTGAGGAGAACGATTAGGAGTTCCTGCTTGATGGCGGCCACCGATACTACCATGAGAGAAATGTGGAGGTGTGTTCGATTAATAGTTTATTTTTCAAGTTAGGATAAGTATTAAATGCTAATAGTATCACACTAACTAATGTCGGAAAAATTTAACGGGTCAATCTAATTACACATAATAATTATAGAATTATAAACACACGAGTCCTAGAAATTTCTTGTCATTCGATTAATCAAATAGATTAGGAATTCTGAAATACTTAATAATTCAACTAGTTATAAATCAAATACATATAGAATGATGAAACACTGAATACTCCGATCTGTTTATAATCACATAAACTATGAATTATGAAACGTATCATGAATCTAATTCAAGCTGCGTTAATGTATTAGACTTTGGAGCAGCTTAGATAGCAGCTTCTCCTGTATTCTAACATGCTTGGCAATTTATGTCGTATTCATTGCTCTAAAGCTGGGGTGACTTTTCTAATTGAATCCACCTTGAGATAGTTCTGTCGGAACGAAGTGTTTGTCTGCAGCCGCCATTAATGAAAAGACACTTGGCAGTAATTTTTATTCGTCGCCAGTGGCGCATGTACGATGCTTCTCGTTTGTAAAACCAAAAAAATTGTGAGCCACATTTCAAGAATATAAAATAAAGAAAAAAATGGAATCTCCGGTTAAATAAGTGAGATTTTGCAGTTGACGATTCTTCAGAAATTAGGAGTTCCTGTTCGTTGGGCATTCAACAAATTGTGTTTCTCGCTCTTTCTTTCGTTATACCGAACATGAATACGGGCGAACAGATGTTGGCAGTTGATAGTAAAAAGACAACAGCGGGGAGAAGAACTCGCTGCGTGTATGGAAGGAGGTACGAATTACCTTCGTGAAGCAGCAGGCGAATCGATAGTTTGAGATTTCAGCGAATGACCCGTATTGACTGTACGCAGCGCCGAGTTAACCTACCGAACATAGCCGCCATTCTATTCCCATCAACAATACTATGAGCTTGAGCGCGCGTGTGACGTTCGCCTCGGTGGAGAAGGGGGCGCACGCGGACAAACCGACAACCTTCACCCAATCGATTCATGCAATTCCAACCGATTTGGAACGCCCGACTCGAATACTATCTTATGCCATCTCTATTCGGTTAGTACAGGTTCAATGAATATAAGGTTTTCGCAGATTCAAGATAGGTGTTCTTTTATCTGGCCCACTGAATGGCATCTGACTTGGTCCTCTCCAATAGGAATTCTCCGATCTAATTGATCCTACGTAGCCAATAGGAGCGCAAGGGCCTTTGAACACGATACTGTAGCTCCCACACAATCTCCCTATCTGTGGTGCATAGCATTCGGTGCCGTCTTTGCTTCGTACGCTGAGCGAGGAGAAACCCGTACTGTAACAAAACAAAATGATGGCCAAGTGTTTACATGAAGCCGAATACGATACGGTACAGTCCGTGGGTCGCCCAAACAAACTAAACATAATGCGCCAAGTGCCCGTAGTTTGTCGACAGTGTGGCAAGAGATGAATTGTACAATAAGCGATATACCCTCGGCCGCTCGAGGGGTGGGTGATATTAGAACAAAGGATATTGCCCTGGGTTTCGGCTGCGTTTGTTGGCAGCCGCAAACATCCCAATGAACGCAAACACCACAGCCCAGCACCATGCGCCCATTTCGAACGCAGGTGCATAGCTTCCCCATGCCGTCCTCAGCGCGCTAGCACCGTACGACCCGAACACACCGAAGCCGAGTTGAATCGCCAAATTGAGGTTGGAACGCAATCCCGCGCGCTTCAACCCAAACTCTGGCAACGCCGTGTACACCAGCGTTATGACCCCACTGTAGCCCAATCCATACGCACACACATAGAACAGTGCAGCGAACGGCGATATCGCGCCCATCGCAATTACACGCGCGAATATCAGGCTCGAGCCCATGGCCAGCACGGAGAACGCGCAAAGTAGGAGTGTATGAGGGAATCTGTCACTCAGTGGACCGGCAATCAGCTTGGCCAATAGCCCAACGATATTGAGCAGCGACAGATACTGAGTTGCGCTTTCGAATGCGAACCCTGCGTCCTCGCGCAGATACACTACCAAATGGTCCAACACCACATGCAGCGACACGCTCATCGCCGCGACGACGCCCAACAACGCCGCGTATCTTACAGGTACTACGGGCTCTCGAACAGCTTGCGATGAGGAGGTGGACGAGGCAGGGGATGGTCGAGAAGTGATCATCATTGACGGTTCCAATGGTTTCCTCAAAAATTTGTACGCCAATGGAATGCCAATCAGTAGGAACGAGCATGCAAGTGCACCGAACGAGGCTCTCCACCCTACTCTCGACGCCAAAACACCGATAAACGCGGGTGCAATCGCACCCGCCGCGCTCCAACCCGATAAGGTGACGGCTTGTGCTGCACCCGCGTCCGGTGCGCCTTTAAACGTGGCCATCACAATCACCTGCATCGCCGCCAATCCGCCGAATAGTTTGCTCAGTGCGAAAGCAGCCTGCAGTACGACGAGATGTGTTAATCCCCCTGCGAATGGCAGCAATAACCCTAACACCGCTCCAACAACCAGGCCAGGCCAGAGCACGCGGAATGCGCCGGCACGGTCTATCATCGCGCCCGCGGGCAGTAGGAAAAGACAATTCACAGCTCGAAACACGTTCAATGGAAGTGCGGCTTCGGCAATGCTGAGGCCCAGGTCTTGTCGAATGGGGCTGAGTAGTGTGGAAGGACCCATGTAAATCACACTGACGTGCAGTGCGTGCACGCATGCGGCGGCGCGCGCCACGCGCCAGCGGCGCGCGTGCGCTTCCGCGGCGGCGGCGGTGGGCGGGCGGCGCCCCACGATTTCCGTCGATGCGCGCGTCATGGGGTGGGGGTGTGTGGGGCGACGGCGCGGGCGCAGCAGGACAGAATGCGCTACAAATGTCGTGCTTGAAGCGCAGGCCATCGCTAGACAGTACCGTACTATGGCAGATCCGTGGCACCAGCGACGTGCGACGCGCTGCTAACGGGAGCGCCGAATACACCGCCCCCGCGCTTACGTAGCCCGATCGAGATCGTTACAGCGCTGAAACGTGTGGGCGCCCCACCGCCCCCACTCAGTTTGCACATAAGAGCGCCCTCATCCCGCCAAGCACACCTCAATTTGCGGTGGCGCGCGTCCTTCGCCACATCGCCCCGCTCCGAAACGCCGCCCAATTCGGAATCATTTGCGAAATCCCAATGCCCGCAATCTCCGTAGGTTTCGCCAATCTCATTTTCTTCCCATTGTGTCTCGATGTTCGCAGGGTATTGTATGCCATCGCACACAAGACCGCACTGTAGTTAGGGCGTTCGAACTGCTCTAGCACCTCTCTCGCACCTGCCACAACTGTACCGATCCGATACTGTACGGTGGTCGAACTGACCTCCCATTCCACATCACTGCAAATTTGTGTACATTCAACAGATGAAATTCTGATCGACAACATGGAACTGAAGGTGCAAGTCAATAAATTCCAACTTCAGTGCGGAGGAGCGCGATTGGAAGAGCGTGAAGTAGAACAGCAGAGAATGATTTACACTGAATCGAATGATATTAGATACTACCGGTACAAGATTGCTGCTACTTTCATCGTTGCGTGCACATTGCCAAGTGCATTGAATGCCGACAGCCGCGCTCAAATATACCCCGACTTCTTCTTGTACTCCATCTCCTCCTTCGCCGTGAGCCGGTCCTTCGTCCACTGCCCCGAGCTGTTCCGACTTCGATACCGCATCTTCTGTTGATTCGTGCTGGCGAACACGTCCTCCAGGTTGACGCCCTGAATGCGGGTGAAGTGTTTGTCGGGGTCGGTGCGCTGTTGATTCACCGCCTTGGCCACGTTATTCTTCGTGGCCCAATCGGGGATCTTCTTGCCCTTCCGCCGCGCCTTCACTTCCTCGCTCTCACTGGACGAGTCGTCGGAATAATTCCCGCGTTCTCTGTCCGCGCTCATTTCGTAGCTGGTCACCTCCAAGCTCTTCTTCTTGAACAGTTGTTTCTGCGCGCCCGGTGTCGCCTGGCCCTTCATCGCACTCAGGGGTGCCTTGCGCTCGCTCATGGGCGCCTTCGAACTTCCCCCCATCTTCATCTTCGCGTTGAACTTAGCCGCCTGCGCCATCCTCGCGGCCGCCAACTTCTTCTCGAGTGCCGCACGTTTCGCCGCCTCTTCCGCCGCCACCTTCTCCTGGTGCGCGCGTACTCGCTGCCGCTTCAGCTCGCGCTTGCGGTCCTCCTCCGCCTTCTTCCGTTTGCGTTCCTCGTTCTCCTGACGCAGTCGCTGCGTGCGAGCCAGCTCCTTCTGCCTCTTTTCTTCCTCTTTCCTCTGCGTCTCCAACTCGATCGCCCTTCTCTTCTCCTCCACACGGCGCTGCTTCTCACGTGCCTCCGCTTGCCGCACTTGTTTCGCCGCCTCCCGCCTCGCGATTGTTTCCGCTTCGCGTCGCTCCTCATCTTCTTTCCTCTCCCGCTCAAGTCGCTTCGCTTTCTCCTCCTCGGTTTCCTCCTTATCCACAGCCTGGAACCCGGGTATCGCCATCGCACTGGGCAGAAATGACTTCACCGAGGTCATCAGGTTACTGAGAACACCGGGGCCTCCACTTTGCTGCGAGCTCGACGCACTGCCATCCGCTCCCTTCATGACGGCATCACCGTCTCCATCCTGTTGCACTCTGATCTGAACAACTGCGGACTTGGCTATGATGGCATTCTCCGGAGAAGACGAGTTGAATCTTTCTTCTAGCGCACGAGCTGGCGTACGGATCGATAGCGAGCGTTCAGGAGTAGGTGAATGTTCGAATTGTTCTTCCGGCGTACGGGATGCGGTGCCAGTGTGGGGCGTACGATGGTCAGCTGGATTCACCTCGACCTCCATTTCCTCATCTCCGTCAGAGGACGAACACTTGGCCCTCGACTTCGCGCTGAAGAAGCCGCTCGAGTCGGTTTCCTGTGAGGCAGGGACTGTGGAATTGTCGGTGGGAGAATAGGTCAAAAGCCTCTGCGATGGAGATCCAATAGATTTTTGGCTTATTCTCTCACGCATACTGTCGATGCGTTTGCGAAGGTCACTCTTGCCGGTCAACGTTGTTGGCCGCGCTCTCTTCGACGCCGTTCCAGATTCCTGCTGGGGCTCCATAGAATCGGAACTTCGTTTCTTCGTCCCGGGTGCGAACGAAATCGTTTTCTTCTTCGGCGTGGGCGACGGTGCGGCAAATATCGAAGGAGGGAACAGTGGCTCAATAGAGAACTTCTTCTTCGGTTCCGGTTCATCTTGCACTGATGGGGCCACCTCCTCTTCCTGCCCACCTTTCTCGTTTGAATTACTAGGAACGATTTCGTTGTGCGCTTCTTCCTCATGAACCGTGGCTTCAAGATGTTTCTCATGAGTCGCCTCAGGCTTCTCATCTGGAACAACGGCCACATCTTTGTCGCCGGTCCTTTCCGAACCAGGATTTGGTTTGCCTTGATTTTCTTCTTCTTCTGCAATGGGGAGAATTTTGTCTTCGTCGTCGTCCGCAACTGTATCACGAAGCGGCTCTGGGGCGGGAGGGGCTTCAAATTCGATGGGGTTGGGCGCGAAGCTGATTTTCTTTCGCGCATTTCGTCCCGGTGATTTCAAGCTCAACGCAATAACGTCGGCGGTTACATCGTTCGAGATGTTTGGGGCCGGCTTCACGGAAGTGGCAGCCTTCATACTGCCGAATTCCAGTTTCCCCATGCCCGGTGTTTTCGCAGCGAGACGCATCTCGGACTCGGTGCGTCTTTCCTTGACGCCAGCCTGTGCGCGCTTGCCTGCGGGTCGTAAAGCAGGTTTGAACAAGCGAATCGACTTGCCAACGCCATCATTCGATTTCGCGTCAGTTGCGGCTGGCTTTTTAAAGCGTTTGATCGCAGCCTCGGATAGCTTGCCATCCTTGCTCACCGCGAAACGATTCTCCTTATCTTCTTGCATCGAGCGGCCAACGTCAGCCACTTTCTCTTGCTGTTTCGCGTTCTCTGTAATAGCAATCGCCTTTTTCTCGCTCTGTTTCTCATCGGGAGAGTCACTGACTTCGATTACGGCCATATCAGTAGTGTCATCACGCGCGACTTGCTCGCTCATCTTAGGAGACTCTTCTCTTGGTGACTCGTGGCCTATGGCAGTCCTTTTCGAATAGGCGCCTTTCTTGGCCGCCGGCTCCACCTCCATGGCAACATTCTTCGCGGGTTCGGCTTCGTTTTCACAATTGGACATTTTTCTCTTCGAGCTCTTTTTCAGTACTGGTGTGTCATCTATTTGGACGACAGATACAGCCTTCTTGCGATGGCCTTTTTTCTGGACGGGCGACGGCGATGGTTCCGGCTCGTCATCAGATGAAACCGAGATGATCTGCTTCGACAGCTTTCTGTTTACTTTCTGCACTGGTGCAACGGGAGAAAACGTCTTGGGTTCAAGAATACGTCGCTTTGCGGTAGTCGCCGAGCCAGACTGCGGGTCGCTCTTCTTCGCTACGCGCTTACGCCTGTCCATGAACGTGTCGTAATCCGAGCCGAGCGCGTACGCGAGCATAGCGCGGAAAAGGTGCTCGGATTCATCAGAAGGCAATTCGGCATTGCGGCACACAGCATCGTATCGGAGCTCGAGTTCTTTCTGAACTGTTTTGACTTCCTTTTCAAACTCTATCACAACGTTGGAGGGCTTTTTTCGCGCACGTCTCGCTCTCGGCATGATGCGCGTCGATTTACGCAAGACAAAATGGAGTGATGAGCAGTTGCGGATAGTTCCAGTCGCGGTGGGCAATGCCCGGTTGATCGACTTGATGGATCAGGAATGAAAATTGTGGTTTGGTTAGTTCGACAAATGCGCGCGTTGTCAAACGTACAAGTCACATAATTGGGTTTTTCAGAGTAATTTAAAAGTTTGAATATGGAACGCAACTCAAATCTTATTCTATCAACTCAGCTTACCCTTCGGATTTGAAACGAAAAACGATTACTGTAAATGTGACCCACAATGAGTGGACCACTACGTCATCACATTTCACTTCGTCTCTAACGCACCGTGCAGCAACCATATTGCACCTAAACCGTGTCCTGTGTGTGCGCAGTGGAACCGTTCGCAGGTTGCTCGCTCCATGGATTTTGGGCATGCACAGAAGCGATTTTCTCGGCAAACGTTTTCGAGTCCAGGTTGATGTTCGCCGCGGCCATGATGAAGCCGACGAACACGGGTGACGGCTTGCCGGGATGACTCTCGAACTCCGGATGATACTGCGTACCAAGGAAGAAAGGATGGTCAGTTCGTTCCAAAATCTCCATCCGAGTGCCCGTTTCATCCTTGCCCACGAAACGCATATCGGATTTCTTCTCAATGTCAGCTATCAATTCCGGATTCACTTCGTATCGATGTCGATGTCGCTCCATAATTTCCGTCTTTTCGTACAACATGGCTGAGACCGATTTCGGATCGGTGATGATGGTTTTGCGTATTCCGAGTCGCATGGTGCCGCCCTTGATTTTCTTGCAACTTTCCGGCATGTGGATAATCGCCTCAAGTGGCGTGTTCCTATCGAATTCCGATGAGTTTGCTTTCGGCTCGTTGAACACCTCACGCACACATTCCACCACCGCCATTTGCATACCTAGGCAGATGCCGAGGTACGGTTTCTTCGTTTTCAATGCATGTTTCACTGCGAGAATCTTCCCCTCTGTTCCTCGGTTTCCAAACCCACCAGGTACAAGGATTGCATTCGACGTGTTCAATATTTCCCATGCACGCTGATGAGCAGATACCGCCTCGGCATGCGTACGCATTTGTAATCTGGGTTCAGCGTTGTTTGCACCTTCAGAATTGGACAGCTGAACTTCAACATCGAGCAAGTCCTCCGATTCCACCAGTTTGTACGAGAGTCGAAAGCCGAGTGCCATGGTTGCGTGCTGCAAAGCGCGAATAATCGAAAGATAAGCGTCAGAGTTAGTGGTGTACTTCCCAACAATGCCAATGGTTAATTGTGGCAGTGTACTATTTTCCGCCGTCCTCGCCATCGCCTCCCACTTCCACAGTCGAAGCGGCATCGTCCAATTCAAGTGGAGCGCATAGATGAGGCGATTACAAACGCCTTGTTCTTGCAGCATTAGCGGAATATTGTACGTGTTCGACACATCGTGCACGCCTATTACGTTCTCCGGTGACACCTGACAAAACATGGCCAGCTTCGACTTGACATCTTCACGAAGCGGCGTGGCACTTCGACAGACAATCATGTTTGGCGACAATCCCTGACTACGCAAATTCTTCACGCCGTGCTGGGTGGGCTTCGTCTTCTGTTCCGCCGCATCGCCCACCGACGGTACAAGAGAAACGAACACACTGCAAAAGTTCACGTCGCCTACCTCGTACCGTAACTGACGCAACGCTTCAATAAACGGCATTGATTCGATATCACCCACGGTTCCACCGAGCTCAATAACGCAAATCTTCGGCCGTTTTCGTGTCACAGGATTGGGTCGATTCGCAACCTCCGTAATCCAGCTCTTAATCGTGTCGGTGATGTGCGGCACAACTTGCACTGTTTTCCCAAGAAACTTGCCCTCTCTTTCCTGCGTCAACACCTTTTGATAAATTTTCCCCGTGGTGATATTGTTATCTGAGGAAAGTTGTGTGTCAAGGAATCGTTCGTAGTTGCCAAGATCTAAATCCACCTCGCCACCATCATGCAGCACAAACACTTCGCCGTGCTCAGCAGGAGACATCGTCCCGGCGTCAATATTGAGGTAGGGATCAATTTTTATCGCAGTCACTTCCCATCCACATGCTTTCATCAACACGCCAATACTTGACGCAGTTAAGCCCTTGCCAATTCCGGATATTACACCACCGGAAACGAGAATGAACTTGCATTTCGAGTCCGGCGACACATCCCTGCCGTTCGCTGTCATGGTTTTTGGGTATCGAATAGGTTACGGCGTGAAGCGGGTAGACGCCGGCCGCGGTGGCACCTTAGGGTTGGGTTTCTAGGGTGTTGCTGCCAACATGCCGACCTCCTGCCCTTATCAATATATTTGCACCATAACAAAAATCGTCGTTTTATTTGATTGGACGCCGCAGATTGCGTGCGGTTGTGATTCGTTCATCACTCAGAGATCTTTCTGGTTCATAAGATACTCAGTTCGAGTTCAGTTGATTTTCGCTTCATGCCTTCGGTTGGCACCAATGGAAACAACGCCATCAATGACTCGTACATGAAACCAGCTTGACATTATTCAACATTCATCGCTGCCGTCTCTGTTGCTCCGGTTCGGGGTGGTTGTGGATTCGCACCTATTGCACAATCCTGCTCTTCGTTATTGCCAAGATTCGTGGTGGCTCGCATGTCGAGCACCACCGCTTCGATTTGCGTGTCCGTGCCCGTGGGCGACAAAACCGTGTTTCCCTCATTGTCTAATGGTGCTCCGTCATCGTCGAAAAGTGAATGAACATCGAAGTTACACAAGGGACAAGTGGGGCTTCCTCTTCGCAGCCATTTCTTCAAACATTTCGAATGAAAACGATGGTCACACGGAAGCACAATGACGCGCAGTCGCTGGGTTTCCTCGCATTCCTCAAGACATATCGAACACACCCATTCGTCTGGCATGGTGCTGCCCTCGACAACGTTGCCGAACTGTGACGCAACCCAACGTGTTTGTGTGGGTGATAAGCATGTTGCACGCTTTGTTGGCGTATTTCCTTCGGCTTGTTCATTCGTCGCAGGCACCCTATCTCCACCGGTAACAGCATGGATAAGTGCTCGTTGCACAAAGTTCACCGTGAAGGTAAGAAGTAGAAACCCGGAAACAGCTGCAAAGAATGAAGACCCCCACGCCATATTGAGATACACTTCTTCTTGTGATTGCGGAGCGCGAGCTACTTTTACCATGGACACGGTGCGAGGCGAGTTGTACTTGACCCAGCACTGCGAACGTATACCTGCTCGAGGCAGTTGCTGAATTTCTCGTCGAGCCTGTTCTTCCGTCAGATAATACCCATTGTTACGATCCCAGAACGCAGCCACCATCTCGCTCTCGTTCTTCAGGCCGAAACCATGGACGTCTACCTCTGGCCGCCATTTATTAGTCTTGGGCGATTTCGTTACGCGAGCTTTGCCGATAATGCAAGACCGTACGAACCATGCATCATGAAGCCTCAGTTTCTGCAGGGATTGATTCGCTTTTTGTTAGCCATGAAGATTTTAGGAAGATTATCGAAATCGACTTCGCATTGACTTACCTCGTACTGATTCCAAGATACAATCGCGCCCGCGAGTGTACCAGCAAAGATGATGAAAAGTGTGAATAACGTTACAGGAACGCATATATAAATAGGAGAAACGCGTCGTCGTCGGCCGTTGTTCGCCGTGTTGCTTGCGTTTTCGTGTTCATCATATTCGTCTACAGAATCGACAGTACCAGAGATGATACTGCGAAGCATGGCATTGGCGGAAAACGCGAGGGAGCGGCGTGCGTTGGGTTCATTGGTAGCTGGTGTGACTCGTTCGTCGTTGTTGTCGGGGTGAGGGGGAATAGCGGGCGTTGTATCAGGCGCTTGCGCCATATTGAAGAGTCAGTCAGTTGACGATACGATTCTGACCCATGAGCATGTGTTACACCACACATTCGGAACGGAATCTCGAACTGGTGCCACTTCTTGGCCACCACCTCCTATACTTCCGTTCCGCACAACGTGAATTTGTTTCCTTTTGTGGCAACTGTAACGACGAAGATTGAAACGTAGCGATTCCGGTTGTCTAGATTCGTCTCACAACGGATTACCCTACCCCGCACCACACTACAGGATTACTATAGGCTGCTGCTCGCCCTAGGCGTGCAGGATTGTGATACACCACGAGATTGCATTTGTGCTTGTGTAGGAAAGGTCTGTACGTTCAGGACCAATACTGGTACTGTATCGAGTCATGACAAGTGAAGCTGATTGGTTCGTATTACCCACTTTATCTCCTTTTCAACGTCAAAAATCGTTAAACATCGCTACACTATATTCACTGGCGATGCACAACCAAGTTCCTGTTATTCCCGGTACGGTATGCTCGCACTTGACTTGCTATTCACACCTTGCTCACCATCAAAATACCCTCGCGCACTGTTAGCATGCACTGTTCGACTCGTGAATCGGCGCGTACATACTGCGCAAATTCGTGAAGGCTTTGGCGTACTGGGTCGTCTTCCGCGTACACCAGCGAGCACAGCGCATTGTCAGCGAGGAGTAGACCACCGGGGGTGAGCATTTTCAGTCCCGCCTCATAGTAATGTCTGTAGTTGACCTTGTCCGCGTCAAGGAAAACAATATCAAACTTCTCCCCTCTGCTTGCCATACGTTCCACTTCTACTCGAGCATCGCATTCCACCAGTGTTACTCGTGTACCTGCGGCACCCGCCTCCGCGAAACATTTGCGCGCTACGGCGGCAGTAGGTGCGTCTGCTTCCAACGACACCACCTCGCCTCCAGCACCAACACCTTGAGCGAACGCTAGCGCCGAATATCCGGTGAATGTGCCGATGTCAAGTACACGTTTCGCGCCCTTGATTTGAGCCATCATCTTCAGGAATTGGCCTTCAATTTTACCCACCATGCAAGGCGCAAACAGGTTGGCTTTCTTCGTCTCCTCAGCAATCATCGCAAAGTCGTCTGATGATAGTGTGGTCATAGCCGCCGCATACTCTTCTGCTTCATCATGGAACAGTGTGGCATGTGGGAATTGTGGGGGATTCGCCGTGTCCTTCGCCACTTGCGTTAAGATTTCTGTTCCAATCACGGATGAAGTGCGGTCCGAGTTGCGCGCGGCCTGTGCAGAGGCTATCCATTCGTTGTACTTCTCGATATTCGATGCACCGTTCACGGGTGTATGACCGTTTCCATTGGCGGCAGACCCATTGCCGTTCGCCGGGGTATGGCCATTTCCATTGGCGACAAATCCATGGCCATTCGCTAGTGTATGGCCATTTCCGTTGGCGACGCGTCCGTCACCGTTTGCTACTGCATGTTCATTTCCGTTGGCGACGTGCGTGCATGCATTGCCGTTTGCTTTGGGCTTACCGCAGTCATTCTCATGCGAGAGACTTCCCTTCGCCACTGCGTGGTCCGCGTGTTGTTTCACCGTGGATGGATCCTCTAGCCCGACATCAGCGCAATGTGGTTCGATACCCAATCCTTCGCGAGGATACTGTCGCACAATGTCCTGATAGTCGGCAAGCGTTTGTTCGAGTCTCTCGCGTGATACATCATTAATATATCCACACTTCCCGATGCTGCCACGAGGAACTGGTGCGCACAGATTCCCACCTCGCTTCTCGGTCATTTTCACTTGAGATGACCACAACGAGTCGCTGTTCTCCAGAATGTCATGACGTAGCGATAATCCAACCGCGCTCATCACACGCAAAATACGATGGAACTCAGCCTCCGTTATCCAACCCTCCAGGAATGATAGGTAGGCACCGAATCCCATTCCGATCGCTACCGCGTGACCGTGAAGTAGACCAGCCTGAAGTTCAAACCCTGGCGACCAGGTGTGCCCGTATGCGTGTGGACGCGCTTGATGAGTTTCCCACAGATTACCGTACTCCGACTGTACGTAGCCTTGCATCGCTTTCGCAATGATGCGCTCACTGTACATGTCAATCTCACTTCCACGTTCACAATTCTCCACACCGAACTTGGTTTCAACCAAGCGGTTACCCATGGCTTCAAGGTCGTCGAACAGCGTCGCATCCTTGGTCACAGCCATTTTGATAATCTCGGCAATGCCGTGACGAATCCATCCCGGTTTCAAGGTTTTGAAGAATTGGCGATCTGTTAGTGTGAGCACTGGCGGATGATAGGCACCGAACACATTCTTGTAACCCAATCCATCGCAACATGTACGTGGGGATGGGCCGGCGTCAATACCGGAAACAATCGAGGTACATAACATGACGTACGGGGTGTTTCTGTGATACAGAGCACACGCGAACCCTCCGACATCGGCCATCACGCCACCACCTACAACAAGAACTGGCTCATTGCGGGATACTCGGGCAGCTTTTAGGTCGACGAGAATACGCTCAACCGTGGAAATATCCTTGTCAACTTCCATGCAGCGATAGACGAGTTTCTCGAATTTGATGTTGTGTGCTGCGAAGTATCTGACCATTGCATCTCCATACAGCCCGTCTAGTCGTTCGTCAACTACTGCAACACAACGACCGAGTGGCTTGTACACGTCGCGAAGCTGGTGGCATTCTGGAGAAAGTACATCACGAACAATTTCAATGGTAGTCGTGATGGAAGTACCCATCACACCTTCGATAACACAGCTATCATCGCTTGAGGTGATGTGACCAAAGCACTGGCGGTAGATCGAAGTGGGATAGATGGCATGTGGGTCTGCATCAAGAAGCTTGATGGAAGTTGCTTCATACAGGCTGCGAAGTGAGATGGGAGAGTCTTTTGCAATGACTAAATGCTTGAGAAATTTAGATGCGAGGGTGGAGTCATTGAGAACGGCGTTAGATAGTTCAGTAACGGGTGATGAATCGTTCGCACGGAAATGAGTGACGATAGAGGCGAAGATGGTAAACAATTGACCGACTGGAAGGTTGTAACAATATTTCAGCAACTTGTACGATCGAAGAAGACGAAGATCGTTCGCACTCGATGAAAAGTGGTCGGCACAATCCGCACTAAACACATCGGCCCCAGCAACACGAGTCAAAAACTTGGCGATATCCTGATGCTCCAGAACGGAACGAACGCAGATCAAGGATTCACTCTTCGATGATTGGGCAGGGACGGCGTCAACAAGTGCATCCGCCAGCTGTGCAAAGTCATCGACGCCCATTTTGGCATCGGCAGCTACCTTGGCATCGTTGACGAAAGTGACATGCATCTTGGAAGTCGATTGTTTCAAGGAGCTCGTGTGCCAAGGGTTTGGTTTGCAGGTCGCCTTAAGTAGCCCAGTAGAACCCAAGAAGGGATTACTGGCGGCGTATGCGATGAATAAAGCAAGTCCGATAATTGTGATGCGTGAGGTGTGAAAATAACTCGGAAGAGAACAAGCTCGGCAAACGATGGAGCACAGAATGAAAAATAGATCCTGGACATTCCATCGGCAATTCGTTGCCTCACGTTGCCTGCCGTGATTCACAGATTCATCGTCTGCTTGGATCCGAGCTTGTCGAATCTATAGTCCGGAAGCAGTTGCAGTTAGGCGTTTCGTTTGAGATGACCGAGATAGCTGAGATTGACAGTTCCGGAGCTACAGTACCAGTAGTTACTGTACAGCATTAACCCTGGCTACTTTACTCCGAATTTCTGCTTCTCTTCACCGTCGATCAAATCAGCGATCGAATAAATTCCTCAACGCCTCTCACTGAAGCGTGGAGGGCAGTTATTTCTAGACCCTGTCCAACACGCCTCGCTTTTGAGGTCAGAACGAGTCGCACCGTTTCGCCGTGACCATATTTGGTAACGACATCTCAACGATTCAAGGATATTGTCTTTCTACGCAGCACAGTTGAAGATAACCAGAAGAACTCGTAGAACGTGCTTTGAAACAATGGTTGGATACGTGCAGTGCTTGGCGCCACTTGTCAAGTAGACATCCAAGAAACTCTACGCGAAGTGGACGAATCTGAGAATTGCCTTCCAAGTCAACGTGGACAGTATTAGCCAAAAAATTCAAATTCGCAGTACTCTTCAGATTGAGAAAGAAGAAGTGTCTTTCGTTAATTTCTCGACTAGCGGTACCACAGAAATTCAATGTAAAATATAAGAAGGTACCATCCGACTCCCGTAGGCTAGTCTCAAAATTTCACACTTAAAATTATTCGACTAAATACGCTTCAGTATTTCCAACTTGAGTAGAAAGTAGAGAATCTACAATACGAACAATGGAATGGATCCAGAAGCATACCAGAGGCCTTCAGCTATTCCAAATTATCTCGGTTAGAACATCTGTGGTAGTTTGATAAATGATTGCTGGAGGATCTAACTAATTTTCTGATCACTGAATTCCTTCGTTCCAGTCCAGGCAGATTTCCTCACATGTATTTCTTCAGAGTTGTGTGGGTGAAAAACTTATGTTACAATTAAACGAGAAAAACTTTGACATAAAAACCTGTATGCCTAAACTAGAGAGCGTATCAGACTCCCTCGAGGCCACGGCTCTAAAGTACAGCAATATTGAGACGGCGCTGATCACGACATGGCTTGATTCCCGGAAATAAAAAGAGTTCATCTCAGAGTAGAAGAAGAGTCAAAATTGCTGTTCGTAAATTGTTGCTCCAAGTTGGTGAGGAACATCTGGCCGTGAATCTCAACAGGACACTACGAATCTGCGCTGAATTAGGCTACATAAGGGTGATAACCCAAATCTTAGGTGCAATTGTTGTTTGCTGTTTGATTGGACCTCGAATTGCCTTTCGCCTCGTTTGGAATAGTGCTGCGCAAACTATAATGCTCTAATTTAGTAAACTCTCTATTCGGAATGCTAAAATCATTTTACTGTCATAATTCAAGTTTATACATGCTATTCTAACACCAACCAAAATAAAGAATACTATCAATGAATTTATATAATTCGAATCTAAAGGATTTACTTGAAGATTTGGACCATCTGGACTAATACAGGTTTTTGAGACCATTGTTCGTAATATTTAAAAATAACTAGACCCGTACTAACATTCTTTCAGAATTTAGCTACCTTATTCTTTTATTTCGTCTCTGTCATTTCTTAGGCATTCTATAGATTGGGTTTTCTTCCATAAATAGGCATATTTGATGATGACTCTGAAGCATTTTATAGTAACAACTTTTGATTCACCAATTAATTCCTAATTCAGAAATTTCATATTCAAACGCATCGTAGCTTAATCCAGTATGATCGTACCCTTGGAACAAAAATCGTCAATTTCAATTGAAAGATTTTCTTCTATTTCATTTCATCCAGTTGAAATTCGACGTGCAAATAATCTCTCGCCATCGATGATCCATTTTTTCATGAATTTCGATTCAACTTGGTTGAGCTGTTTGTACGAGCCTTATTTTCCCTGAAAATTTTCAAATAGAACAGATTAACTGCTGCGAAAATCGCTAAATTGCACTGTGTCAATAACTTCAATTTCACTTTGTCAACTGAGATTCCTTTCAGCAAAAAACAATGAATTTTACGAATTTTACGACAAGATATACTTGAGAACTTTATCAGACCCATAGCTAGCCAAATAAATATGGAGTACCTCGTTTAGAGGTGATTCGTTCACATCAACGGTGTAATTACACATTAAACATGCTGATTTCAACAATGATGATTCCTTAATTTTAACAAAATGAAAAAAATTGGAATCCTACTACTTTTTGTTCCGCGAGAGAATTGATGCCTATGAATATCCTACTGGTAGCCTCTTTTCGGTAAAGTACTT
>JAAUYH010200814.1_pt1 | contig 18809 bp, 17 predicted proteins | sample 7278061 | NCBI WGS metagenome assembly JAAUYH01 (sample SAMN14350203, study PRJNA611818) | marine sediment metagenome | isolation source: surface marine sediment (0.6m) | place: French Polynesia: Moorea | collected 2018-08 | reverse complement strand
CCGGGCCTTCCTCGTCGGGCTCGAAGTTGACGGTACGGGAGCCCCGGTGATGAGAGCGGCGGTCGCGATGGCCCAGGCTCTCGAGCTCCACACGACCGTGGAGGGCGTGGAATCATCCGATCAGCTGACAGCGCTCCGAACGCTCGGCGTCGACTGGGGCCAGGGCTACCTCTTCTCGGAGCCGGTGCCCGCCGCCGAGCTCCGTTCGTTGCTCGAGTCGTCCTCGACCTGGTGACTCAGTCGCCGGCCCTGGCCTCGACAAAACGCTGATGCCACTGCGTCCGCAGGACGTGCACTGCCGCTTCGACGGAACGGACCAGACCCGCCGAATCGACGTGACCGTCGGAGGCATAGTCGTCGTACTCCCAGATCAAGTCGGTGACTACGAACGCGTAGCCGCCCGCCACGTATGTGTCGATGTCGGCGGCGTCGGCGGCCGGCTGCGGAGCGGGTGAAACGTCGGCGACCTTTTGGCCCCAGCCGATCGACACGCTTGCCGTGCTCGACGGCGGCAGGTGCTCGATACCCACCGTGACCCGAGACCCGTCGGGCTCCTCGAAGGTCATCAGGTGACTCACCCCGGTCGACTTCATCTCGACGAGAATGTGCCCCTGCTGGAGCGTCACTCCGGTGAGGGCGCGGCGCAGCTCCAGATCGAGCCGCTGGGTCCAGCCCCGACGGTCCTGGGCGACCGTCCGCTCCGCCATCTCGGCGAACAACGCCTCGAGCTCGGGATCGGGCGGCGAGTCGCGCCCGGCCGGGCGCAGCCGTACAACCGGTTCGTCGACCGGTCGCAACGACTCGATCTTCTCCGACACCGATTCGAGAGCGCTCTGCGTCGGCTCCGGTTCGGGGTCCGAATGAGCTTCATCCGGTTGCTGCTCGACCAGCGCCAGGAGCCCCGGCACCGACGAGAACGGCACCCACTCCGGCTGCTCGGCCCACCAGATCAGCGTGTCGCGGCCCCGATGCCCGGAGCGGACGCTGTCGACGATCGACCGCATCGACAGCGGGCCCGCCTGCGCCCCGTTGTCGACAGCGAACGAGATGGGTTCGTCGAGATCGGGCAGTTGAGGATCCATGCGGCCGCTCCTGGTCGTGGTCGGGGCGATCGGTGTGCGGTGTCGAGAACGAATCTACTCTGACGAGGTGCTTCCCCTGGTCGGACTCGATGTCGACGGCACGCTCGTGGGCACATCAGGCGTCGCGACCGAGGTCGTTTGGGCCGCTGCCCACGCCGCCGTCGAACGGGGCCAGCACCTGGCTCTCGCGACCGCTCGCGGTGCCTTCGGCTCGGCCTGGGAGATGGCTCGGCGGCTGGACCCGGACGGCTGGCACGTCTTCCACGCCGGTGCCGCCATCGTCCATACCGGCACGGGCGCTGTACGCGGCCACGACCTACCGGACGCCGAAGTGCGGTCGGCCCGGCAACTGGCCGATGCCAACGGCTGGGTGCTCGAGTACTACTCGGCGACCGACTACGTGGTCGATGACGATTCGCCCCCAGCCGTCGACCACGCCGCCCTCCTTGGCGTACCCCATGTGCGGCGAGCTCCCGACGAGCTCGCGGGCGCCGTCGTTCGGGTGCAGTTCGTCGTGCCCGAGGCCGACGCCCCGATCATCGCAGCCTCGGTGTCACCGACCGTGACCACGTCGAGCGCCACATCGCCGATCATGCCCGGATTCGCCTTCGTGACCATGACCGTCGGATCGGTCGACAAGGGCCAGGGCATGACTGCGATCGCCGGCGAGCTCGGCGTCGACCTGGCGGACGTCATGGTCGTCGGCGACGGCCCCAACGACTTGCCCGCCTTCGACGTCGTCGGACACCCCGTCGCGATGGGCAACGCCGCCGAAGACGTCAAGGCCCGGGCCCGCCATGTCGTCGCGTCCGTGGACGACGATGGGGTCGCCGAGGCCTTGATGCTCTCCGCGGAACTCGCCACGAAGTAGGTTCGAGCCGATGGCACTCGACGGTTCGGCCCCGGCAGCGGCGGACGATCCGGAGACGATGCCGGCCTGGGTGCCCCGGGCCATTCTGCTCCTGCTCGCCGGCGTCGTCGCCCTCTGGGCTCTGCGGAGACTCTTCGACGACCTCTCGGGATTCCTGATCACGATCCTCGTGTCGTTCTTCTTCTCGTTCGCCCTGGAGCCGGCGGTCAACTGGCTCGAGCGTCGCGGGATCCGAAGAGGCCTCGGCACGCTCATCATGTTCCTGATCGCGGCGACGATGATCGGCGGCTTCGGGTTCGTGGTCGGCAGCGTGCTCGCCGAGCAGACCACCAACTTCGTCGACGACGCCCCCGAGCTGATCGACGACCTCGAGAGTTGGCTCCAGGACAACGTCGACGAGAGCATCGAGCTCAACCGTGTGCGCGACCAGTTCCTCGACGATGACGGCCTCGGTGAACGGCTGACCAGCTACGCCGACAACGTCGTCGGGTTCGGGGCGACGGTCGTCGGAGTGATCTTCCAGCTCTTCACGATCGCGTTGTTCACCTTCTACCTGACGTCCGACGGGCCCCGACTCCGCCGAACGATCTGTGCCCGCCTCAAGCCGGAGCGCCAGCGGCGGGTACTCGGCATCTGGGATCTCGCCATCCAGAAGACGGGCGGCTACATCCTGTCTCGCACCGTCCTAGCCACCATCTCGTCGATCGTCACGTGGATCGCATTCATGCTGATCGGCGTACCGTTCCCGCTCGCGCTCGCCGTATGGGTTGGTGTGGTCAGCCAGTTCGTGCCCGTAGTCGGTGTGTACATCGCCGGTGCCCTGCCCTTCGTCCTCACTCTGCTCGAGTCGCCGTCGAAGGCTCTGTGGGCCGTGGTATTCATGGCCGCCTACCAGCAGGTCGAGAACTACCTGCTGGCGCCCCGCATCGACTCCCGCACACTCAAGATCCACCCGGCCGTCGCCTTCGGATCGGTTCTCGCCGGTGCCTCCATCCTGGGACCGGTCGGCGCGCTGCTCGCCTTGCCTGCTGCGGCGACCGCTCAGGGCATCATCTCGGCCACGGGCGAGCGCTATGCCATCGAAGAGGGCTCGCTCGCCGAGGTCGGTCAACGCCATCACGGTCCCTCGTCGGTGGTCCCCGACACGATGCCGGTACACCCGCTCGGCGAGGGGTCCGAACCGATCGAGCTGAAACGCGACATCGAAGACGACGACTGAGACGACCCGGCGGAGCGTCGGTCAGCGGCACCGATCACACGCAAAGTGAAATCCCGCGCATCCGCGCGCCCGTTGGTGGGCGTATTCACTCCCGAACATCCACAAACAGGAGCGAGTCCCATGAAAAACCGTCTGATCGCCATCGTGGCGATAATGCTCAGCGTCACATTGTTCGCACCGGCCGCCGTAGGCGCCGATTCCTCGAGCCAGCCGACGCTCAAGGACATCCTTGTGTCGGACTCGGCCAAGGACAACGCCGACGGCTTCGACCGTCGTTGGTGGGACTACGACATCGTCACCCAGGCGCTGATCGCCGTCGCTCCCGATCTGGTTGAGGCGGCCGACGATCCCGACGCCGCGCTCACCACGTTCCTGCCCCGCGACAGTGCCTTCCGGCTCCTGGTCTGGGAGCTGACTGGTGAGTGGATGCGCAAGGAAGCCGATGTCTTCGCTGCCGTTGCGTCGCTTCCCACCGAGACCGTCCGTGCCATCCTCGAATACCACATCGTGCCCGCCAAGATCAGCTACAGCGACGCCCTCCGAAGCGATGGCGCCGAATTGGCGACCCTCAGCCCGCTGGAGGTCAGCGACGGCACCATCGAGGTCGACGTGAAGCGCTTCTGGCGCTGGCGCTACGTCAAGCTCATCGACAACGACACAAACGACCGCGACGCCCGCGTCGTCAAGCCCGACATCGGCGGCGAGGCCTCGAACGGCTTCGCCCACGGAATCAACCGGGTGATGCGTCCAATCGACCTGCCGTAACCCTCTCTCGGCAGGACCCCGATCTGACCCTCGTAGGGTCAGGAGGGGAAGGAACTGGCCTGGATCCTCGCCGATCCGGGCCAGTTTCGCGTCTCGGATCAGGTGGCCAGGACGTGGCGGGCTTTGAGGCGTCCCCACCAGAGCGCCGCCGAGATGAGAGCCAATCCGATCGCCGTCACCCACACGAACCAGGCATCGAGGACATCGGAGAAGTCGCTGCCCAGGGCCCCCAGGATCAGAAGCGCCGCCATGGCGGCATCGCCCATCGCGAGCGTCGTGACGAATGTTCGCTGACCGGTGGGCTGGCGCAGTACGAGGAGCGCGCCGAAAGCCAAGACTAGTAGGAGCGCCCCGACCCACCGATTCGACTCGAGCGCCGTCCGAGCCTCGTCCTCGGCGCCACCGATCGTGCCCCAGATCAGGCCCGGGGCCAGCATCATCGGCAGGCCGTAGGCCGTGTTGCCGACGATGTACGCGAGCAAGGCCAAGCTCAGTGTTCCCCTCGGCGTGCGCGGCTCCTTCGGTGGCGGCGCCGGCTCCTGTGTCGTCTCGAACTCATCGGTCATATCGGCAGTATTGCACTCGCTACTGCTAAGACTCTTCCCGTGCATCGCAGCGAGCTCGACCAACACATCACTTCTCCCGTCACCGGGGCATTCGACATCGCCTCGACTGACGATCAGTCGCGAGTACGCCTGATCGCCGACGAGCTCGTGCAAGCCCAGGGCATCGACCTCGACGACTTCGACGGCAGCCGCGCCGACCCCCTCGATCTCCGGGTGGCGGTGAAGCTCGCCCGCTCGAAGCGGGCGGTTCTCCGTACCGGATGGACGGGCACAGTCGCGGTCGTGTTCGCCATGTGGGGCGAGAGCCGCCGCCTCCGACCCCGCTCCGCCGACAACCCCACGGGCGAGGACGCTCTCCACGTCAAACTCGACCAGCTCGACTGGCTCTTCGCCGAATCGGCGATCGACTGGACTCTCGTACCCGTCGACGACGGCGACCCCGAAGACAGCGCCGACGTAGCCGAGGACCGGGCCGCCGCCCATGACCGAGGCGGGCACGTCAGGGTTCTTCGACTGGCGACAGCCCTCCCGGCCAGCCATGGGCCCTTGGCCGGTCTGGAGTCGGTCGACGATTCCCGAAAGGGTGGAGCGATCATCCATGGCGCTCACGTATCGGTCGAAGCCGGAGCCGACGCCGTCGTGATGACCGACGCCGACAACTCGGTGAACCTCGGCCAGATCGGTCTGCTGGTCGAACCGTTCGCGACCGGAGCCGGAGCCGTCATCGGTGACCGCAAACACCCGAATGCCGTGTTGGTCAAGGCCGAGGCGCGCTGGGGGCCGGGCATCGTGGCTCTACGCCACATGCAACGTATGGTCGGCCGAGCACTGTTCAGCCGAGGTCTTCGCGATACGCAAGCCGCCTTCAAGCTCTACGGTCGGGCCGCGCTCGAGGACATCCTGGCCGCGCCGTCGACATACGGCTTCGCCTTCGACTCGGACTGGCTGTACGCCTGCATAGCGGGCGGCCACGACATCGCATCGGTGCCGTTCGCCTTCATCGACTCATTCGAAGAATCGGCCTCGATCACCCAGGGCCCCATGACCACATGGGAGTCCCTGCTTCGCGGCCTCACCGACGCCGCTCGGGCCCGGGGCGTCGACCACGACGAGGAGATGGCCGCCGTCGTCGATGCCTGCGCCGATGCCGCCACCCTCGAGCGAGTCGTGCAAGCCGTACCGCCCGAGCTCGAAGGGGTCGCCGACGCCGACCTCGGCGATCCGAACGTCATGGCCCCGGCTCGCCTCCGCGAGTGGATCGAATCGCTCCAATCCTCCAAAACTTGAAGGATCACCCACACTGAGTGTGGGTGATCCTTCAGAGAATTCGAGCCTCCGGCGCCGGAGCGCTCCCTCTCGGCGAGTTTCGCGAAGCGAAACTCCAGAGAACGCAAAGCGTTCTACTGGATCTTGATCTCGATGTCGACGCCGGCCGCCAGGTCGAGCCGCTGGAGCGAATCGACCGTCTTGGGCGACGGCTCGACGATGTCGAGCAAACGCTTGTGGATGCGCATCTCGAAGTGCTCGCGGCTGTCCTTGTCCTTGAACGGGCCCCGCACGACCGTGTAGCGGTGCTTCTCGGTCGGTAGCGGGATCGGTCCGCGAACCTCGGCCTGCGTGCGCCGCACCGTCTCGACGATCTGCTTGGTCGCCTGATCGATCTGGGTGTGATCGTACGCCTTCAGGCGAATGCGGATCTTCTGCGATGCGGCCATCGTGACTACTTCGTGATCTTCGTGACGGCGCCGGCGCCGACGGTGCGGCCGCCCTCGCGAATGGCGAAGCGGAGACCCTCGTCCATGGCGATCGGAGCGATCAGCTCGACCGTCATCTTGGTGTTGTCGCCGGGCAGGCACATCTCGGTGCCCTCGGGCAGCGTGATCGTGCCGGTCACGTCGGTGGTCCGGAAGTAGAACTGCGGGCGGTAGTTCGAGAAGAACGGCTTGTGGCGGCCGCCCTCCTCCTTCGACAGCACGTAGACCTCGGCCTCGAAGTCGGTGTGCGGGGTGATCGAACCGGGAGCGGCGAGCACCTGACCACGCTGCACGTCGTCCTTGTCGATGCCGCGGAGCAGGGCGCCGATGTTGTCGCCAGCCTGGCCCTCGTCGAGCAGCTTGCGGAACATCTCGACACCGGTGCAAGTGGTCTTGGTGGTGTCCTTGATGCCGACGATCTCGATCTCGTCGCCGGTGTGGATCTTGCCCTGCTCGACCTTGCCGGTGACCACCGTGCCGCGACCGGTGATCGAGAAGACGTCCTCGATCGGCATGAGGAAGGGCTTGTCGACCTCGCGCTCGGGCTCGGGGATGTAGGTGTCGACCGCCTCCATCAGCTCCATGACCTGAGCGGCCGCGTCGGCGTCGCCCTCGAGGGCCTTGAGCGCCGATACCTGAATGACCGGGGTGTCGTCGCCGGGGAACTCGTACTTGTCGAGGAGCTCGCGCACCTCCATCTCGACGAGCTCGAGGAGCTCCTCGTCGTCGACCATGTCGACCTTGTTGAGGGCCACGATGATCTTGGGAACACCGACCTGACGGGCGAGCAGAAGGTGCTCACGGGTCTGGCTCATGGGGCCGTCCGTGGCGGCGACCACGAGGATGGCGCCGTCGACCTGGGCGGCGCCCGTGATCATGTTCTTGATGTAGTCGGCGTGACCCGGCATGTCGACGTGGGCGTAGTGCCGGTTCTCCGTCTCGTACTCGACGTGCGACACGTTGATCGTGATGCCGCGTTCGCGCTCTTCGGGCGCCTTGTCGATCATGTCGAAAGCGGTCGCCTGACTGCCCTCGACGGTGTCGGCCAGGACCTTCGTGATCGCAGCCGTCAACGTGGTCTTCCCATGGTCGATGTGCCCCATGGTCCCCACGTTCACGTGGGGCTTGTTGCGCTCAAAGGTCTCTTTGGCCATGACGTTTTCCTTAGGTTTCTTTCTCTAATTTGCGATGTGTTGCTTGCGAATCTCGTCGGTCACTCGCCCCGCACGCGAGCCACGATCTCTTCCTGAACCGACGCAGGGGTCTGCTGGTAGGAATGGAACTGCATCGTGTACGTCGCACGCCCCTGGGTGCGCGAACGCAGATCGGTACTGTATCCGAACATCTCCGACAACGGCACAAGAGCGGTGACCACCTGGTTGTTGCCACGCTGCTCTGTGCCCTGCACCTGACCACGCCGACTGTTGATGTCGCCGACGACGTCGCCGAGATAATCGTCGGGGGTCACGACCTCGACATCCATGACGGGCTCGAGGAGTACGGGCCCGGCGGTCTTGGCGGCCTCGCGGAACCAGGCGTTGCCGGCGATCTTGAACGCCATCTCCGAAGAGTCGACGTCGTGGGTCTTGCCATCGTTGAGCGACACCTTGAGATCGACGACCGGGAAGCCGGCGAGCGGACCGCTGGTCATCGCCTGCTGGATGCCGTCGTCGACCGGCTTGATGTACTCCTTGGGAATACGGCCGCCGGTGATCGTGTCCTCGAACTGGTAGCCACCACCGGGTCCGGTCGGCTCGAGGTCACAGGTGACCTCGGCGAACTGGCCCGAACCACCCGTCTGCTTCTTGTGGGTGTAGGTGTGGTTCGAGATGTTCTTCGTGATCGTCTCGCGGTAGGCGACCTGGGGCTTGCCGACGGTGGCGTCCACCTTGAACTCGCGCTTCATGCGGTCCACGAGCACCTCGAGGTGGAGCTCGCCCATACCCGAGATGATCGTCTGGCCGGTCTGCTCGTCGGTCTCGACCTGGAAGGTCGGGTCCTCTTCACCCAGCGCCATGAGCGCCTTGCCCAACTTGTCCTGGGCTTCCTTGTCCTTCGGCTCGACCGCCACGTGGATCACCGGATCGGGGAAGGTCAGCTGCTCCAGCACGATCGGGTTGCTCGGATCGGAAAGCGTGTCGCCGGTACGGGTGTTCTTGAAGCCGATGCCGGCGGCGATATCACCCGTGCGGACCGCGTCACGGTCCTGCTGGTTGTTGGCATGCATCTCGAGGAGACGGCCGATGCGCTCCTTGTTCTCAGTGCGGGTGTTGAGCACCGTGCCGCCCTTGTCGAGGCTGCCCGAGTACACCCGGAAGTAGGTGAGCTTCCCGACAAAGGGGTCGGTCATGATCTTGAACGCCAGGGCCGAGAACGGCGCATCGTCGTTGGGCTCGCGGGAATCGGCCTCTTCGGTTCGAGGATGAGTGCCCTCGACGGCCGGAAGATCGATCGGCGACGGCAGGTAGTCGACGACGGCGTCGAGCAGCGGCTGGACGCCCTTGTTCTTGAAAGCGGTGCCGTTCAGGATCGGCACGATCTCACCGGCGAGAGTGCCCTTGCGGATGACGGCCTTGAGCTCGTCGGTGCTGATCTCCTCGTCGCCGAGGTAGCGCTCCATGAGGTCCTCGTCGAGCAGCGACAGCGTGTCCATCAGCTCGGACCGGTACTCCTCGGCCATGTCGGCGAGGTCCTCGGGAATGTCCTCTTCGTTGTATGTGGCACCGAGGTCCTTCTCGTCGACGTTGGCGGGCCAGACGAGGGCCCTCATGCGGACGAGATCGATGACGCCGGCGTAGTCGCCCTCGGCTCCGATGGGCAGCTGCAGCACGGCGACCTGATCGGTCAGGCGCTCTTTGATGCTGTCGAGGCAATAGAAGAAGTCGGCACCCGTGCGGTCCATCTTGTTGACGAAACACATGCGCGGCACGTTGTACTTGTTGGCCTGGCGCCACACCGTCTCGGTCTGGGGCTCGACACCGGCCACACCGTCGAACACGGCGACGGCACCGTCGAGAACACGCAGGGAACGCTCGACCTCGACGGTGAAGTCGACGTGGCCGGGCGTGTCGATGATGTTGATCTTGTGGTCGTTCCACATGCAGGCGGTGGCGGCGGACGTGATGGTGATACCGCGCTCTTGCTCCTGCTCCATCCAGTCCATCGTCGCCGCGCCCTCGTGGACCTCGCCGATCTTGTAGTTGACGCCGGTGTAGTAGAGGATGCGCTCGGTCGTCGTGGTCTTGCCCGCGTCGATGTGGGCCATGATCCCGATGTTTCGGGTCTTCTCGAGAGGCACTCGTTTCGCCATCGTTCTTCGTTCCTAAGTGGGGGGTTGCAGGGGTGGTTTGGCGCCGTTCGTGTCGCCACACGACGATGTCGGGCCCATCGGGCCCGACGACTGAAAAAGTCTACTGGGGTAGCTGCACCGATCCGGTCACCTTCGTCTTGTGGGCGCGCCGGACCGAGCCGCTACCAGCGGTAGTGGGCGAAGGCCTTGTTGGCCTCGGCCATCTTGTGGAGATCTTCGCGCTGTCTGACCGATGCCCCCACGGCGTTGGAGGCGTCGAGCAGCTCGTTGGCGAGACGTTCGGCCATCGACCGCTCCCGGCGAGAACGGGCGTTGTTGACCAGCCACCGGACGGCGAGGGTGTTGGCCCGGCGAGGACGGACCTCGACGGGCACCTGGTAGGTCGCACCGCCGACCCGGCGGCTGCGCACCTCGAGCTGGGGGCGAGTGTTGTCGACGGCGCGCTTCAAGACGGCGATCGGCTCACCACCGGTCTTGTCGGACACGATGTCGAGCGCTCCGTACACGATCCGCTCGGCAGTGCTGCGCTTACCCCGCTGGAGGACCTTGTTGACGAACTGGGTGACGACGATCGAGTCGTAGACGGGATCGGGATCGAGGTCACGACGGGGGGCGGCGTTCTTGCGCATCGGCTAGCCCTTCTTGGCGCCGTAGCGGCTACGGGCTTGCTTGCGGTCGCGTACCCCGGAGGTATCGAGGGTGCCACGGATGACCTTGTAGCGGACGCCCGGAAGATCCTTCACACGTCCACCACGGACGAGGACGATCGAGTGTTCCTGGAGGTTGTGGCCCTCGCCGGGGATGTAGGCCGTGATCTCCATACCTGAGGTGAGACGTACACGACAGACCTTGCGGAGCGCCGAGTTCGGCTTCTTGGGGGTGACCGTGTACACGCGGGTGCACACGCCTCGCCGCTGGGGCGCGCCCTTCAGAGCCGGCGTGGCTTCCTTGCGGCGTCTCGACTGACGGCCCTTGCGGACCAGCTGTTGGATTGTTGGCATCTCTTCTTCAAACCTCGGTTCGATCGGCGGCCCCGGCGGCGGCTGATCGGGTGGCCCGAAGCGGGCTCGGGCCGACTCAGGAGTCTATGAGTGGCCCCTACGAATCCCAAATGTCGAGGGTCAACGAATTCCCTAAGCATCAGCGCGGCCAAGCCGATGAGCACCACCAGGGAGCGGTCGCGACCGAGCGGCCGTGAAAGGTGACTTCAAAGCCGTGGGATCCGAAGAGACAAGGAACGCCGGGAACAACGATCAGCAGAAGGCCGAACACAAGGTTCGGCTGCTGATCTTCATTGTCCCCGCAGTGCTGGGCTTCCTCGCCGCCTTCTTCGTCCTGCGCGCCGGCCGTCCCTACCCCTGGCGCTCGGAGTACATGAACTGGCTCGTCCTGGCGATTGGCGTGTCGATTCTGGTGAGCCTGGTAGCGAGCCTCGCCATGAGCAAGCTGCTTCCCCTGACCAAGCTCTACGATCTCGCCAACAACTTCCCCGGAGAGCTCGATTCGCGGTTCAAGTCGGCCCTGCGTGCCGGAAACCCCAAGACCGAACTGAAGCGGGGCAAGGTCGCGATGACCAACGAGCGCCGGGCCGAGCACACGCTGCAATTGCTGTCGGCGCTCAACAACCACGAACGCATGACCCGAGGACACAGCGAGCGCGTCCGGGCTTACTCCACGCTGATCGGTATCGAGATGCGGCTCGACGACAAGTCGATCGAGGAGCTCAAGTGGTCGGCGCTCCTGCACGATGTCGGCAAGCTCGACGTACCGGCCCGCATCCTGACCCGCGCCGACGAGCCAACCACCGCCGAGTGGGCCGTTCTCAAACGGCATCCAGCCAATGCCCGCGCGTACCTCGAGCCGCTCGAGGGTTGGCTCGGCGAATCGGTCTACGAAGCCGCTCGCTTCCACCACGAGTACTGGGACGGCACCGGCTATCCGACCGGTCTCGAAGGCAAGAACATCCCGCTGTTCGGGCGCATCGTCGCAGTTGCCGATGCCTTCGACGTGATGACCCATACCCGCAGCTACAAGAAACCAATGTCGGTCGAGGACGCCAAGCAGGCCCTCATCGCCGGCGCGAGCAAGCAGTTCGACCCCGAGGTCGTAGCCGCCTTCCTTCGCATCGGTGACGCCAAGCTCTCCGACATCCGCGGCTGGTCCGCTTCGCTCGCCGGTCTGTCCGTCAGCGCCGAGTCGAACTTCGTTACCGTCGGTTCCCAGGCCGCTGTTGTCGCCGCCTCCGTTGGCGGCGGCCTGCTGGTCGCCGATGTGCCCTTCCCGCCGCCGCGGCCACCGGCCATCGCATTCGAGGCCGCGGCCACGACGACCACGACGACCACCATCGTCGCCACCACCGAAGCGGTGGCACCGTCGTCGACGGCAGATGTGACGACGACCACGACCATCGCCACGACCACCACGACCGAGGACCCGATCGAGCTGCTCAGCCTTGGCTACAACATCAAGACAATCGATCAGGAGGGTGTCCAGGTCACGGTCGAGGCCGACAGGCTCGAAGTCTTCTTCGACGATGAGCCCAACCAGACGGTCGAGCTCGAAGATGGGCAGCGTTCTGTGACCATCGTTCTCGACGTCACCGACGTCGAGCCCGGAGTTCACATGGTCCGCTTCGACCTCTACGACGCCGACGAGCTCGTCTCCACCGAGACCTTCCCAATAAATCGGTAACACTCGCCGCTTCCGCGGATGTCGACCGGAAGTGTCGACAAAGAACAGAATTCAGCGCTCATTCAGGTAGCGGTTGACGGCGCTGATGACTGCTCGCATCGACGAGGTGGTGATGTCGGTGTGCATGCCGCAGCCCCACAGCTCCCGGCCGTCGACCAGCATCTCGATGAAGGTGACGGCGATCGCGTCCGTCCCGGCGCCCTTCGAATGCTCGTGGTAGTCGAGCACCCGAAGCCCGGTGCCGGCCAGCTCGGACAGGCCGGACACGAAGGCCGACAGCGACCCAGACCCGGTTCCCTGAACGATCCTCGGTTCGCCGTTCTCGGTGATGCGGGCGGTCAGCAGGGTGCGGTCGTGGCCTTCGGCGTTCTGCGCCGACTCGAAGCCGTTGAGCAGGTACGGCGAATCGAGCCCGAGGTAGGTGGCGTCGAACTCGTCGTAGATGTCGGAGGCCGTCATCTCCTTGCCTGTGCGATCGGTGATGTTCTGGATCACCCGCGTGAACTCGATCTGCATACGCCGGGGCAGATCGATGTTGTGTTCGGTCTTGAGCAGGTAGGCCACGCCGCCCTTGCCCGATTGGCTGTTGACGCGCACGACGTCCTCGTAGCTGCGCCCCACATCGGGCGGGTCGATGGGGATGTACGGCACCTCGAACAGCTCCGAGTCGGACTTGTCGAGCGCCTCGAATCCCTTCTTGATCGCGTCCTGATGCGAGCCGCTGAAGGCCGTGTACACCAGGTCGCCCACGTAGGGGTGTCGCGGATGCACGGGCAGCTGGTTGCAGTACTCGGCCGTGCGACGCAGCTCGTTGATGTCGGAGATGTCGAGCTCGGGGTCGACGCCCTGGCTGAACAGGTTCATGGCGATGTTGATGACGTCGACGTTGCCGGTGCGCTCGCCGTTGCCGAACAGCGTGCCCTCGACCCGGTCGGCGCCTGCCATCACGCCGAACTCGGCCGCGGCCACACCGGTGCCCCGGTCGTTGTGGGGGTGCAGACTCAGCACGATCTCGTCGCGGCGAGCCAGATTGCGGTGCATCCACTCGATCATGTCGCCGTAGACGTTGGCGGTCGACATCTCGACGGTGGCCGGCAGATTGATGATCACCGTGCGGTCGGGCGTGGGGTCGAGGATGTCGACCACCTCGTCGCAGATCCGCTTGGCGAACGGCAGCTCGGTTCCCGTGAACGACTCGGGTGAGTACTCGTAATGCACCCGGGTCCCGGGAACGGTCGACTCGAGCTCGCGACACAGCCGAGCGCCGGCCAACGCGATGTCGACGATGCCGTCCTCGTCGAGGCCGAAGACGACCTTGCGCTGGAGCGTCGAGGTCGAGTTGTAGATGTGCACGATCGCCTGCTTGGCGCCGGCGATCGCCTCGTAAGTTCGCCTGATCAGCTCGGGCCGGCACTGAGTCAGCACCTGGATCGTCACGTCATCGGGTATGGCGCCCTTCTCGATGATCTCGCGCACGAAGTTGAAGTCGGTGTCCGACGCCGACGGGAACCCGACCTCTATCTCCTTGAACCCGGCTTCGACGAGCGTCTCGAACATCTTCCACTTGCGCTCGGAGTCCATGGGCTCGATGAGCGCCTGGTTGCCGTCGCGAAGGTCGACGGAGCACCAGAGCGGGGCCTTGGTGATGGTGTTCGAGGGCCAGGTTCGGTCCTCGAGCTCGATCGGCTCGAACGGCCGGTACTTGTGCACCGGCATGGACGACGGTTTCTGGGCTGAGCGACTGCTCATGGCGAAATGACTCCTTGCTGCGACTGGCTTACGACTTACGAACGACGGCTGGTCCCGGCGGTTCTGAACAGGGTCAGAAGGCCGGGTCCGTAAGTCGAAGCGTCGTGAGTCGCAGGAGCATCACGAAGAAGCGTAGCGGCCCGAGGAGCGAAGGGCGTAGCGGCCGAGCGCGGCGGGAATCAGGACCTACGGCTCAGAAGGGATTGCCGCCCGGGAAGATCGGCATGATGCCGCCCTTCTCGGCCTTGTAGGCGTTGGCGGTGATCACCTTGTCATAGAGGGCTTCGTTGTTGGCGTCGAAGAGCGACCACAGAGACCCGATGTAGCAGAAGGTGTTGATGATGGCCTTCAGCAGCTCGCGGCCGACGCCCCGGCCTCCGCCCATCACCTGACCGGTCGTCGAATCGAGCACGGCCACGCCCATCACGCGCTTGCCCGGGGTCTGACCCGTCGTGCCCAGACCCCACCACATGATGTAGATGATGGCGGCGATGGCGGCGAGGTATCCGACGATTATGAACAACAGGCCGAGAACGTCGCTGATGGCGCCGAGGATCGCCCCGACGATGACGATGGGGATGATCAGCCCGGCTCCCACGAGCCAGTCGATGATCACCGCTGCGAGTCGAGATCCGAAGTCGGCCGTCTCCCGTCCGATGCCACCGGCCGGCGGTGGTACTGGCATGTCCGTCATGTTTGAACTCCCGTCCTTGTCGGCGCCCCCCGGCGCCGCCCGACCTTGTGTTACCACGAAACCTCCCGGCATTCCGAGATAGGCGATCGGCCGACATGCGATGCCGACTCGGGGTGGCACCGCTCAACAAAGCGCGCAAGACTCGCATCACTCGCCCCGAAGGCGGGTATCGACGACAAAAGGGGGACTGCATGGACGTATCCATGACGGTGAACGGCACGGCCTATTCGACCGATGTCGAGCCGAGAACGCTGCTCGTTCACCACATCCGGGACAACCTCGGACTGACCGGCACCAACATCGGTTGCGACAGCTCCTCTTGCGGGGCCTGCACGATCATGGTCAACGGGGAGTCCGCAAAATCCTGCACGATGCTGGCGGTTCAGGCCGATGGTCAGGATTTGACCACCATCGAAGGTCTGGCCGACACGGCCCGGGCCGCCGGTACGGCCACGGGCGACCAGAACTGGCACCCGATGCAGGAAGCCTTCCAGCAGTGCCACGCCCTCCAGTGCGGCTACTGCACGCCGGGCATGGTGATGGCTTCGGTGTCGTTCCTCCAGGAGAACCCGAACCCGACCGAACGCGAGATCCGGGAAGGGCTCGAGGGCAACCTCTGTCGCTGCACCGGCTACCACAACATCGTCAAGGCTGTTCAGAGCGTGGCGGGAGGTGCGGAATGACTGTCATGGGAACACGGATGCTCCGCAAGGAGGATCCCAAGCTCCTCACCGGCGAGGGCAAGTACATCGACGACATCCACGCGCCGGGCGAGCTGTGGATGGGCATGGTGCGAAGCCCCATGGCGCACGCCAAGATCGTGTCGATCGACGCGTCGGGGGCCGAGGCCATGGACGGAGTCCATGCCGTGTACACCGGCGCCCAGCTGGCCGAGATGGGCCTGTGGGCCGCGCCACTGCCCTGCGCCTGGCCGGTCACCGAAGACATGGTCAACCCGCCCCACCACCCGGTGGCGATCGACGAGGCCCGCCATGTCGGCGAGATCGTGGCGATCGTGCTGGCCGACAGCCGCTACCTCGCTGCCGACGCGGCCGAGCAGGTCATCGTCGACTACGAGGACCTGCCCGCCGTCGCTTCGCTCGAGGCTGCCGTCGAGGGCTCGGCCGTGGCCCACAGCGACCACGAGACCAACAAGGCCTTCCACTGGCCACTGATCCCCGACCCCGAGGGCACCGAGGCCGCGTTCGCGTCGGCGGCCCACACGGTGTCGGCGAAGTTCCGGCAGCAACGCCTGATCCCTACGCCGATGGAACCCCGGGGCGTGCTGGCCATCCCGTCACCGGCGGGAGGTGACATCACCCTCTACAGCGCCACGCAGGTTCCCCACGTGCTGCGCGTGATGGTGGCGGCCACGACCGGAATCCCCGAGAGCAAGTTGCGCATCGTCGCCCCATCGGTGGGCGGTGGCTTCGGCGGCAAGCTCAACATCGACGCCGACGCCATCCTGTCGGTCACGTTGGCGAACCATCTCGGCCGGCCCGTGCGCTGGACGGAGGGCCGCACCGAAGCGGCCGGCTCGTCGCATCAGGGGCGCGGACAGATCCAGCACATCGAGGCTGCGGCCGACGAGAACGGCAAGGTCACCGCGGTCAAGGTGCATCTCGACGCCGACATGGGCGCCTACATGATGCTCATCACGCCCGGCGTGCCGCTGCTCGGCAGCTTCCTGTACACGGGCGTGTACGACATCCCGTACCTGGCCTTCACCTGCGACGGCTACTTCACGAACCTCACCCCGACCGACGCCTACCGAGGCGCCGGCCGACCCGAGGCTTCGTACGCCATCGAGCGGGTGATGGACCTGATGGCCAACGAAGTCGGCATCACACCCGAGGAGATCCGCAAGCGCAACTACATCAACGGCGGCGAGCCCTTCGAGAACCACACGGCTGCTTCGACGCTGGTGTTCGACTCCGGTCATTACGGACCGGCTCACGACAAGGCGCTCGAGCTCGCCGACGTGGCGGGGCTCCGGGCCGAACAGGCTCGGCGGCGCGAAGCCGGCGAGACCAAGCAGCTCGGCATCGGCATGTGCACCTACGTCGAGATCTGTGGCTTGGCCCCCTCCCGGGCGCTGGGTGGTCTCAACTACGGCGCCGGCGGTTGGGAGCACGCCACCGTGCGGGTTCTGCCGACCGGCAAGGTCGAAGTGGTGTCGGGTTCGACTCCTCACGGCCAGGGCCACGAGACGTCGTGGGCGATGATCATCGCCGACAAGATGGGCGTCAGCCCCGACGACGTCGAGGTTCTGCACTCCGACACGGCGCTCAGCCCGCTCGGGCTCGACACGTACGGGTCGCGATCGCTTGCCGTCGGGGGTGTGGCGATCGCCATGGCCGCCGACAAGGTGATCGAGAAGGCCCGGCTCATCGCTGCCCATCAGTTCGAGGCCGCACCCGAGGACGTCGAGTTCGACAGTGGTTCGTTCTCCGTGGCCGGCACGCCGGCCAAGTCGGTGCACATCCAGGAGCTCGGCTTTGCCGCCTTCGCGGCCCACGACCTGCCCGACGGCATGGAACCGAACCTGCAGGAGCAGGTGAACTTCGATCCGCCGAACTTCGCCTTCCCCTTCGGCACCCACGTGGCCGTGCTCGAGATCGACACCGAGACCGGTGGCGTGGAGCTCGTCAACTACGTGGCGGTCGACGACTGCGGCAACCAGGTGAACCCGCTCATCGTCGAGGGACAGGTGCACGGCGGAATCGTGCAGGGTGTCGCCCAGGCGTTGTTCGAGGACGCCGTCTACGACGAGTTCGGCAACATCACGAACCCGTCGCTGATGGACTACCTGGTGCCGTCGCCGGCCGAGGTGCCGTCGATGATCCTCGACTACACCGAGACGCCGAGCACCTCGAATCCGCTCGGGGTCAAGGGGGTGGGCGAGGCCGGCACGATCGGCTCGGCCGCCGCCGTCATCAATGCCGTCTGTGACGCATTGAGTCCTTACGGAGTCACCGACATGGACATGCCGGCGACACCGAAACGCATCTGGGAAGCCATCAACTCGAACGGAGGTGCGGCATGATCCCCGCAGCATTCGACTACGCGGTGGCCGAGTCCGCCGACCACGCCATCTCCTTGCTCGGCGAGCACGGTGACGAGTCCAAGCTCCTTGCCGGAGGGCATTCGCTCATCCCGATGATGAAGTACCGCCTGGCGACGCCGACGATGCTTATCGACGTCGGCCGTATCGACGACCTGTCGTACATACGTCAGGACAATGGCCACGTGGCGATCGGCGCCCTCACGCGCCATGCCGAACTCGAGACGAGCGACTTGCTCGCCCAGGCCTGCCCGCTGATGAAGCACGTGGCGTCACTGGTCGGCGACCCATCGGTGCGGCACAAGGGCACGTTGGGCGGCACGCTCGCCCACTCGGACCCGGCATCCGACCTGCCGGCAGCCGTGCTCGCGCTGGGCGGCACGATCGTGGCCCAGGGTCCCGGAGGTCAGCGCGAGATCGCCGCCACCGAGTTCTTCACCGGCTACTTCGAATCGGTGCTGGCTCCCGACGAGATGATCGTCGAGGTCCGAGTGCCGGCCAACACAGGGGGCTGGAACTACCAGAAGTTCAACCGCCGGGCCCAGGACTGGGCGATCGTGGGTGTGGCCGTCGCCGACGGCGGCAACGGCATCGCTCTCGTCAACATGGGTTCGACGCCGGTGCGGGCCACAGCCGCGGAACAAGCGCTCTCGAATGGTGCTTCGGCTGCGGATGCGGCAGCATTGGCAGCGGAGGGCACCGACCCTCCCGAAGACCTCAACGCCGACTCGGCCTACCGCACACACCTCGCCAAGGTGTTGACCGGACGGGCCCTGGAGGCAGCGGGGGCATAACAGAGCTCTCCATGGACTGCCATGGGGGATGGCAAAGCCGGTGCCGCAAGCGCCGGTGAGTCAAGAGGCTGGCGTGGCCGGGGGGTCCACGCCAGCCTCTTGTTCGTTAGGGTGCGGCGATGGACAAGAACGACTACCTCGCCGTGATCGAAACGGAGAGCGACCGCTTGATCGCGGCCGTCGACGGCCATCTCGATAGGACAATCCCCCACTGCGACGACTGGCCGATGCCTGACCTGGCCGGCCACGT
>JAAUYH010067011.1_pt1 | contig 18814 bp, 12 predicted proteins | sample 7278061 | NCBI WGS metagenome assembly JAAUYH01 (sample SAMN14350203, study PRJNA611818) | marine sediment metagenome | isolation source: surface marine sediment (0.6m) | place: French Polynesia: Moorea | collected 2018-08 | reverse complement strand
CCAAAATAATGGCCTATTTAGAATCGGCGGTTTTTTTGCACACCCTGTAGTTCAAATGGAAATTCAAACAAAGAGTCCAATGTACACTTACATTGTCAATGATAGAGAAAATAAATTGTAACTTCACATCCCTGGAAAGTATGAGCAATTTTTACGCTGATGGTGTATTTGACACTGATGTATACAGCGAAAAGCTGAAGTACGGGCTGGTGCTAACAATATATGTCAGCATATCAGGAAATTACTAAATCTGGAAACTGCTGGAAATTATCAGCCCATCGATCCATGGCTAAAACTCTACGTCAATGGTCTCCATGGAAAACTGCGAGACATTGTATTTGGAGTCTGAGAGCATAGAAAATAATTTCTTTGTATTATTCAAAGTCTTCACTTCTCTAGAACTGATAATGATATGTACAAACGTATGAGGATCAAAGTTAATATTTCAAAGAATGACTAACGGTTGGGGGTATGGTCGAGTAAATGCGACCCCTCGGTTGACGATCTTTATATTTACTCGCCAAACGCATTGTCTATGCAGTTGCAAAAACTCTGATTGGTAATTGTAGGATGTGTATTAACAATAGTCAAAGAAAGAAGCCAAAATGCCTCAAATTTCAGATGAACGTGAAAGGACAATGGACTCAAATGATCTTAGTCTCACAAAACAAAAAAAGACCGTGTGCAGAGCTATGAGTACTAAAAGATAGCGCACCATTTTGTAATGCAGGTGTAAATAGTGGATTGTGTTACAAGAACAGGGTAATGGACAGTGAATAGTGTCAGTTTGCTAACGTTGAGACAAGAATCCGTATGAAGATTCCGGAGGAATTTTAATTGCCGATCCCTGGCTAGGTTTGTATGAGGGTGGTATTCATGGAGAATAAAGAAATGTTGGATTTGTGATAGTCAATACCAAAATATGTAGAAATGTGTAGCTTTTCTGGTGTCCTTGTTCGCGTACGAAGACTAGATTTCATTCTCTTGGCACCGAATCCTATTTTTGCATTTTTCCATGAACACAGCTGACGTATAGTCTTAGCCAAGGACGGATCGGCTGAAAATTTCCAGCTTCAGTCCGTTTTTAATGTACACATACCACGGTCATACTTGTTACTTCCTAATATTGAGGAAGGAAGCCGACATGAGCCATGATAACCTGACTGTGCACGATTAGGCTCAGGAATAGAGTTGGCGAACGTTGGGCCCTGCCGGCGAGAGCGTGTATCTGAGGTGGTAATTGAAGTAGGACAGTGACGCGCGCGTGCGCAGCAACGCGAGCTGGGACCCTAACGCGCTAGACGAGCGCGGCTCTAGGTTTGGTTTATCCCCCACACCGAGGTGTGTGTTGTGACAGGTGGTTGTGGAGATGATAGCGAATGTGATTGACACTAAGAGAGACTAACAACTACATACGTCCTAGAATAGCTTGTAGAAGATTTGTCCATGCATGGGCAAATTTTGGTGAAGTCGAATTTGACCATGGGTGGTCGGATCGCAGTGGGAAAATTTGACCATGCATGGACGAATTGTGCCCTCCGAAATTGCAAGTTTGTGCCAAGTGTAAGCCATTCTGAACTACAAATGCAAGAATGGACTTAGTCAATCTGTGTCTTATCATCGATAAACGAGTCCGTGACAACAATAGACGATAGATGCAGTAAGTGCAGAAAGTGCGCAACCATGATCCTGGCGGACCAGTCTTTATTTCTTGGTTGAAGAAATAGAGATGCTCGATTATAGTTACAGGGGATAGTCAAGTTTATGCAATAGTGGGAATAGTCAAATGCCGATGACTTGGCCACAATAACTTGACTCACACTCCGTCAACTTGATCAACCGAATGATTCAATATAATCACCTGTTATGGGAAATTTCGAATGAAAGAGGTGTCAAACGGTCCGAACAATAATGCGAACGCAATGGCGTGCAAGTTCAGAGCGCGAAATATTTCTGTCACTCTTTGAACTTCGAATAGACTGCAATACAGTGGTGCAGGGTCGATACGTACCAGGAGGTTAGTTGAATCATATTATTTATCCTGTGCGCTGTCACAAACAACATGGCCAATAGTTCAATCCCAATACTTGGACCGATTGTGATACCTAACCGTTTTCTGGATTCTTGATATTTTCGAGAACTACGTAAAAGCAAGGATGTTGCACAATCTGCAAATCGAAGCATAATTCAAGAATTAAATCTGCAACGAATAAAATGGAAAATTGTTAGGCATACAGCACCCAACAGTAAAAAAGCTCAAATGTTGTGATGTGCACCAAAGCGGAAGATCAGTGTACCGAAGTATTCTGAGACATGATTCTCACAGCAATTGTGGAATTGTATATGGCCAAGCAGCATGGCGCATAGCAAGTGCGGCAAGTAGCAATAGAGGTCTCCGCAATTATTTCAAATCCCAACTCGGAAGTGGCTTTCGACAAAAGCGATAACGATGCCATGTAAAAGCACAAAGGTTATCCAAAATCAGTATTCTCTTTCGAATTTCCTCGTCTCGCTCAGTATCTTCACTGCGCTGAAAGTGAAAACAATATGAGAGTGGTACGTATCATCGTAATTGGACTACTTCTGCTGGCAAGCTCTACAACTGTGGTTGCTACCAGGATGCATTGCCGTTACCACCCTCTGTATCGCACGGTCTGACAGGAGAGATAATAAAACCCTGGACTTACGCACCAAGTCGAAATCCGATGACTTGGGCAAAGTCGACCTACATTCGTCGCAATTTACTCTATGGATTTGTCCCTGAAATCAACCTAAATCTACCAAGTATTCTGGACTGGACCTCTTTTTACCACGTACAAACAAGAAACTTCAAAAAAGCTATGTTACTATCTTTTACCAGCGAAAGGCGACGACCTACTTACTGGTTCAAGCCTATGACCGACAAAGATTGCCGGCCATACTTGACGGTTGGAGGTTCGAAGGGTGGGTGCGGCGCATATCAGGGCCTGCAGATCTGATGAACAGGTTTGGCTTAGGAAAAAGGACCGGAGGGCTACCTGTTCGTATGTTTACCCATGTTTTCCTGCAGTTGGGTACTTCCGCTACTATCCCCTCGAAGTATTAGATAAAACGGGGTATCAATTCCGAAGGTGCCTAAGAACTTCTGGCGACTTTTCTGTTCTAGTCGGCGAAGCGAATGGAAGACCGGTTCTTGAGCCATCGTACCCAAAATGCATAAATATTAAGGCGGGATAGCAGTTCTATCTGGAATTGCAACCAAAAACGATTGAGATGGCGTACAGACAAAGGAATAGAGTCTTTCATAGATGGCATCCATTGTGGGAACCTGTTCTATCAATTCGACCAAATCCCTTCACGTGCAAGAAATATTGACACTTCAGAAATACCGAACTGGTTTTCACTTCTCGCGAAGCTAAGGCGCCTTACAGTAATTGTCCCTATTTCTAAATTTAGTGTGATCACTATGTGACCTCACTTCATTCATGCAGTTCAGCGAAAATGAATGGTCGCGTGATCAAATTCAAGTTTCATAAATTTATCTATGCAATCAAAGCATAATTGCGAACTCATATTCGCATTTTCGCAGGCTTCAATTCTCCCGTGAGCAATTTTAATAAAACAACTTCCAGTGAAATCCAAACGGCGGCAACCAAGCACACATCGACTTTGAACTTGAGGATTTTCACATTTTACTTATTTCTACCAACATCTCTACCCTTTCCAACACATGACCTGACAGGAAAGTCGAAACTAACTGAGAACGCACTTTAATTGAGTGAACTCACGAAGTTCTACTTGGCTGAAAAGTTATTGTGTGACCGAATTTTACAGCATGGGCTGCAATGATAGTTTATTCGTTATGATTCAAGCCCCGAAGTTGATGAAGATTAGGCAACCTATTCTCATCGAAATTGACATTGAATATAGGAAATACCAGAGCAAGTTTGATGATATCAACTCCGATCGCTCAAAGAGCAACAAGGTGTGACCGTCTTCTATTTGCGACAGTATTGGTAGCAAGCTACTTCATGCCCTCTCCATTATGGGCAAGATTCAAATTTCTACGCCTGCAGAACAAGCTTTAAATGAAATGGTTAATCAATGGTTCGAGCCAGCGACATCCGTCGCTCATGCAACATACCTGGAATAGTCAAGGCTTCCATATCATCCGTGCAGTATGAGAGATGTGCTATTGACCCTGAGGGTGCAGCTTTGTCATTTAATTCTGAATTAGTCATTGCATTAGTTCGCCAGAATGTTTCGGATATAATACAAAACAAAGACAAGACAAAGGTTCCCGTCGACCTTCTAGAGCCCGAAATCAAGCCTCCTTACTATGAAATCGGATTAAAGAAATCTGGATGTTTTATTCTATGGGAAAAAATGGTGAGATTCCATTTTACGAAGAGTAACTCTCAAAACTTTCTGTTTAAGTGCAGCAGAATGAGGATACTCGTACCTCACTATTCCCTAAACGCAATGGGAAAAGAAAGGCAATTTTTCCGAGTCGGAAAGTCAGCCGAAGAACTTTCAAAAGAAGAATAAAAAGCGAGAACCTTCGAAAAAACGCTCATCCGAATGGACCAAGCGATGTCTCAACCCGAAATGTGACAGGGTTCGCTGCCATTTAGTTTGTAGCATAACTTCAAAGTAATAGAACAAAAAACTCATACACGAATTTTACGATTCGGAAAAGAAAGATAAAGTTGCAAATAGGTAAAGGCTAGTGTTGAGAAGTACACAAACTTGCTTGATGCCGATGAGGGATCTTACTGCATATTCTTTGATGACACAGTAGAAGCAGATGCATTTGGCGACTATGGCTCAGACTTCAGTGACATGCCTCCTTCAACTTTCAAAGGAGTTTCTAAAGAATTAACGGACTATACAAAAGTCGAATTTGAAAAGCCAATTCAAATCGATGGAGCATTTAGACCCGAAACTGAAGGACGATGCTCTGGATCACGCTCATTTGCACTATCTATCACCCCTTTCCTGCCCGGATCAAGCATACCTGTGAGAATACGTGGTGTTGAATTTATTATTACAGATCAACACATGGATGAAGTATTATTGGGAAGACCGTTCTTGACGGCAACCATATTCAAATTACAAATTCATCTGGTGGAAGTTCACAAACATGGCCATGGTGAGACATTTCCGAAATCGCTCCTGACATTACAAAGATTTGTGCAACCAAGTACAAAGGCAGGGACTATCAAGCCAGCTACGATGATCCGATTGAGCTTTCTTACCCTTTCACCGCTGTTATTGGCCGAGAAAGGAAAGAATCCGTAGACAGTTGATTCGCCAAAATCTACGAAGAAGGCACGGAAAATGACATATTGAAGGATGGGTATGGACGAATTTTTCAAATGCGAGAAATATAGAGCCATATTTCCTATCAAAATGGGAGCTGATCCTCCAGCTAAAGTTGAAACTTTGAAAATTACACTGGTCAACAACAATCGCCCATTTTGCTCGCCACAGCGACGTTACGCACCTCAAGAACGTGATTTTATAAGCAAAGGCATCACAGGAGATGATATCGATACAGACACCTGTCGGCGTGTACTCATCGCGGCGTATACTTCAAAGTGAAACAGAAGCAGGAAACCATTTTCAAATAGTGCCGCAACACAAATTATTGAATCGAGTTTCGAATATGCTCCAATGGATTTATGGTATCTTATTTTATGGAACAGACGAAAAAGAATCGTTGGACAACCTCGAAGCGTTCTTTATGGTATGTAGTGGAATCGGTCTACAAATTCACGCGGAGAAAAGCCACTGATTCGCCAGGCAAGTGAAATTCTGTAGCCGACTAATATCTTCGGAAGGTGTTCAGTACTATCCTCGTCATTACCAATCTATGTTAGATATGAAGAAACAGATGCAAGCCAATGAACTACAACAATTGCTCTGCGCCACTAATTGGATGCGCAACTCAACCTCGCTTACTCCGAAGTTGCTAGGAACCTTCAAGCACTTATGGAAGCATGTTACAAACGGGACGGCAAGTGCAATAAACAAGCTGTACTAAAAATTGACATCAGCAGCGACTGGGGAGCAGTAAAATATGCTGCATTCAGCAACGTCGAGCAACAAATCGCTGCCTCTGCCAAATTATCGTACCCAAAACGTATTCACTCCATGTGTCTATTCAAAGACGCTTCGGATATATATCGGGCCGCTATGTTCTCGCCTATTCCGCATGAACAGCGAGTCAAACCTATCGAAGAACAGGACCATGAGCCACTATGTTTTCTGTTAGGAGCGTTTAAAGGTTCTGAAACGAACTGGTCCGTACCTGAAAAAGAAGGTTGGAGATCAAAGCGTATGGGCAGACATGCTAACAAGACAGGCTGCGCAACTCAAGACAGCCCTGAACGCGAAGAAAGTTGCAAAATCAAAACAACTAATGCTATAATTTATCAACCCCAGCTTGGATGAGAAGCTCGACTGGCCGAATGTCAACGAAACTATCAACTCTCAGAAAATCTCAAATCAAATTCCTCCTAAACGTTTCAAACGCTCGAATGTTTTGTTGACTGACTCTTCTGATATTTTGTGGATACCGCACGATGACCACTTAATCAAATTACGAAGTCTAATTACCGCAAACACCGGAATTGGAGCCCATCGTGGGCCATAGGTTACAGAAGCAGCAATGGAGGCCAGGTTTACTGGATGAATATGGATAATGATGTCAATTCATTCTTGAATTTCTGTCTACACTGTCTGTCAACATCTCTCAGCAGAGTGATTCCAGAACCATTAAAATATGCGCTACACGCTTCACAGCCTAACAAAATTTTACATTTTGACTTCTGCTACATGCCAAAATACGAGAACGATAATCTTTACGTTCTTATTCTAAAATAATGTTTCGCGGATATTTATGACTTGAATCCACAAAGTCTTTCGACACTGAAACTGTTGTTGTTCTTTGATTCTTTGGTTATCATCATTTGGAATTGTCGAAAACTGGGTCTCTGACCGTGAGAGTCACTTCAAGAACGATTCAAGAAAACTTTTGAAATACAATCAGAGGACTTCACATCACTTTAAGTTTGCATATTCTCCATCGCTTAATGGAATTGTTGAAGTTGTTTGCAGAGAATTACTACGAGCTATCAGGGCTATTTTCTCTGAGTTCCTCCTACCATACCAAGCGTGGCCTTCCCTTATGCCATTAGTACAATCTGCTCCGAGCAATTCAGTTCTCTCAAGATTGGGTAATATATGCCCATTAACTGTGTCCTCCAGGGTGCCGAGCAATTCACCCTTGAATACAATACGGAAAACTATTAGTGATGTCGGAAGTGTGCAATCAATCGAAGTTGTCCGCTTGCGACAGACTATGAACATAGATAAGTTGAAGGACTCGATTAACAAACTTCATCAAAATGTTGCTGAAGAATTTAACAAGAAGCGGCGAGCAGCTGTAGAAGTACACAACCGAAAAACAAATTTTAAGCCAATCAACTTCGACGTTGTTGGATAAGTACTGTGAGGTTTGATTACCAGAGAGCGAGCAAGAAAGCCAGCGTGGCAATGGGAAGGTCCATTCCGAATTGTAGAAGTAAATTCCAACTATGTTTTTCTTATCGAAAAACTTCTTTCACTGAAATGCAAAGAAGCCCATGTGAAGGGATTGAAATTCTTTCGCAACAAAGACTACGAGGTAGCCCAAGAGTTAAAAGCCCACCTCGCATACCAAAGAGGAGAGCTACTTATGAGACTATTGAACGGAGAAGTCGAACTACAATTCAAGTAGAAAGGTTTCCATTCCGACGAAAGCGGCTGGGTACAGCTGTCGTGTTTGGAAGAAGAAGTACCTGGTATCATGGAAGAATGCTTTAAATTTCTAACACTCAATGGTACACCAAGACAAAGATATTTGGTCAAGCTGCACAAAATCTCTTCTATTATCCGCCTAAGAGATTCTGGAGAGTTGCCGTATCAACTCGACCAAATGCTCCCATCTAGAAAAATGTTAGCACTTCACAAATGCCTGAGTGTTTATCACTTCTCCTGAAGAAGAAGCGCCTTACAGTAATTATTGCCATCCCAAAATTTTGTGTGACCACTATGTGACTTTACTTCATTCATGCAGTTCAGCAAGAATTAGTTGTCGCGTGATCAATTTCAAGTTTCATAAGTCATGCTGTACAATCAACTGCATAATTGCGACCTCTTAATCGAAATTTACTTGAGCATCAATTCTCTCGTGGGCACCCTCAATAAAGCAACTTCCCTTGGGATCCAAACGGAGACACCTCAGCACACATCGATTTTAAGTTTCAGGATTTGCCCGTTCTACTTGTTATTCCAACAACTCTTCCCTCAACACATATAATCGACTGTCAACTCAAAATTAACTAACAGTCTACTACCCTGTTCTTGTACGACGATCAGCTGTTTACACTTGCATTACAAAGTGGTGCTCCATTTTCCAATACTGATAGCCATACACTGGGAATTACTTAATACTTCCACAGCTGATAAAACGAGATTAAATAATTCCTCCAGATCTTCGCAATAGACTAAATATTTATTAATCAAAGTACAAGCCATGAACGGAATTTCTGGCAATAGAGCAGATTTTATCGCATCTGCTTATTGATCTGTTGCAATGCGTATGATATTCATTCAATTTCTATCCTCATCTTGTATTATGGACAGTATTGAGGGAGTGTAAGTGGCTTGTAGAATCTTGTTCGCCACTCTGATTCAACTAAAGTTATTAAATCTGAAGTTGATGAACTTTCTTTTCGTTGAAGCAGATGGAATTACTCAAGAAGTTATTCACAGATTTCATGAATAAGTATCTGAACACGGAATCAGTGGAGAATAAATTATTTCTGCTCAGGTGCTCCTACGAATAAATAACTCATCTCAATAATTCGGATATATTTAAATACAATATATTTTTCCACACCAATGCTGATAGCTCTGTACACCGTGACTTCTTTTTTTCTGCGACCAAGATTCTCTGAGTCCATTGTCAGTTCTCGGTCATTTGAAATCTGGGTAATGAGAAATCTGAGGCTTTTGGCTTATTTCTTTGACTATTCTCAGTCTACATTTTCCAATAACCAATCAAAATTTTTGTGTCTGCATGGACAGTGCGTTTGGCGAGGATTTAACAAGATCATCAAGCGTTCGCCATTCTCTGAAATCGTAACTGTTATCTTCATAAATTTCTACATATTGATATCAGTTCTAGCGAATTGAATACGATGAGTGGTGCAAGGAAGTTCAGAACGTTAAGCACGGAATTTGGCTGACGAAAATTAGTTTTCATTATGTTAGACTCCAAATCCAATTTCTCACATCTTCCATGGACACCATTTACATAGAGTACTAGCCATGGATCGATGGGCTGAAAATTTCCAGCATGCGAACATTGATGTATGCTAAAACAATTTGCGAATACGGGACCCTAAAGGTGTTAAATCGCTACTCTTCTACAATTTTGAAAATAGCTGCCAGCGGTTCTGAAACTAGGCGCGTAGAATGGGAAAATATTCCGATTCGAAACAATGTGGATAGAATAAAGGATTGGAAAATTAACTGCTGATCGAAATTAAGTTAAAATTGAAGGGTGTCCATCATACACCCAGGGCACTGCGATGTTGACTTACATTTGGATCTTCCACGAGATTATATATTCCCTGTCTCCAAAAATTTGATTTACATGTGTTACTTGCACCACAAGTAGGAGTGGTATCATGCAGAAGACACTGACCGAAAAGGGGTGTTTGTACAAGATGAAGCAGCAGAATAATGAGACTGAGAAATGGAATTAGAATGCACCGGGAGAAGGAAGGCAGGGTGAAGAGAGAGGGTAAAGGCGCAGACAAACCTTGGGACGAGTTGCGGGAGAACAATATCAATGCAACTATGCTTATCATTAACAACGGAGAAAATACGCAATAATGTGTTATGGAAGAAATCTTCACGTGACCAGCTTGGCTGCGAAAATCGGTGCCACCACTAGGACTTTAATACTAGTTATCTCTCAATTCTTCACCTACGATTAATGTTTATGTCACAACTAACATAGCATCTCTCGTTCAGTGCATCGTTCTCGTCTGATTATTTTCGGTACTCTACCTGTCTTTCGCGTTATTTTGAAGTTATGAGTAGTTACGTGGAACCATTCACATGAAACTATATCGCCATTCTGCTGAGTTTACCACCGATAATGGTAAGAGAAATCACTCTTACGTGATCAGTTCTTCCAAGTATGCTTATTGCGTATATGATGAATGAAATTGCGTTCGGTTAGGCATCATTGCTTAGTAGTGGCTCAAGCTTTGGGAATTCAACACCCTATACCATTTCCAAGTTCAATACTTGAAGAGAGAGTAAATCAATTCTTATTACCATACCCACCTTCATACTCACGCGACTATTTTTGCTGATCAATAATACCATCTTCGCCGCACTGAAATTTTTTACATGTTCAATTGTACTTTCGTGACAGTCGGACAAATCCGTCCTAAACACGGAACCTTGCAAACCGCCACATTCCCCAAAGAATTTGTCTCACCCTCCACAAACGGTCTCATCTCTAAGTCTCACAGTCGCAACGAAATTCTACGCTCGTATCGCCTGCGCTACCTTTTTCGACACAATTTGAAAGCAACATAATCGAGTCGATTAAGTTGCGTAATGCAGTGGCCCCGGGAAACCGCTGCAATCTCACAGCTACGATAAGCACAACGCAAGGTTTCAACCAAGGCCACATGCTAGAGCGCTGTACGAGCTTATTCTGCACTGAGATTGTGCGAAATCCTCACCAGGTCTGCCCAGGGTCGATCAGGCGACGATTTTGCACAATAGCACGAGTACCTCACACAGCACGTCGAATTTTGCCGTGACCCATTAGGGAGGCGCAGCATTATGAATTGCGAGTATATTGGCAGTAGATGGACTAGCGTCATGTCGGTGACAATCGAAGGTGAATGCAAATACGAGCTAGACAAACGTCGGCACATACTTTTAGAATGGCGGCGCGGGTGACATGCGCTTTCGTGGCAACGAGAAAGGTGTACGAAAGTTAAAGCGTTCCATGTCGTGCAGACGCCAAACAAGATTCTGCAGTTCGCACAGGGTCAGGCACAGTGCGGGTGAAATCCATGGGAAATATAAGGCGGCCATCAGAGAGCCTATAAAATGGGACGCCTTACATCCCCTTGTGACTGTTTTCATGGTGCAATGCGTATACACCACAGTACAGTGAGTAGCGGTACAGTACAATAAATTTACTTGATTCACCCGGTCTTCTTCGTCGAGTGGCCAATGAAAGTGTGGGAAGTTGGCCGGAAATCGGAAGTTCGAATAGTTTACTAAACAGATTTAGGAATCTTCTTATAGTCTAAAGTAGTGAGGAAAGCTGACTCAACCAGAGTCAGATGAAGTGGCTGTTGAAGACAAAATAGGAATCAATAATGTAATAGATATTACTAGAAGCCAAAGTTATATATTCCATGATAATGATTCACAGTGTCACGGTAATCTTACCGTTAACGCATAGGCTAGTAAATGCATAGCAAGTGCAGTGGACGTCCGCATGGATTTATATTCGTTTCGCAGCATTCTTGGTAAACAATCAATAAATTGGCAAAACAAACACTTGTGGATTCACACCAATAACGCACGTTCAACAGGCAACATATTGATATCACCCACCACTACTGGCAATGTAACGTCATCATCCACAGTTGAACTGTTTAGGGTAGGTGGCAGAGACAACAAACAACCAAAATGGAGTGTACCATAACACATCGGTCACACCTTAAAATGTTCAGAGCTTGCTCGTGCGGCAAAAGACGCCATGTGAGCGAGGGTGATGAGAACCAAAATAGTGCCGGGGAATATCCCATGTGGATCTGCCATCATCCGACTCATTTATTTGTCCAGTATGCAACTCTAAATAGTCCACTCTGCTGCTGAATTGTCAATTCAATGTTAAGACGATTTCATGGAGCACGCCACACATTCCAACGAACAGAAGCCGGAATGCCCCGCATACCAATACCTCGCTAATTGCTTACCGTGCAACGCACAACATCAATTCATGAGTAGGGCTGCATTTTCTTGTAAGCGCACTACTGCACAGACTAAAATCAATCCTGCTAATAAATGGGCATACTATGTATCGCTATTTTCACGCTGAACTCACAAATTGCTTCTGCAATACTAGCATCATGATCGCCTTCACCAAAAACTCCTCTAATCCTTCAAGAAGTCGAGAGATTGAAAGAAGTTCAGAACCTTAATGGAGGCATTCGACAGAAGAAACTTATCTTCTATTCTCTTCGACTCCATATCCAATTTCTCGCAGTTTCCGATGGATGCCGTAGACGTAGAGTCCTAGCCATGGATCATTAAGGGTTGGAGAATTGGCAAGAGTACCTGCAATTTCGATGCACATGGTATATGCCACATCGATGTAGACGGCGAAAAGCTCAAGTATGGCCCTGGTGCTAACAATATACGTCAGTATATAAAGACGGGACTAAATATGAGAATTTCTGGTAATTTTCAGCCCATCGATCCACGGCTAGGACTCTACGTCCACGGTTTCCATGGGAACCTACGAGAGATTAGATTTGGAGTCGAAGAGAATAGAAAATAAGTTCCTCCATCGCTCGACGAGTATGAGGAAAAGAGAAGCTTTTGGTGATGGCGATGTTGATGCTAGCATTGCAGAGGCGGATTGTGAGTTTAGAATGAATCGAATGATACGAAGTATGCCTGTTAATTAGCGAGATTGATTGGAGTACGTGCAGTGATGCGCTTACAAAAAAATGTGTCCCTGCACATGAATTGATGTTATGCGTTGCACGGTCAGCGATTTGCGAGGTATTAATATGTGGAGCATTCTCGCTTCTGTTCTTTGGAGTAGGTAGCGTGCTCGAAGAAATAAGCTTGATTTTAAATTGACAAATCAGCAGTACAGTGCACCATTTAGAGTCGCGTACTGTACAAATGTACACTATACTATTGTACTTTACGGGTACTGAAATGAACAGAAAGGAATCGGATGATGGCGGATCCAAATGGGATTTTTGCCGGCACTACTACTAATATGGTATTGTAATTGGTTCAAATATTGTCAGTTGTCAGAATCTGGTACAGTGAGTTTAGTTGGTCAGTTTTTAAGCAACGTAACGAATAAGCTATAACTCTACGAAAATGTTATTTCTTGCAGGTTTGAAAAAAAGAAAAGGTCAAATCGGCAAAATTCCTGAGTCTTAAATTCAATAATGGTTTTCTTTACTTAATTGCCAACCTTTAGATGTAGCCGAAGGACAATTTGCAGACCAAATAAGGGTTAGAAAATTCTTTTCTACGATCTACGGTGCAATGAAACGATGTTCTAGCCGTTACTTTTAAGCTGATAATACGGTTAGTTAGTCAGTTACAATATTCTGGTCGACGACCACACCAAAACTACTATGCCTCTCATAACCATCGATTACATGCCCTCTGTTTCTGCAGTATCAAGCTCTGAACGTTGTGAAGTGAGGTCATTGAGTGTGATTGAGTTACGTGTCCTAGTATGAGTGAATCAAAAGCGCAGTGCACTTAAGAGATAGTTTGACGTTTTTTTATTGTACATGCACACATGTGAATTCCTCGAATGAGATTGCACCGCATCTTATCAAGTGCTCAAGTAAATACCGCATGCATTTGGCTGTAAATATCAATTGCACCATTGTGTGGACAATTGATGATGTGTTGTAGTACACCGTACTTTAGTTGTTTGTTGTCACCGTCATCTAACCTAAACAATGCGACTAGGGGTGATGATTCCACGTTGCAAATAACGGCGGGTGATACCAATATGTTGTGCGTTGAGCTAGTGAGAGGGTGTTCAATTGTAAATTAAATTCTAAATTCACACTGAGTTGTCCCTGTATATATATCTAATACTGTAATGGACCAAAAGGATCGAAGTTTAACATGCACATGATTGGCTTCTGTTATCAGTGCAAATATTGGTTGGTTCCCGGATGGCAACAATGCAAAATGGGTGCCACGCCGGTTGATGTGCATGGACCCACTTTTGATATAATTCTACTATCCCTAATTCTATCCACATTGTTTAATATCGGAATAGTTTTCACAATCTACGGGCCTAACTTCAGAACTGCCAGGAGCTATTTTCAAGATTGTAGAAGAGTAGCGAGGTAAAACCTTAGGATCTCGTATTCAAGAATGGTTTTACTTTACATTGATATTTCTGGCTGGAAATTTTAAGCCTCTCAATCCATGGATAGGACTCCTCGTCAATGTTGTCTATGGAAAACTGCGAGACATTAGATTCGGAGTCCAAGAGAATGAAATCTAATTTTTCTCAGCCTAATCCAGTCCTTCACGTTCTAAACTACCCTCATCATTCGGCGTCTTCACTTCGCTAGAACTAATACCAGTATGTACAAATTTATGAGGAGTACTGTTAGGATCTCGGAGAATGACGAACGATTTGGGATATGGTCGAGTAAATGCGACCCCCTCAGTTGATTATCGTTATACATCCTCACCAACCTCAACGTCGATGCACTTACAAAAACATTGACTGGTTATTGGAATATTTGTACCAACAAGAGCCAAAGAAACCAAAACGCTACAAATTTCAAATGTCCGAGAACTGAGTGCGGACTCATAGGACCTTGCTCTCACAAACAAGAATCGAAAGTATGCCGAGCTGTCAGCATTGGAAAATTGAGGACCACTTTGTAGTACATGTGAAAAGTGGCTTTTGGTAGAAGAACAGGGTAATAGACACTGACTTTTGCCAGTTTGCTAACTATGCGAAAAGATTTCGTGTAGTGATTTCGGGAGTTTTGAATTGCAGATCCGTGTCTAGCTTTTCATGATGTTGGCATCATTGTATAATAGAGAATCTTCTCTCTGTCGGTTTCAGCAAACAAGTTTTTGTTTCGCTGATTATTTTATATTTAGAACGGTGCCAGAGGTTTCAGCACAATTGATACGTAAATGGTTACGATGCTATTCAACATGCGAAAGCAAGATTTCATTTTCTTGGGTTCCAAACCGAAGGTTTGCAGTTTTCGATGGGCACGGTTGATGTAAGGTCTGGGCTGTAGAATTCCAGTTTCAGTCCATTTTCAATGTAATTATATCGGAGACATACTTATTATTCCCTACGACTAAGGAGAGAAGTCTGCATAAGCCATGATGCCTTTCTCAAGACATTGTATGTTATCAATGGGTGGTTGAGAGGTGGAGAGTTCATTGGGTTTTACTTCGGAATACTTCTCTACTTATATAGAATATCTAGTGTCAGCCATGAGTTGGCATAACGGTTGTACACATCAGCAAGTTTACAATTTCAGAACGGCCGTTGGATCGAAGCACGGCCGTTGTGCAAGTTTGCATGACGGTTGGATTTGAAGCACGGCCGTTGGAAAGCTTGCATGACCGTTATGCTGACGCAAGGGTGTGTACGAAGTTCCACAAGCCGTTATACCGATTCAAGAATTGATGTCAACATAACGGTTGATTGATGACAACATGGTTACCAAATTGCGTTGCGGGAATGGAAATTTTATCTAATTCATATAAATCGGAATTCATTACAGAAACAAATTACTCACTCCTAAATTGCAAAACGTTCACAGGTTGAAGTTGATTCCAGTAGTTTGAATAGAGCAGAATTTAACCAACTCTGACACTTTTCTATACTTCCCGCGGCCAGAGAAGTAAGACTCGTCTCTCTGGACAGGGTTGTTCACACTTCTTACCATCTCGGGTTCGTTGGTAACCGAATGTGTACATACTTCGCGCATCATGTTGTACGAGTCAACTATCGTCGCAGAGGAGTGGCTAGAAGTGTACGCAACCTCTCTAATAGTACTGCGTGTGAATATAAACATGTACAGCAACTCTAGAATTTCGTTCAACCGCAAATGTACATGTCCTCTCCCAGGCTTCTCCTTGTAGTTGAAGAAACTGCTCTCTCCACACATGCGTAGTTCCTTCCGACAAGACCGGTTGTTGCATCTCCAATGTAACCTCTTCATGTCGCTTTTCATGAGTTTGTCACAACCTTCTTCAGGGGACATCATCTCTGTGCTGAACACGCCCATGTGTCGCAGATACGCGACAGCACTCTCCTCCGTAGCACAGACAGTTTTTATAAACTGAAGCAGCTTCATCTCATTTATGAAGCATGAACGACTTCGTCACGTTCAACATCCAGCGCCATCGTTGTTTAGTGCACAGGCGCCTATTTAAATTTCGTGGCGTCTTCCCTTACTATCTGTATGAATTTATTCAGTACAGCAATAGTTGTGGGGTACCGACTAAAATGTTTCCACGTTACCTGACCTTCTTATCATATCCCATCCAGATTTTTTGTCTACTGGCACGCCAATGCCTCGAATCAAACATAGTCCGTAGTAACCCTGATAGTAAGGCAGTTGCCATGCGAGAAGCTCGGTGTCCCTTTTACAAAGTTCTGCCATTTTGTCGAAATTTGCCAGGACACCAGCCCTTTCTTCGTACAACTTTGTCAGGTGGAAGTATGCAAACCAATCCTTATGGTCTTCAACATATCTGCTTATTAGCCTGAAGGCTTCTGACCGATCTCGATCGACACCGATTCCGTACATACAGCATTTTGCAAGATTGTTCGATTCACGGTTACTCTCGGAAGCCTTTTTGCCATTTTGAGGCCACAGGATGGGTTAACTGGATTATTGTGGCCATGTAAATTATAGTACGCACGAAGCACGTAACCCAGAGGATCGCTCCGTTGCACACTACGCTTCACAAATTCTACAGCCTTCGAAGAATCTCTTTCGACACCAATACCTTCGTCATAGCACCTTCGAAGTTCGCTTACAGCAGCAGCAACACCTGTGTCGGTTCCTTGCTCAAAGAAGTTTCTAGCAGTGATGTCACACCTTTCCACACCGAAACCGCTTTTGTACAGCATACCAAGGTAGTAGTGTCCCTGGATCCACCCCATTCTTATTGCAAAATTGAAATGCTGAGCTACAACTTCAAAGTCCTGAACCCCAGACTCCGCCTTGTACAAGTGAACTCCAGCGGATAAGTGAAAAAGTCCAATACTCAGACTCATGATGTCCCACTTGAACCGCTTTGTTATTTCTTTCATGGCTTATTCGACAAATTTCGTTGGGCAAAACTCTTCTAACTTGCATCGAGACGAGCCAGAGCGGGACACTATGGACTTGAGTTCATTAAGAGTGTGAACACAGCTTGAGCGAAGTTCAACATTTAAGATTCCAATCATTCGAACCAATTCGAGCGTAGATGCCTTCGTCTCCAGCCGAGACGCAATTTCATTTAACTTATCGAGTATTTTTGATCCCTGCAACGGTTTCCAGTTGAAAGATTCATTTACCAATTCGTCTTGGATTCCAGTTATTTCTTGACGAATACTCCCAGATTCGCAAACTGCTTCGTACAGAATGTCGGATTGTACGCCTTGGACTGCGTGTAGGTGGTTCAAATGTTGGTCTTCTTTTCGATCCGCTTTACATATTCCTCGGCAGTTTTCAGGGTCGTGTCGAGCCTTGCAAATCCTTGCAGGTGACGCCTGATCTAACCCAGGATCTGAACAATGCTCAGAACTTCTCCTGCGTCCTCAAATCCTGAAGACACAATGCTTCAATGTTCCCTGCGATTATCCTGAAATGAACATGAAATAAAGATTCGTATTCACAAAATCAAGATAAAAACCTACAATCCATTGTTATCGAAACTTATTGCCATTATTCTCTCATGCAGCCGTGAAAAATGAGAGGAGATAATTGTTGCCGACAATTTGTCTCTGAAAATCCAACAGTAGCAATAAAAAAACCTGTCTTTTAGTCAAATGATTAGTCCAATACTACTAATAGTATATTCGTTAGGAACACTAGAGTTGAAATGAATTAACCACAGCTGCACATCGATCCAGCATGATAAGCCCAACTAAGTTCAGAGCGCTAGTAAAGTATTTGTCTTCATGAGTTGAAGACACTAGCTACTCCATTTCGTCTTCAAAACTCTGGTAAGGTTGACTACATGAAGACTGACGTTAATCTTGTCTTTTTACGAAGCACGGACAGCGCGAAGGTTTTGTACTTGAATCAAGTCATTTTTTTGGTTTTTTTTCGAAGCAGTGATATGCAGAAACCTCAAAGTCCTGTTTCATTTCAGTGATTTACGTTCACGTAGACACTGGTGCTATCAACACGGTAACTAACTCCCTGAATAAGCTAGTATGCGAGTACATAAATTCGTTCACGATAAAATGAAAATTTTCTCAAAAAAAACTTAATTAAATATTTTGACGAAAGCGAAATGAAGCATAGCGCAGAGAACCTCGATTTTATAAAACTTTGTTAAACTTTTCATGTATAAAAAATCTAGAATGTAAAAAGTGAAAAGAATTTGTAGTACAACAATGGATGACCATTTTACTATTTCAAAGGGCGACTTATACCAGACCAATAAGTTTAGATCTTCAATACTCGTAGAAAATTTCGGGTGGTAATGAAAATGAAAATGAAAATGAACGAGGGGGTATAGTGAAGCGGCTTCGATAGTGATGAAATGTATAGAACTTGTATTGACGTTAACGTTGTAAATATGACGCATGAATAATAATAATTGCAAATGCAGTCTTTTGCTGAAAAAAACGCCGCTAAGGCAGTGTTATAACGAAGTGACAAATATGCTATCGGCGGTAGTAGCTATGCAATATGGCGACGACGGTGAAATAACAGTAAAATCATAAAGTGGCACCTGGGTGACAAGAACTTTTCTAGCTCTT
>JAAUYH010033643.1_pt1 | contig 18818 bp, 14 predicted proteins | sample 7278061 | NCBI WGS metagenome assembly JAAUYH01 (sample SAMN14350203, study PRJNA611818) | marine sediment metagenome | isolation source: surface marine sediment (0.6m) | place: French Polynesia: Moorea | collected 2018-08 | reverse complement strand
TTCTTCTTTAGAATTGCCTCAATCGAAGTTCCAATAAAAGAAATTAATTTCCAAGTAATCTCCTGTAGTCATTACAAGATCCGTCCTTATAGTGTACGAGAATATCCCTCTGGTCATAATGATGCTTTACAGTACTGCAAGTAGATTTATTCAAACGTAATGTTAATTTTCGCATGATTAGTGTACTGTGTACAGAAACAGCAAATTATGTACTCTTTGAAATTAATTTTTCAAATGGCCAGCATCTAAAAAGCTTGTCGAACAAGGATCGATTAAGTGTGATGGACATAAACCGTTTCTTGAATCTGCAATGACATTCTTGCACAAAAAATTTAGTTCCCTGCAACTTTCTCGATTTCATTCAAAGGAAGAACATTGACGTTATCTCTCTTTCTAATGACAGTTTGGCTGGCTGGTCTCCGAGTTGTTCACTGACGAAAGTGTGATTTGTGTATGAAATTTGGTATGTGGATACACAGGAAAATAGTTGTTTGGAGTTAAGAATCGTTTAGGTGCTATTTTGGGTCAGACAGGTAGCTGCAGAGTTTTAAATTTAAGCTGAAAAGTATTACCCGTAGTATAAGATTCGAATTATTCTATAGAGTTTCATCATTTATTTGCATCGAAAGCAACTCTGTCTTTTTATTGAAGGGAGTGGCCTAGGTTGAGCTATTTCACTGTTCATTTGCTCTATATAATTTTACATTGATGTAAATTATCTTAAATTTCGTCTAAGAATCTAAAATAAAGTAATCTTTCAAATTCTCGTGTGATCTGGAATAGACTTCAGCTTACATCAGTGTCGAACAGTAAGTCATTGTTAGATCGACACAAATGGAGAATTACAGTTATGTGGTTGAAAACTCTGTTCTCACAAATTTCGACGTTTCCTTTCTCAATCCTCAAGTTCGTTACATTATTGATTCACATCGCATCAGAGATTTGATCCAAGATGTTTCTTTTTCATTACATCCAGAGAGTCTCTTTGAATTTCAAGTGAAATTATTGCTGAAGCATTCATATGTGAGAAAATGACGAATGCTGTTGCCCACGTGGCGATGGTCGGTTCTTGTTAGCTGAATTCTTTGCTGTGTGCTTAATTTCACCCTAGAAGTTCATTGCCGCTCGTCTCCGTTCACCCAAGCCAAATCGCGGAAATAAGATGGCTCATATTTCTGTTGAAGAAGCATTAGATGCAGCTGGAGATTCACTGGAGCAGGCCTGTGCGCAGTTGTGGCATTTAGATGTGAATCGACTGCGTGCTGGCTTCGATTACGAGTTAGACGTGCAAGACAGACCTGATTCTTATTCGGATGATGCCGCGCGCCTACCATTTTTTGCTCGTCTCGACTACTCTGTGTTTCAGAAGCCGACATATCGGTCGTTTGGAAGATTGCTTGACAACTATATCGCCGAAACTGGTGTAGTTGAGCGAGTGAGCTCTGCCGAACGAGCAGAAGAGGATGACTTCCTGAACAATGTTGTTGAAACACCTGTCGCCAAGTTCTGCTTCCATTGGCTACGTGCTAACAACCCCAACTTTGAACCCTCGACCCTTGAAGAATTTGTAGAGGAATTGCATGGCATTTGGTTCAAGTTGTATCGTCGTGATGCTGCTCGTGATTCGTCTGCTTTTGAACACGTTTTCTGCGGTGAAATAGATGACGGCAAAGTGAAAGGTCTCCATAACTACATACAGGTGCTTCGTGAAGAACGTAATGGGCGATTCGATTATCGTGGATATTTGTCGGCGAGACGTAGACGTCGTGAAGGAAACGTCGCGCCACACCCGAAACATCAATTACTCACTATTCGTTTCGAATGGCTAGGGCATGTGAAGGCAGCGTCGAGTATGTTCGTTGGTACTTCGCCAGAGTTCGAATTAATGCTGTACACCATGCTGCGTATTGGTGGAGAAGAAAGTATGAAGCTTGATATTGGACCGTATACGGCGCTAGTCAAGTGTTATGTGAATCGTGGAAATATTGGTAGTGCTTTCCCGTCGCTACTCGCAATTGACGAAGAGGAACTCGAAGAGCAGTGGACGGTCGAGGAAGAGATGGTTGCTAAAATAGAAGAACCGAGTGAACAAGTGGATGAAGCGGAAGTGGAGGCGGAACCTGTCGAATGAGACGTTGCCCGATTAATGCTCGCCATGACTGGGCTCCACACCTGCTGGCAATAGCTAAATGAAGCGTTCCCGCACTGCCGCGAATTACGTTTCACATACGCTGCGTAGTTGGCGCCCTTCTCTGACGTAAAATAATTCCCCAAGTCGACGGTTATTTGCACTGGCGTTTATCCATACATCGAACAGAATTAATCCGTGTGAATCTTAATCATCAAGAAGCGCACCCCCACAACGAACATTAGCCTTCCAACAGTGCAGTCCATGCAAATTTATTACCAGTGCGCGGCATATGGTCGTAGATGGATACTGTGTAACTTTCAGTGCTGTACGGTGGGTAACAAATTACAAACTCATCACGAATATAATTAGTTTACGAATTACAGTCAGGAAAAATGAATAAAAAAATAACACTTAAATAATAATCATAACGTCAGCGCACAACGCTGATGCCGACTGTGCAGAACCGCCGAGAAACTGGCCAGCCATCAAACGAAATCCAAGAACCGTGTCTGCGCGCTACGCGAATGTCATCGTCCGGGCAAAACTCCGAAATGCCTGCCCTAGTTCGCCAAGCCACACCTCCTACGATGCTTCCTCCTAGACACTTTTTGCAACTCGCTGCTGCCGGTTGCGCTGCGCCGCTACGTGCGGCACTGGCCGGTAACCCTGACTCGCACGCCATACGAGATGACATCGGTCGAACGCCTTTGCATGTAGCCGCCGCGGAGGGGCACACCCACATTGTCAAATTGCTTCTCGACTATGGCGCTGATTCTTCCGCGGTTGATACCTCGGGTAACACTCCGGCTGACGATGCCGTGAAACATGGACGCGTGCGATGTCTTCGATTACTCGCTGCTCGTGATGCCAAACTTCCGGGTAATCTTACGCATCAGCGCTTGCATCCTGCCATTGCCCCCGCACGCGCTCTTTTCGACGCTGCCTACGCTGGTAATGTTCGCGCCGCCACAGTGGCGGTCGCCGCATTCGGCGCTCATGTTAACTGTACTAATGTTGACGGTCGTACTCCTTTGCATGTTGCCGTTACACAGGAGCATGCCGATGTAGCTGCTTACCTTATTGCCTCCGGCGCTGACCCTGCTCGAACCGATCGATGGGGACGAACTCCAGCACTTTTAGCCAACGCATGTAATAATCAAGCCATTCGCGCTTTGTTCGATGGAATTCGTAACGCTGCCGCAACTGCTGTCGTAAGCGCAATAGAATCTGCTGAGGCCTCTACACCCTTGAGGAGACGAGGCGCCTCGCTGCCTAGGATTACGCGAGTTGCAAATAACCCCCCGCTGCTCCCGGAAGCAGTCCGCGAACAGGTGAAACTACGTATCATTCAAAACAACTCGAAACGACACAGCGCTCCTCACATTGTTAAAGTTCACCAGGACTCGCCGGAACGACCAGAGCAGATTGTTGACCTAGTATCACCAACAGAGCAGAAGAGACTCCTTGAGAGTTCAATTACGAAAGCGCAAAACTTTCTCAAGGTCGCATCTGCTGAAGAAGCGCTCCGCAGACTCGAAACGCGAGACGGTCCTGTTCGGGAATTTGAATCGAAAGATCTCTGGACGCGCGAAGAAATGCCGGTCATTTCGAAAGAAAACTTAAGAAGTAAGTTGGTGCAATCATTGCCGTCAGTCGTTCCTGAAGAAACATCCGTCCATTCGGAAAGTGTGCATCGTCAATCAATGCCTCGGACTCCGCTCACACCACACAGAGAAACAATGGGACGACGAACTCAATCGTTGCAGTCACTGGAGTCGATGGAAGGGCACACTACTGGAAGAACTGGGGCAAAAATTTCGAAGCCAGTGAACGGCAATGGAGTTCCTGCGTCACCATTCCGTCGAACACCCACACAAGTTGTACCTGCGTTTGTGAAAGAGAATCAACCACAGATGGAGGTAACGGCTCAGCCACGTGCTCAATCAGTGCGTACCATGGTTGCAAAGTCTGTAGCCCCACACTCATCTCCGCCCCTCGGGACCGCAATCAATTGAGCAACCCCTGGCATTACATGGCCTGACTGGCCGCCACATTAATTGTTGGGCAAATAAATGTGTCTCACTCCAGCTACACAGGCCGCGAATCGCTTGGCGCGTGCCCCGCACCGTATGGTCCAGGCTCAGATCATGTAGGGCTGTATAAAGGTGTAGAGGCAAGAGAGACAGGTAGTGACCTGAAATTCGCAGGAGAAGCAAACCACAATGAGTAGCGAACGCACAACCTTACTACCAGTAAAACAAAGCCAGTTTGATGGTGAAGTTCTTGATGACGAGTCAACAGGAGTTGGTGGTGATGATAAACTTCCACCTCGAGCGTCGTTTTGGAGCTTCTTCAAAGCCATGATCCCCGTAACACTTGTTGCATTCGGCGGTCCACAGGTACGTTGGAACCTGGCAATACGGAAAGCGCCTCCGAAGTAATACTGTTCTCGATTCTAATACAGAAACACTGAACCTTGAATCGATAGGCTCATGTAGGCTTGTTGCATAATCGTTTCGTGATGAGCAATGAAGAACAAATAGAGCACTATGTAGCGACTGGAGTAGCAAAACCAGCGCTGACAGATGGAACCTTCCTGGAGTTGTACGCCCTTTGTCAGTCATTACCGGGGAGTGGTAGCGCACAATTTGCAACGGCACTTGGTGCGATATTCGGGGGTCTGGGTGGCGCAATAGCGACGGTGAGTCTGTGGCATGTGATCGGAGTGGTGGTAATGTCACTTGCGGGAGTGAAATTCAAGGAGATGGCGGGCGGCGCCAGTGGACATGACCCAGAAGCAGCAGAAAGAGTACGCGAATTGACGCAGTACACGGTTGGTCTGGTTGCGGCAGGGTTGTCGCTGGTGCTGTTAGCGGCAAACAAAATTGTCCGCAAAGCAGTCGGCGGAGATAAGTTGCGAACAATTATTTGCATCACAACAGTCAGCACAGCTGTGCTATCTCGTGGTGAGGATGCATCATGGGTGTACGCTCTGCTGCTACTGGGTGGTGGTAGCGCTAGTTTGATCCAGCGAGAAATACGAGTGAAAAAAGCGATAGGTGCAGCACAGAGTGGATATCTGGGTATCGCTTTAGACGAGAACGAACCGCAAGAGATTTGGGATTGCAGAATTCATCCCATCGTAGGCCTTACCCTGCTTGGCGTGTACTTTATTGGCACGGCGTTCTGCGTGGCCGCCTCACCAACCGACCTGAACACTCGACTGTTCACAATCTTCTGGGTTGCAGGGTCGTGCACATTCTGTGGTGGGATAGTCGTCATTCCACTGCTTTTGTCACAGGTAAGATACAGAAATACGGAAACCCTTGCGCAAACACACCGATTGGGTGGGTAAGGTGCCAAGAGTGATATTACCGTACAAAAACTGACACGTTCGTTTGTACTTGCAGATTGTTGACACTGGTTTGTTGCCCGCAGAAACGTTTCTGGTGGGATTCGGATTGTTTGGCTGCGTGCCAGGCCCCATGTTTAATCTGGCCGCGTTTCTTGGTGGTGCACTAGCATCATGGGATGGTGCAGGGATCGCTACAATAGCCATGCTGTCGCCCGGTATCATGGTACTGCTCGGGGTGCTACCGTTTTGGCAACAGATTCGTGAAATCCCAACAGTCCGCGCATTCATCAAAGGCGTGAACGCGGTTGCTGCTGGTCTGATTCTCGCAGGTGTTTGGATGCTCATGCAGAAAGCGTTAACAGGACCTGCCGCCTACGCCATTGTGCTTTCGTCGTGCGCCGGCTTCATAGTTTTCGATTCACCAGCGCCGCTCAACATTCTGGCACATGGATTAGCGGGCGTGATTTTCAAGACATTAAACATCGGCGGTCCCTTTTCCAAGAGTTAAACAACATGTGAGCAACCCTGGCACCGGTAGTCAATGTTGTAGCAATTCTCAAGATCCGCGGTTTTCTAATCTGACTTATTTCTCATTGCGCACATGAACATAAAGTGAATACAATAACGTTTTTGACGATTGGCAAAACCTGAGCAGTTCACTCCATGAAAATATCTCTCAAGTCTACGGCTCGTCCAGTAAATTTCTAGTCTACACCCATTTTCGACGATTTGTCACCAATGTAGTGTTAAGGACCAAATTCACATCAATTTCGAGTTGATGCCCATCGCTCCGCTTCACATTTCTCGACTGGTAGGCACCACAACGAAGTAGAACATATTGGGTCTATACATAACTAGAGATTACTGATTCAACGATTGCATAGAGTGGGCTGTATGTGGTTCTTAAAAGAGAGACGGCAATGCTGAGCGGCGAAGTGTGGTTGTGCGCATGCACGAACAGTAGCGCAACGTTTAAATGAGCTTTATTCCTTTTGCAGTTCTATAGTAACATACACTGAGACTGGGGGAACTGCTGGGTCATCCAGCACCAGTCTCCACTCTTCCTTGTTTATTCTTGTCACCTGTCCTTCTTGGCTTCTACTTCCTCAGCTGGACTGTCCTCTTTGGCTGTCTTTTTCACAGATTGCTTTCCTTCCGCACTATTATCTTTGTCCTTTTCCTTTCTTGATTTTGCAGAACTTCTTCCCAGCGCCAATCCACCAATCACCAAAACCGCCGCCGCAGCACCAAGTACAACATTGAAGCCGGCGAACGGCCTACGTTCCGACGAAAACTTAGCCTCCATCTTATCGCACCACAACACACTTGTTGTGAGTTTATGCAACAAATTGACCAGCGCGATTACTTCGTTTCGCTGCAGTTTCGGTACCTTTTCTTCAAACAAAATACGAAGCGCCGTCCCAACACCCAAAAACTGTAGTTTTCCCCACAAACGACACTTCTCACATCCCACACAATTCATAATCCTACTGATGTTGTGGAACTTTTGTCGAAACTGGGGTAAACGGTGTCGCGATTCTTTCAAAAACATATCCGACTCATCGAAAGCAGGCTTCTGACATTCGGGGTCAAGTAGAGGAGACGATAGAACTCGTTGTATTTGAAGCTTCGTTAACTCGTCGTTCTTCTCATCGCCCGTGATGTAATCGTAGTTTTCGGGCGAGATGTCACGCGCTGCCTTCGCGACAGCACGAACCACGATAGCTAGCGCGACATTCAAGTTCTTGATACGTTCAGAGTGGGACGCAATACGTTCCTTGAAAATTTTGGCGTTCTCCCCCCACTTGCCATCAGGATAACGATACACCTTCGCCAAATGAGCAGTAATAGATGTATGTACACCAGAGATGAGACGATAGAACACACGTTCCTCCTTGCATGTGCCCGGCTGACAAACGCCGCTGCGACAATTCGGGGCAATTTCAAAACAGTTCTCGTTGTATACCGCACCCCAGATGCTGTTCGCGTGCGCACCAGAGTACGCCGTGTATGCTTCTGGGTTCTTCCTCAGGTCAACGAATTGTGCCTCGTTCTCGCTATCCTTCTCCGTCCACACAAGGGGGTCGGCGGCCCATCCACGGATGTTTTTCTGCCTCGCCAAGAATGCAGGTAGCGAACGATCCACACTACCAGGTGCGGGAGCGCGACCTTTACATCCCTCTTTGCCAGGCAACGGGACACGCCACGCACTGGGGACTTCATGGGGCGCGCAGTTACACACTGAGCATTCTTTAATCGCGCATTGACGGTTGTCGTCCCAGAAGGGGCACTTCTTATCGAGTGCAACACGGAATATCGAGAAGAAAGTGGATACACGCGTCAAATTTTCCAGTTCCGCGTTCAATACACGCGTCGCCTTGTTGGGTAATGCATCGGCATCGATGCAAGTTCGGGTTTCACGGTTCGCTTGAGTCACCACAAATATCAGGGTTAACACTGTGACCACGAGAGCCCAAGGTCTCAGGGCCATGATTTTCAGGTTGGGGTGAAAAAATTTCGGGTCGGGCGTTATTCGCGTGATTCTACATTATAAGCAGTGCATGGCTAAAGAAAATGATGATGATGCTCCAACATGGAATAAAATATTGATTGATTGTTGGTTGATCTACAGTCAAAGTCATCGAGATGATTGGTCGCCATTTGCGCGTACGCCCATACTTACACATGTACGTAACCTTGAATTAATTTGTTCTTACACACATACGTAACTGACTCCTCATGCACGCTTGCAAGGACAACCTCAATAACACCGCGCCTTGTGATGGAGTTAGGCGGGGACAGTGGTACACAGGGACCACCGCCGTTCTCACTAAAATCGTTCGGACCGCCGAGTGGGGTGGCGATAACTGCAGCGACTGCGACGCAACATTTCGTGGTGTTGGGCGACAGTACCGGCGCTTTGTACATTTACGATGTGTTCGGCAACGCTGTCGGAACGGACACAACGCGCCATGATGAGGCGATAGTGGCATTATCTGCTCATTCGCGCGCCGATGTACTAGTATCTGCGAGTGCCGGAGGAAAAATCGTCGCAATCCCGCTATCCGGCGATGGCACCGTGGCCATTGATAAGGCGCCTCCAATTCTAAGCACCACATCCAATACGACCCCGACACATCTATGCGTGGACCCGAATTTTGGTCGCGCCCGTGCGGGAAATCGTATCGCGTGGGCGGAAGAGAGTGGCGCCGTTCGGACGTACGTCCCTAGCTGGTTTGTCGCTCAAACCGCTCAGTTAAAGAAGCCCGGGAAGCCGGACGTGCGGGCATTGGCATGGTGTGGCCATCTACTTGCGAGTGCAACGGATCTCACGGTACACCTGTTCGACATGCGCAACAACAATGCCGTATGCGTAATTACCGCCCCAAATGCGGAAGATCTTCGCATGTCAGTACCACCAACACAATTGCCGGAACCACCGCCATCACCACCATCGCCGCTCTCGGAATTCGACGGTGTTACTACGCGAGAGCCCACCACTAGTGTTGACTTCGAGGAGATTGACGCGCGTCGAGCGGAAGGAAATTCATTTCTTGGCCGTGGCCGGGCGGTATTCGTGAAAGGCGAGGCACCAGCTCCCGAAGAAATCGCACCGAAAACCACTTCGAATGAACAGCAAAACCCATATCTCGCCAAGTGGGAAAAGTCGGTCGCATTGTTCATGGAGGAAGAGGATGATGAGATTGCGTCGACCAGAAGTGACCGCACCAGTGCTGCAACGGAAAATCCCACCTTATTGCACGTCACATGGCCGCTCGCATCGCGAACAATTCGTATTGGTCCGCATCGTTCTGGTATGCAACCACCGCGTGAAGTAACAGTGGGACTGTTTTCTCTGGAACGCGGTGATTTGCCGGTCTCGCTTCCAGGGGCGCTTGGGATTTTGGGTAGCGAAGCCGACGGCTCTGATTGGCATGATGGGGCGGGATTGTTTGGCACTGGTGGTGTTGGTTCGAAACCTGCAGCGGACTTATCGTTGTCGCCTCTGCTAAGCATGAAACCTTTTGGAAGTAATCGAATCGTTCTCGTAGGTACAGCATGGCATTCGCTAGCGCTCCATCTTGTCGACTCGAGTAATCGCGTTTTAGGTTCCATGGGATTACCGCACAATGCGTTAAAGCACGCCGAGTTGATCTCGATCCCTGGTGGTGACCCGCTTGTTCTAATTTTGAGCCATCCCATCGATTCTCAGGACCCAGACCTTCGCCGTGCGGGATCTGTGGGAAGTGTTGAAAGTGAGGAGATGGCACGTCTGGCGGATACCAACGTGACCCTCGCTTCTGCTCTGACTGTACCAGAACAAGTGAAATGGCTACTAGCGAACGGACGATTCTCGGATGCGCTTGAAATTGCCCGTCAAGCGCCGGGTGGCAGTCTTCGTCGTGCGGAAGTCAGCATTGCGGATATTGGCGACCAATTCTTAGAAAGTGTTCGTTCTTCTGGTGATTTCGAGCGGCTAGCGACTGTTCTAACTGAAACAATATCGAGCACGTCTCCAGAAATGGGCGTTCGTGGAAAAGAGAAAGTCATGGAGACGCGAAGGAAACGATGGGAGCATTGGATTAAGGTGTTTCGGAAAGCCGACCGTCTTGCGTTAGTAGCACCTAATATTCCAACGTATGAACCGCGGTTTGAAACCAAGTTGTACGATGATGTATTGTTGGAGCTGGCAGAGCGGAAACCGGTAGCTATGTTGGGTGTGTTGAAGACGTGGCCTGCGGATGTGTTCAATTTGTCTTCGGTGACAAGGAAAGTGGAGAGTGAACTTGAACGACGAAAGGGCAAGCTGGTGCGAGAGGATCGTGACGCGATGCATGAGAGCTTGTTAATGTTGTATGGACTTTCGGGACGACACGACGAAACGCTCAATTTATTGCTGCAGAACAAATCGGACCGAGTATTTGAGTACATCAGAAGTCATCATTTGTATGAAGCTGTACGTTCGACAAAAACAATTACGGGACTCTTTTCTATCGACGAAGATTCGACAACTGAATTGTTGGTCAATGCACCTGAGACGGTATTGCCGCCGGATGCGGTGGTACCGATTCTGGAAGAGATCGATAACAGTACGTGGACGTTGAAGTATTTGCACTCGGAGGTGCAACTTGATGACGACCGGGCGGCAGACTATCACAATATGTTGCTCAGGTTGTACGTCAAACATAACACTGGCGATGGTGAATTGATGCAATTCTTGAGAACTAGCAATCATTACGACCTCGACGTTGCTTTGGAGGCGATGGGCGATGCGGAGAATCTTGCGCATGAGCGTGTGTTCGTACTCGCAGCAATGGGAGATAAGAATGCGGCGCTGGATATACTACTAACTGAACTCGGTGATACGGCTGCTGCTATCGAGTTTGCGAGTGACCATGGAGACGCGGCTCTCTGGGAACGGCTTATTCGACACGCTAGCAATAACGCGGAAACACTAGCTGCATTGCTTGATTCACCTGCAGGAGGAAAGGTGGACCCAGTGCGATTAATTCCGCTGCTCACATCTAACATGCGCATTCCGAAGCTTCGCGATCGACTTCACCGAATATTAGTTGACGCAGCACTTGAGCGCGCGCTGAGAGAAGATGCGACGGCTGCACTGCGGTATGACGCCGCACACCTCCTCGAAGAGCTGGAACATGCCATTGCTGTAGCGCCTGGATACGATTAAGAAAGTAGAATACGACACTAACTTTACTAAACATATTGGCCTGTTAGGTTTTCGGACATGCTTCTTTCCGGTACAAGTGTAGCATTGTATTTTGCATTTTGTGAATTCGTCTTCCAACCAACACCTCCCTACCTCTGTTCTCAAGGACACCAATGCAAGCCCCACTGCAGCGCGCCTACGCACGCTGCAGCGCCTTCACACGCACAGGGGCAACTCGCGTGTACATATTCCTTCGTGACCCAAGTCCACCGTACGTCACACCGACATGGTCACTCGCACGGCATTATTCTAGCGGAGCACGCCGCAGCGCATCGCGCACAGCCGAGCTGCGTGCGGCGAACCGCAACTTTGCGGGCTACATGCTTGCGGTGGCGGTGGGCGTGGTGGGTCTGTCGTACGCATCGGTGCCGCTGTACCGGGTGTTCTGCCAGGCGACGGGGTTCGGCGGGACGGTGCGGGACGGGGGCGACGACGCGTTTGTGACACCGCTGGCGGCGACGGCGCCGGTGGCGGGGCGGCCGCTGCGGGTGCGGTTCAACGCGGACGTGTCGGCGACGGTGCCGTGGCGTTTCGTTCCAACGCAGAGCGAGGTGACGGTCCTGCCGGGGGAGACGGCGCTGGCGTTCTACAGCGCGGAGAATCGAGGGGATAGCGACGTGACGGGGATCGCGACGTACAACGTGACGCCAGCGAAGGCTGGGGTTTATTTCAACAAGGTGCAGTGCTTCTGCTTCGACGAGCAGCGGCTGAAGAAGGGCGAGAAGCTGGACATGCCGGTGTTCTTCTTCATCGACCCGGAGTTCGCGGCCGACGAGAACATGGCCGACGTCACCGACATCACCCTGTCCTACACGTTCTTCCGCGCGCAGGACGTCACCCCGGAGCAGCTCCAGCGCGCACAGGCGTTGGCCATGGGGTATTGATAAAGTTACACTGCCACTCCCATTTCGCGGCGCTTCAGATGTCGTCGATTCATTCGTCTCGCATTGTCATGCGTGCCACGTCGGTCGTACTTGCGATTCGTCAGTGCAACCGCGCGTTTCCATACCTTGTCCCGTAGCCGCAGTTTTGCCGGGGTGGCCGCGCTACCGTGGCCGCCCACGCCACGCACGAATGGCGCGTTGTAAACCGCCACCGTGTAACCGATACTCCATGCTTCATAAGCCCACACACAGTCTTGCCACACACCCGGCTCGCCTCGCTTAGCAATGTCTAGATTCAGTCCACCGGTAGCCAAGATCAGGTCGCGACGAACGAAAAGCGGCGCGTTCCAGGCACACTCGACAAACATGAAAGGCACATTGAGGAGGGGGTCGACAAAGGGAATTGGTTTGGTCTTCCCCTTACGTACGCCGCCATGAGTGCTCACTTGCTCGCCGTACTCGTAGCCACCTTGGTCGTCCCAAAGCTGACCGATGTAGCCGCCCAGGATACCGATATGAGGATACCGTTCCAGCAGCTGTAGCGCGGTGGCGATCCAGGTGTCGTCGGCGGGCAGCAAGTCGTCGTCTTGCAGAAGCAGCACATAGCGGCCGTCGGCGATACGCATGGCACGATTGTAGGCGCGCATCTCGTGCAGATTGTTCGAGCGCACTACGAAATGACGGAGTCCGGTAAGCGCAGCCACCCACGCATCGAGTGACCCGTCGCTCGATCCATCCTCACATATCACTACCTCGTGGACGTGTGCACTCGACACTAGGGCACCACTAATATTGGCGACATTACCCACATGATTAAAGCTCTGCACGATAGCGGTCAACAGCGGGCGCTTCTCCGTGTACACGCGAGGCAGCACGATGCGAGCATTGCGCGACGCAGTCGGTTTCGAGCGCCACACCAACACCAGCAAGGGCGTAAAACACAGCAGCACGAACGCGTACACAAGTGGCCGGGTACGACGGCGCGGCGACGCCACGCGCGCCATCGTTCACGCGCAACGTCACAGTGCAGTTCGACACGAGCGCAGTAGCGCGCAGCGTGGCTTACAGTGGGCACGGGAAGGAATGCACAAAAATAAAAAGGAAACGCGCAATTCAGAGGAGTGCCGCCACCTGCATCGCCACGGAAGCGGAGAAATCACACCCATCGGCGCGCGCATGCGCACGGCCAGGCGGCCAACGCGGCGCTGCCAACGGCATGGCTTAATTCCTGACACAACAATTCAAAGACGTCATTGCGGAACACACTCGATACCGATCGATCGGATCTTGCATCCTTCGCGTTCGAGCACCAGCTGCACTGCACTGTACTGTAGTCACACAGCTACATCACTTTCCACCGCCTCCCCATTCCCCTCCTTCTTCGGTGCCGTGGCGTGCATTCATGCATGAATTCGAATTCCGTGCACTTTCTTGCTAATTTCTATGAAACCCACCGCATTTTCGATTGAACCGTACCCACGAATACGGCGCGCACCGCGATCCCGCATTACCTCGGCGTCGCCGATCGACCACTTCGTGTTAATGAACGCCGGTTTTTGTTTATTGGTTTATTTTGTTATTCACAAAACTTCGTGGAAGTGTCTGTACATGCGAGTAGTTTAGTAGGGCTTAGCGTCGGCTCTGCGGGGCGCCGTCATTGTTCGACTCTGCATGGATTTGTGCAGTCAGTGCGAGTATTTCCTGTTGTCTGGCGGGAGTCACCGGGCCAGGGCAGAGTGAGCGTGTGAGTGCCTTGATCTGCGCGGCCAGCATCTTATTCGAGGCCGTCAAATCGTTCACCGTCTTGGCGAGACGTTCGTTGTCTTGCTCCAGCTTTACCATCTTTTGCTTGGCCTCAACCCTCGACTTCATCGCTGCAGCACGATTGCGAATAGCACGTGCCGCTTTCTTATCAGGAGCGTCCAATAGAGCAAGAGCAGCTTGTGCAGGTGCACTTGTGGGTGCAGTAGGTTCCTCAGTTTTCACTCGAGGGGAGGGACGAGCACGATGGCGCTTGCGAACCTCCCGGCGCAAGGCACGGCGAGCTGCAGCCTGGTCACGCGAGGGAGTGGGCAAGGTTGGAGTCGACTCTTCATTGTTCGAGTCGGCCAATGTTATCGGGGATGTGGGTAGTGCGGCAATAGGCTCTTGCTTGGCACGCTTGTTAGTGTAGAGCAAAGGGGGGGGTGTGGTGGCACGGCGTTTACGAGGTAGAGTAGGAAGTTCAGCTTGAGAAGCGGTGGGCGAATCGATCTTCTCAGTCATGAGGTTGAGTTCGTGAAGAATAGAGTAGTCGTCGGTGACGGGATTGTTGGTCGTGGCTGGCGGGGCTGGAGGCGCCTGAGAGGAGAGTGCGGGCCATTGTTCGATCGAGTCGGACATGTACGGAAAGGCGTTCATCAGTGCGATACCGTCGGTTGTCGTCATGCTGTGGTGTGGTAGTGCAGAGTGGTTTGGCGTCTCTTCTTATAGTAGTGCGGCTAACAATACGGCCCTCGCACACTTGGTTTTTATTTCCGCAAATAGACCGGGCCACGGCGCGCGTGACGGGGCACTATGGCGCGTGACACTCTGTACGCAAGTTTGAATTTTCGGCTCCATCACTTATTTAGTGCACGTTTCTCTCTTTTCCCTGCTACAGTACACTACTCCTGCACTGCCCGATTTACCGTCTCTCCGATTCCACTCGCTTGTTACCACTGTTCTGTATTGTACTGTACTGTGCCTTTTCAGCGCGTATGCCATGTTTACCTGATGTAGTACTGTAGCTACCGTTTTTCGAGTCATTTTCCAACGTGTACCACTCTACTTTGCACTTCTAGTCTCTTGGTTTGTTTCATTCACTCTCGTTATGGTGCTACTGTGGCCTCCCGTTTCACAAAGTTTTGCACTGAGATTTTTATCTCACTCTCTAGCGTATCTCGCATCATGCATTGAATCATCAATTTTAGTAGTGTACTGTACACTACATTGGTGCTTTACTTATTGTGTAGGTTTCCGTTGGATCGTGATGGTGTTTCAAGTGCATCTGGATTAGTTGTTTGGTACGCAATGTTTGTTACTTGCGAGTTGTTTCATACAAGCGGTGTTTCGCGGTTTGTGGGTATGGAGAACGCAGATGGAAAACGGAGGCACAACATGATTGCAACGTAGTTGGTGTGCAAGTTGCTGCTCCCCTTTTTTATTCGTCTATGTGACGTGTCTGAGTGATTGTCTTGCTTCGATTCGGGACGACTTGCTCGGTGCTCCTGGTGAACGTTGAATTGCTTTTGGACCATTGTGTACGAGTTGGGAATGTCAAATACTGATGGTTTTGCGATGTTGTGGCAGTTGCTACATGTACATTACGGTACATTATCGTCGGTGAGGGTGGGACGTTAAAAAGATCGATCAATCGATCGATGCTGTAGTTGTATGTTGTAGGAGGCGCAGTGCTTCTTCCGCTTGACAAGCTGTTCCGTGGTAGCTTGCTTGTCCACCTGACATTGTGCAGCGTACGCATGCTGCGAGCCCTAGATGAACCCTGTGCAAAATTTGCAGCTTCTAGATATGGTCCAGTAGTTTACATTAGTGTGAGAGTAACCTTAACTGTACGTAGTGATGCGGGTTATTGGTCCGAGGGTGCCGCCGCAGCAGCAGCAACAGCAGCAGGGTATCGTTCACACAGACACACACTCACGCACACCCGCCTCTCAGGCTCATTATTCACATGATCGATAAAATTTCGAATGCCGTGATACCCTTGTAATTTGTGCCTTAATACCCCAGCAGTCCACATTACTACACTGTACGAGGGTTGTTCGAGTTTTTGAACTTTGGGCAATCGCCGATTCTTCTTTACTACACTATCGGTACAGTACAGTACACATCGCGCCGCACGCACGCTCGCCCTTCCACGCGATTCAAAACCCGGTGCGTACACTCGGCACGGGCTCCGTATTGACGTCGTCGTCACTTCACCGCAATTGCTGCGGCTGCAATAAGGAGGGTTTTTCGTACAGTACTTGAGATCTACCAACCAACCAACCGCTCGGCGTTTCGTCACTGTTCCAACTGTACTACTGTACTTTTACTCACTTCAAAGCTAGCGAGGTATAGGTCCGAGGGATACACTACTGTACCAGTACGCTATGCTACTGTACCTCGCGCACACACGCGCGCGCATCCAGTTACGATGGTTAATATTATTGACAGCGACGACTCTTGAACATCTCGAATTTCGAGTTGAACATGATGATGATGAAGCTGCGCGCGAGCACGCGAAGCTAGCACGAATTCCGGATATTTGCAGTACAGTACACTACAGTATTTGCTTGCATTGAGCACGATGCACTAAGCTTGATGCTGGGCTACGGATGTAGCTGAGCAATAAAAAAAATATAAATGGTCAAGTGGTGGTCAAGTTGCACTATTTTTGTGTACCGTACTAGACAAATAAATTGGTACGGTACGACGGAGCCGCGACATTGCTTACTTGACCACGACGACTGGGTGCAACAAATTTGAGGTTGCGTGCGTGCTTTGCTTGCTTGCTCGCTTGTGTACCGTATTGCTGCTGCTAGCTTGAACAATTCAGGTCAGGTCAGGGCCAGTACAGTACGGTAATAAATTATATGCAAGTCAGCCAATGTCGAATTTATGGGGAGATTTGTGTCGTTGATGACCTATCACCAAAACTCTCGTGCTAGCGTACTTCTAAAACACCATCCGTTTCTCGGTTGTGTATGTAGAAACGTACTTCGAAGCTTCTATAATGTACCGCGAGATTGCTCGACCGCCATGCGTAGCGTTCAAGTAGCGTAGTAGTGTTAGTGGTGGCGATGTTGATGATGATGAAGGAGATGCAGATGGCGATAGTGGTGGTGGTGGTAGTGATGATGGTTGTGGTGGGATGTCCTCTTCATTTTGGAAAACGCGAGAGAGAAGTATGGGGACACTGTGATTGGATGTGAGATGATGTGTATGGTGTGACGGAAAAGTGTAATCGCTGGTGCTGGAATTGCCCCTGTAGGGACCGGAATATTGGTGTGACACTGCTTCCACAATTACATACGCTGGCATGCATGCATGCCACTCCTGAACCCACCTTGGGTTTCGATCTTGCGTCACACTTGGTCAGCTTTCAAAATTTGCCGCCGTTTGATAGTGCATTTGAATTTGTGCTTCCCTTCTCCTTCTCTTCCTAACCCTCTGAGCCCACCACCAACACTGCTTTAATACACCCACTGCACTGTACTGTACTGTACTGTATCGTACTGTACCCTCCTGATGCTGCTGCTGGGCCTGCTTGTGACTCATACTGATGACGCGGTGACGCTTCGCTGCGACGCATTGTGTGTGCACTCCTTCTTTCCTTCATTCTGTTCCTTCTACTTGGTAGATTCAATTTATCCTTTCTTCTGATTTTACCCCTTTGGGATTCATCGCTTTCTTCATTGTAGTCGCTGCATGAGTCTAGTAAAAGGACCGACTCATTCACTTATTCCCTGATAGTCGTCATGTCTGTGATTCATGTCAATTAGGTAACAAAATTGTTACTAGGTACTGTTCGGTACTGTAGTGTACCAAGAAAATTACTGTGATGTGTGTTTGTGTGTACAGTAACAGTAATAGTACGGATTGTGTTGTACAGTACAGTATCGATCAAATGATCCCTATAACACAATCGATTGATTCGTGCTGTACACTTGAGGTGGAGTTATCGAGAGTGTGTGCGTGAGTGAATATGGATCGAATGATCGATCGATCAATTCACCAGTCAATCAATCAATCGCAATTCTTGTTGTTGGTCACTTCTCTCACTTATTCACTCACACGCGCACACCGCATCTAACTGTCTTCAAGTCAAGGAATTTCGTGGTTGGGCAAACGCCACTCACACACTCCTACATTGTCACTGTATTTCTTGTGAATGTGGTCTGTGTGTCTACCGTCGCACTGATCCCACAAATCATCTTTCTTGCGTAATTATTTGCACCTATCCAACTGTCGTTTACAGCGAAAAAAGTGCCGCTTCGACGTAGACACGCCAACACCACACCCTTTCACATTCGAATACACCTCGTATTTTGGTACAATATACCTCTCTCTTGCTCTTCGTCCGTCCTCCACCTCCAACATCACTGTGCTGGCTATCTACCAATTTCTACTGTCGAATCATCTCTTGACACTGCACTTTTGTCACAGTCTCCTTCGCACTACTGTAGTTTACATTAGAATTGTACAGTATCCACGACAACAACTTGATTCTTCACCTTTTTCTTCTACTGTAGGTACAGTACACAACTCAGTTCATGTACTGGACCTAACTTTCATCTCATGCTTTATGGACCATGACCCACCGACCTCACACCCACCTCATCAATTACAGCAATGTTTACTGTATCACACGCCCACGCACAGTACTGTATGTAGCTTGTGGTTAGCTGCGTTGAGTACAGTACTGTAGTATGTGTCTTCCATTCATTCCTTCTTGTATATTGCAAGCAGGCCGCCGTGTGTGTGTTCGTTTCCTATCCCTGTCGAATTTCTTGGAATCAGCTCCATCTACGAGTTGTTCGATCTCGGTTTTCCACAACGCTAGACACCCATTTCTTGCGCACATTTCCTCACTTTCATCCCTGTCTTCCCGTCGTCGTCGGAAAACCATTCCTGAACTACCGTTCAACACTACAGTATTCATTCCACTTCTGTCGTGTCTCATCCCTCGGCCCTCTA
>JAAUYH010026420.1_pt1 | contig 18819 bp, 21 predicted proteins | sample 7278061 | NCBI WGS metagenome assembly JAAUYH01 (sample SAMN14350203, study PRJNA611818) | marine sediment metagenome | isolation source: surface marine sediment (0.6m) | place: French Polynesia: Moorea | collected 2018-08 | reverse complement strand
TGTGCGTAGTACGATTCCCTGCATCCGCCCATTATAAGCGGATTGTCTCCGGTCGCGCCTGTGGTTTGACCATCAGCATCTGGACATCGCCAATCGCGTGTTCGCGGAACGCTCCCTCGCAGTAGTTGAGGTAAAAGCGCCACATGCGCTGGAACGTCTCCGGATATCCGAGGCGGCCGACCTCGTCGATGCGCGCCATAAAACGGTCATGCCATCGCTTGAGCGTCTTCGCGTAGTGTGGGCCGATATCCTCGATGTGAAAAACGCGCATGTCCGAAACGCGGGTCAGCGTCGCAGTCATCGCGGTCACGGACGTCAGGCAGCCTCCGGGGAAAATGTAGCGCTTGATGAAGTCCACGCCCTTCTTGTAGCTGTCGTATCGACGATCGTCGATCGTGATCGCCTGGAGGAGCATTTGACCGTCGGGCTTGAGCAGTTCGGCGCACTTGCGAAAGTAGGTATCGTGAAACTCGTGGCCTACGGCCTCGATCATCTCGATGGATACGAGTTTGTCGTACTCGCCCTCGAGGTCCCGGTAGTCGTCGAACAGCAGCGTGATTCGGTCTTGCAGCCCTTCGCGCCTGATCCGCTCTTCCGCGTAGTCGTGTTGCTGCCGCGAGATTGTGGTCGTCGTGACATGACAGCCATAGTTGCGCGCTGCGTGAATCGCGAAACCGCCCCATCCCGTACCGATCTCGACGACTTTGTCGCCGGGCTGCAGGTCGAGCTTGCGGCAGATGCGGTCGAGCTTTGCAACTGACGCATCGCGAAGCGAAGCGTCGGCCGACTCGAAGAACGCGGAGGAATACATCATGGTCTGGTCGAGCCAGAGACTGTAAAAATCGTTACCGAGGTCGTAGTGAGCGGCAATATTGCGCCGACTGCCTTTGCGCGTATTGCGATTCAGCCAATGCAGTACTTTTTGTACCGGTCGCGTAAACCGCGCCGTGCCGGAATCCATGCCTTCGAGCACGTCACGGTTCCGGAGCAGGATACGGACGAGTGCGACCAGGTCGTCGCTGTGCCAGTAGCCCTGCATGAACGCCTCTCCCGCGCCGATGGATCCGCCGAATGCGATCTCGGCGAAACACCTTGGATCCGTAATCTCGAGCGTCGCCGATTGAGGAAAATCACTCGTCTCACTGCCGAACGTGTTTTCCGCGCCGTTCTCGATAAGTGTCAGTTTGCCATGACGAATTCCGTTGAGCCGTTTCAGCACCATGCTCCGCGCGAACCTGTCGAGCAATGAGGGTTCGTTCATCGTGTCTCCACCGCGATGTCTTGTTGTTTCTTGTTCGGGTGAGGGTAAAACGGGCAGCGCTTCAGCCAGAGACGCAGCGCCTCGAAGTAGATTGCCCCCACGACTTTAAGCGTCATGAAAGGAAACACCACCAGCACGCGCGCCATGGACGCTGCCGACAACTGGGTGCGTTGCAACGCCATCGACGCATCGAAGAATCGATTACCGTTCTTCGAGTTCGCCATGAACACCGTCAGCCGGTCGCGTGGCTCTGTAAAGCACCAGTCGTAGTCGTTTTGCATATCCATGAAAGGTGATACGTGCATCTTTTTCTTCGGCTGGAAGCGAAAGCTGTGCCCTTTTGCCAGATTCTGCGAGCGAGGCAACACATAGGTCTCCCTCTCCCCCCACGGCGTGTTGTTCACCTCGGCGACGATCGTCTCTATCGTCTCACCGTCCTCACTATAACAATAGTAGAAGCTGACCGGGTTGAAGCAAAACCCGAAGTAACTGAGGTGCGTCAGCAGGCGAATTGGCCCCTTCGGACGCTGACCGGTCTCCGCTTCCACGAGCTCGCGGACGGACTCCTGCAACGGCTGCGACTCCGACCCGATGTGGTCACGACGCCTGAAACGCGCCAGCGCCGGACGTTTCGTCGACCAGAACCAGCGCTTTTCGAAGACCGTATCGAGCTCGTCGAGGTCCAGGTAAACGAGGAACAGGCGGTACTGAAACCGGTGCAGCGCCGGGCTCGTGCGCGTGTGCTTAACTCGCCCTTCGTAGATGCAACTCTGCATAACTGAGCCTCTCCTCGAAGTGTCGGACCGCATCCAGGGCGCTCACGACACCATCCTCGTGAAAGCCGTTGCGCCAGTAGGCGCCGCAGAAGAAGGTACGGTCGCAGTTCAGCTCCGCCTGGCGCAGCTGTGCGTGCACCGATTCCAGGGTATACATAGGGTGCTCGTAACGAATGCGCTTCAGGACCTTTGATGGATCGATCGCATCGCTGTTGTTCAGCGTCACCAGATACTCCTCGCGTGTATCGAGCGACTGCAGTGTGTTCATGTGGTAGGTCACCGACACGTGACCATGCCCTTCTTGCGGAACGTGATAGTTCCACGCGGCCCAGGCCTTGCGGCGCCGCGGCATTAGCGTGCTGTCCGTGTGCAGCACCGCTTCATTCGGCTGGTACTGGATTGCCCCCAATACCTCGCGCTCGCTCACGGTTGCATCTTCGAGCATCGCCAGCGCCTGGTCGCTGTGGCTTGCGACGAATACCGCGTCAAACCATTCGATGTCGCCGCTCGCGGTGACGACTTCCACGCCATCTGTGTGGCGCTTGATTCCGCGTACGGGCGTCGACAGCCGAATCCGGTCCCGGTGGCCGTCGACGAGCTTTTTGACGTACTCCCTGGACCCACCTTTTATGACGCGCCACTGCGGCCTGTCCTTGAGCTGCAACAAGCCGTGATTGCCGAAGAACCGCACCAGGAAATCCAGCGGCATTTCGGGGACGGCCTGCGGCTCGGAGGACCAGATCGCTGCCGCCATGGGGATCAGGTAGTGATCGCCGAAAGCCCGGCTGTAGCCGTTGTCTTCGAGATACGCTCCGAGCGTCCGCTCGCGTTCAGCCGCACTCGCCAGCGGCGCCTCGCGATTGAATCGGAGGATGTCGCGGATCATGCGATGAAACGACGGCCTGAGCAGGTTGCTGCGTTGCGCAAACAGGGTATCGAGCGTCGATCCGCAGTATTCCAGCCGGCCGGCATTGGCCTGCACACTGAAACTCATAACGCTCGCCTGCGACGCCTGGCCGATGTCGTCCAGTATCTTCGTGAAATTAGGGTAGGTGCGATCGTTGAAGACGATGAATCCGGTATCGACCGCGATCTCCCTGTCGCCTTCAGTCACGGTCACGGTGTTGGTGTGCCCACCGACGTAGTCAGCCGCCTCGAACACCGTGATATCGTGCTGCTGGCGCAGCGTGTAGGCCGCAACGTTGCCGGCTATGCCCGTGCCGATAACTGCAATTCGCATCGCTCTATTCCCCGCAGCGCTCAGTAACGATGGGGCACACGTTGCACGAGCGACGTGTCGTAGCCTAGATCTGCGACGATGCCTACCAGGCGTTCGTAGTCCTCGTCGGACACGTTCGGCGAACGCGCCATGATCCAGACGAAGTCACGTTTCTGCCGACCGATGATCGTCTCCGTGTAATCCTCGTCGAGGTGTACGATGCGGTAGTCGGCCTTTATCGGCCAGATGAATCGCATACCCCAAAGCGCGTTTGTCTGCGTGTCCTTGATAAACCCTTTCGGCGTGTACTCCTTGAGCTCGCCATCGAAACTGTCTGCGTTGAAAGTAAATGTCGTCGCGATCGTGCCGTCATCGTTCATCGCGTAATTTTCCACGGCGTTGTGAGCACCCTTCTCGAGAAAGGTTGGAATATTCCCGATCACATACCAGTCGCCCATAAAGCGCTCCAGGTCGACATAGGGAACGGTCTTCATGTCCTGTCCTCCAGACGCGCAGCCAGCAAGCAATGCCGCCAGCGCCAGAATCATCAGTCTCTTCATGTCAGCTCAGCTCGTAACGAAGAATGCGGCCGCCTTTGGCAAGCGACTCGAGTCCGAGCCACTCGTCGTTGTTCGAGTACCAGAGCTTGAGCTCCAGTTTCTCGGCTTTGACCTTGAATACCCTCGCAGGGACCTCCTGCCCTCTGACTGCAAACGGCTCGGGCGGCAGTTCCTCGACGTGGACCTCAAGGTACTCACCCGACTGCGGGTTCAAGAGCTTTTGCTGTGTCAGGAAATTGGGGTTCCAGTACGCGAAGGTCATGACACACGACGGCAGCTCGACACTCGCATCAGTCGACTCCAGCATGAAGCCAGTGTCGTTGCCCTCGCCCGAAATCTCGAACCGCTTGCCGTTGGAATTCGTCCTGGCATCTATCTCCGCGAGGCAATCCTCGGTCCAGCGCTCGGTATTCTCGTGCCGATAGCGGAACGCGTTGAAGAAGAGGAACTTGACGTCGAATCTCGCTTCGCTGCGTACTTCCTTCAAGCCGTCGAGATCTGTGACTTCGAAGTTGTGGTAGCCGATGGGGGATCCGTCCAGCAGCACCGAAAAATTCCAGTTACGGGTGGTCTCCTTTGCCGATGCCATACCGGCACTCAATGCGAGCAAGAAGATGATGAAGCCCATTCGTACTTTCATTGTGTCGCCCTCACTCCGTTAAGTCTCTCAGCCAGTCGCATGAGAAGCGGCAGCATTACGGCCCAACCCACTGCGAGTGCAGCGAGCGCGGCGAACTCTTTGACGAACTCGATAGCGCCGAGTTTGTTTCCCGCGACATAGCTCATCGGTCCTGCAACAAATCCCATGACCGCTGCGAGAACCGGCCTGCCGTTCATCCAACGCATCGAGACGTTCAGGGTCGTCGCAAACAGCATCCACATCGCGATGATCCAGTAAGGCGCTGCGTACTCGAAGAAGATGCCCGACGAGTAGCTGACCCAGCCTGCAGCGACGAGGAAGCTGTCGAACGCGGCGCCGATCAGGCCGCAACTTACGATCAGCATCAGCTCGGCCTGCGGGCGGCGCGCGAAATAGAGGTGCAGCAGTATTGCAAGCATCACGGCGACAGGTCCGATCCACGGCAGCTGGCTCGCGCCACCGATGACCGACGAGAACCAGCCGACCTGGAAAGCCGCAAAGTTCATGAACATATGCATGTCAGTCCCCCGCCCTCTCGAAAAGGTAGTGCCCGACGAACCACTCGTTGCCACCGCTGTGACGGAACAGCTCTTCACACGCCATGAAGAACATGCGCCAGCGCATGAACCAGCGATCTGCCTCCGCTTCACCATACGTATCCGCAAGAATCGGAAGCACGGTCTGTTTGCGGGCGTCCACGTTGTCAAGCCACGCGCGGCAGGTCTTCGCGTAGTGCAAACCGTTCCAACGCCACGTGGAAACGACCTGCAGGTCTTTCGGAAACCTGAGCGGCAGGTCGACGCTCGGCATGATTCCACCGGAGAAAAAGTGACGGCTCATCCAGTCGCCAGGGCCTTTGTCGATGTACTCGTAGGGCGTCGTGCGGTGACAGAAGATGTGCATGAAGAACTTGCCACCTTCGTCCAGCCAGTTGCTTATGCGGCCGAACAGTTCGCCGTAGTTCCGCATGTGCTCGAACATCTCGACGGAGACGACACGGTCGTATCGCCCTGGTGCATCGAAATCGTTCATGTCGGCGACGATCACCTCGACGTTGCCGATGTGTCTACGCGATGCCTGCTTCAGGATGTATTCACGCTGGGAACCAGAGTTCGAAACGGCAGTGACGCGGCACGCCGGAAAACGCTCGGCGATCCACAGTGACAGCGATCCCCATCCGCAACCCAGATCGAGTACTCGCATACCGTCCTGTATTTCCGCACGCCTTACCGTCTGTTCGAGCGCGTGCGCCTCCGCTTCGTCGAGGTCGGCCACATCCGCCGCCCAGTAGCAGCAGCTGTACTTGCGGTTGCTGCCGAGCGCCTCCTCGAAAAACACGGCGGGGACTTCGTAGTGCTGCTCGTTCGCGAGTTCGGGAACGAGCGCCACTGGCGACACGTTCATCATTTCGACGAAATCCTGCAACGTACGTGCTGCTGCCTCCTGGTCACCCGCGCGAATTTCCTCGAGCTTCCTGTCCAGAAGGCGACGGATACCGCCGCGGATGACGGAATCCGGCACGAGTCCCGATTCCGTCCAGTCGATTGCTTTTGCTGCTACGCCCATGGCGACCTCCGTTGATTTGCCGCCGAATATACGAACGCCCGGGAGGCCCCACAACGAGCCCGGCCCGTTTGTTACATTCCCATACAATCTGTCATGTTCAGATCAAATAAGATGTTGCCACACAAGCGTTTGGGATAATTTCATGGCAGCAACAATCCTCTGGTTCCGACGCAATCTGCGCATCACCGACAACGCCGCTCTGGCGTCGGCGATCGACATCGGCGAGCGCGTCGTACCCGTCTACATCGTCGACGATCTGGACTCTGGCGGAGCGAGCCGGTGGTGGCTGCACCACAGCCTCAAGCAACTAGACGAATCGCTGCGTGAGCTCGGGTCACGGCTTATCCTGAGAAGCGGTGATCCATGTCGGATCATCCCCGAGCTGGTCGAGGAAACCGGGGCGCGGTCGCTTTGCTACTCGCGTCGCTACGAACCCGAAGCACGTCGCCAGGAAGCCTCGCTCGACAATCTCATCGAGGGCGGCATCGACGTTCACGCATTCGACGACTGGCTGCTGCATCCGCCGGAATCCGTCGCAACAGCCTCGGGTTCGCCGTACAAGGTATTCACGCCCTTCTGGCGCGCATCGCTCGAGCATGGCGAGCCACCGCCACCGGCGCCGGCGCCGACCGCGATGCGCGGATGGCCGGGAATCCTGAAAACGCAACGACTGGACGATCTCCGCCTTGTGCCCGTTGCGCCTGACTGGGCCGCCGGTTTTCGCATCAGCTGGAAGCCGGGCGAGGACGGTGCGCTGGCACAGCTGGATCGTGCCGCGGGTCTCGCTGCGCATTACGCCGACGTCCGCGACCGTCCGGACAAGGACCAGACATCGCGCCTGTCACCGCACCTGCATTTTGGCGAAGTCAGCCCGGCACAGGTCTGGCATACGATCCGGGCCACGGGAAACGGCGCTGGTCTGCTGCGGCAGCTCTACTGGCGTGACTTCTCGCATTACCTGCTGTACCACCATCCGACCTTGCCGGAAAAGCCTCTGCGGGAGGAGTTCGAGCGTTTTCCGTGGCGCGACGATCCGGATGCATTGCGCGCCTGGCAGCAGGGACGTACCGGCTACCCGCTCGTCGATGCCGGGATGCGACAGCTCTGGGAAACCGGCTGGATGCACAACCGGGTGCGCATGGTCGCTGCATCGTTCCTCGTCAAGAACCTGCTGATACCCTGGCAACGCGGCGCCAGCTGGTTTCTCGATACGCTGGTCGATGCGGATCTCGCCAACAACTCGGCAAGCTGGCAGTGGGTCGCCGGCTGCGGAACCGATGCAGCACCCTATTTCCGGATATTCAACCCGGAAACTCAACGCAGCAAGTTCGATCCGCACGATGCGTACGCGCGTCGCTGGATTCCGGAACTCGACAACGGGGACTATCCGCAGCCTATTGTCGACCTTGCGAGTTCGCGCCGCGCCGCGCTGGACGCGTATCAATCGACTCGCGATCTGCTAGAATCGCGCGCGGGTCAGTCCCCGTAGCTCAGCCGGATAGAGCATCAGATTCCTAATCTGAGGGTCAGAGGTTCGAATCCTCTCGGGGACGCCACTCATCCTGCGGAACTGCCGTCATGACACTCTCAATTCGCGATGCAACGCCAGGTGACGCCGCGACGATTGCCGATTTCAACAATCGCATGTGCGAGGAGACCGAGAATCGCAGTCTGGATCCCGACATGATTGGCCCCGGGGTGCGGCGGCTGCTCGCGGACGGTGCCAACGGCCGCTACTGGGTCGCGGAAGTCGACGGTCTCGTGGTTGGCCAGATCATGGTGACCTACGAATGGAGCGACTGGCGGGACGGACGGATCTGGTGGATTCAGAGTGTCTACGTGCGCGGCGACTATCGCAGGCAGGGGGTTTTCAGAGCCCTTTACCGCCACGTTGAGACGCTGGCGACGGATGATCCTTGCGCCGGCGGGCTACGGCTTTACGTCGATAAAGACAACCATCGCGCACAACGAACCTACGGTGCGCTCGGCATGATCGAGACACCGTACCGCATCATGGAAGCGATGTTTGAACGAGACGAGTAAGCACGGAGAAGACGTATGTTGAAGGCCGGTTCCAAAGCGCCTGAGTTCGTATTGCAGGATGAGAATGGCGCAGACGTATCGCTCACCAATCTGCTGACCGGCGGGCCGCTGATCCTGTATTTCTATCCGGCCGATTTCACACCGGGCTGCACGAAAGAAGCGTGCTCCATTCGTGACATCCACCAGAAGATTACGGCGGTTGGATTGCGAGTCGCTGGCGTCAGCCCCCAGGACCCGGAAAGCCACGCGAGGTTCCGCGACAAGCACAACCTGCCATTTACGCTGCTCTGCGATCCCGAAAAGGTTGCGGCAAAAATGTACGGTGTTGATGGCCCGTTCGGGGTCGCCGTGAGGCGCGCGACGTTTCTCATCAACCAGGACCGTACGATTCATGACGCCGTGATGGCCGATATTCGCATCGGCCGACACACTGAATTCATCGAGAAAGCCATAGCGCTCAGAGAAACCGCAGGCAAGCGCGCGGGCAACTGATCAGTCGCCTTGTATCGTCAGCAGTACTCTGCGTTCGTGCGGCCGGTAGCGATGCTCCCACAAGAACACGCCCTGCCAGGTTCCCAGTGCACATCGGCCGTTGCTCACGGGGAGGTTGAGGTCTGACTGCGTGAGCACGCTGCGGACATGTGCCGGCATGTCGTCGGGCCCTTCTGCAGAATGCTCGAACGCGGGATCCCCGTCGGTGACCGCAGCCGACATCCAGGTCTCCATGTCTCGGAGCACTGCCGGGTCGGCGTTTTCACAGAGCATCAGTGAAGCGCTCGTGTGGCGGATGAACACGTGACAGATTCCCGTACGAACGCCTGACTCCCGCACGGCCTGCTGGATGGCGGAACTCAGCTCGTACGTCCCGCGCCCGCGAGTGGAGATGCGAATTTCCTGTTGGCTGATCAACTCGCGGCGGGAATATAGGCGCGGCCGAAGCGGAGACGAATGGTCTTCGTCTTGCCGAACCACGGAATGGAGATAATGTAGATATTGTCGTATTCCGCCTCGGCGATTGGCGGTACTTTCTTGCTCGCGCCGAGATTGGCGATGAGTTGCGGGAGGGTGTCGCTGTGACCGACCACGAGTATTATCTTGCCCTTGTAGCTCTTGAGTATTTCCGCGAGAACCGTTTCCGTGTCTGCAGCATCGTAGGTGTTCACGGGCAGGTTCAGCGCGTCGGCAACCTTCGAGGCCGTCTCCTGGGTTCGCCGGTACTGGGTCGCGAAGACCGCGTCGACGCCCGCGACGACGTCGGCATCGACGAGTTGTCGCGCGAGCTCGGCCGCTCGACGTTGGCCGGCAGCGCTCAGGCCCGGGTCATCGCCGGGCTCCGCCGCCTTCTCCGCATGGCGCACGAAAATGATCGTAGTCGTCGCCTGCGATTCGAAAAACCACGCGAGCCCCACGGCGATCGCCGTGTAGATGATGATTACCTGGATGCGGCGGCGCCTGCGTCGCCGGCGCCTGTCCTGATCGTTGTTGTTGCCGCGCATGGCATGCGACTTTAACGGTGTTCGTCGCGCTCCTCAACGATGACGTGATACTCGCCTTCGATGACGCCACCCTGCTGGCCGGGCCCCTTACGTCCCGGCTTGCCGGATCTCGCGAGCTTGCGATTGAACCACCAGACGCGAATGCCGATGATGGCTGCCATGATCAGGATGATGCTTGCGAGCACGACGAATGCGACGAATCCCACGACGATTGACGCGGCTATTGCGAGCGCCCCGACGATGACGACGAGCACGTTCGCAAGCGGATTACCGGCCGGGAATCCCCGGTTTGGCGACGAGTACCTCACCACAGTTTATTCCTCACTCAGGCTGACGCGGCTGTAAAAGCCCTCGAACCAGGGGACCCATGTTTCCCCGTCATCGTTCGATTGCTCGAAAAACTGGCGAACGCGGCCATCGGGCATCGGCGTCCACAGTCCGCGAAACGGCGCCGTCGTGCCGTTGGCCACATAGTGGATTGTACCCTCGAGCAGCATACCGTCGTCGGTCAATCCGCCGCGAATATGGATCTGACTGCCACCCGCGTCGTTCCAGATCTGCACCCATTCTCCGGTGGTCTTGTCGACGTAGTTAATGCTCATGCCCGTGCCCCCCGAAGCACTGGTCCAGTTCTCGATCAGCACGCAACCACGCTGTGCTCGCTCGATCCGGTTCTGCCCGGCCAGGTTGCCGTTGCCAACGTGCACGTCCCATTCACCGACCCAGAAGTCGAACTCTGCGAAACGTGCGTCGTCCTCGCAGGGAAACACGGGGCTGGCCGGCGCCTGCGATGCATCGGAATCGTCCTGCGCATGCACAGAAAATGATATCAAAAACGCTATAATTATTAATAGTTTATACATTTTTTCTAGAAATTAGTTCACTAAGAAACGAGGACCACCTGTTACTACGACCTGATTACCGCGCCCGCGTTCTCCGGAAATATACGTGCTCTGTTGAATCCTGTCGCCCGCACAAGCACAATGCGCCGTCGCATGACCCGACACCGGAGAGGTGGCAGAGCGGTTGAATGCACTGGTCTTGAAAACCAGCAAAGGTTAGTAGCCTTTCGTGGGTTCGAATCCCACCCTCTCCGCCAGAATCGAACCGGGCCCCAAAGGGGCCCTGTTTGGTTTTGGCTGATGGGGGTATGGGCTTTCGAACCCTGTTCGACTGACGCAGCCGCGAAGCGGCCAGTCAGCCGGGAGCCCGCCTCGCGGGCGAGCACATCCCACCCTCTCCGCCACTACTCAAGTATTCCCACACTCGGCCGATAACCCGGTATGGCTGCGTGTCCGGAAAACCAGACTTTCTACGAGCTGCTACACGTCAGCCGCGGCGCACCCGTCGAGGTCATTCGTGCCAGTTACCGCACGCTGATGCAGCGCCTCAAGCACCATCCGGATCTCGGCGGCGATCCGCGCCTCGCAGCAATGATCAACGAAGCATATGCCGTGCTGACCGATCCTGCGCGGCGGCAGGCCTACGACCTTCAGCTCGACGCGGCCGTATCCGGACCGGACAGACGGCAGCCGGAACCCGCACCGCAGGAGCCCGACCGCGATCCCCTGCTCGGCTGCTGGTTCTGCCGCACGCCTCACGGTCTCGGTATCCGCGTGGGCGAGGATGATAGCTGCGGGGTTTGCGCAAGTCCGCTGTACGCCGCGGAGAAGCAGAGGTTCGAGGAGGCGTGCCCGCGTGCCGTAGAGCGAATCCGCAGGCAGCAGTCGATCCGCTTTTTCACCCACTGGCCACAGCTGCGAGCCTATCGCGGCCGCACCGAGGATATATCGCTGAATGGCTTGCGTTTCTCGACGCGCCGCGAACTCACCGCCGGCCAGATCATCAAGATCAGCGGCGAGTCGATGGACGCGGTCGCGCGCGTCTTGCACACCTCGTCGCAGCCGTCGGGTTGGCGTCGTCGCATCATCGCCGGCGCATCGTTTCTGACGCTGCGGCTTGCGAGCCCGGTGGGCGGATTCGTGTCGCGAAAGGTCTGAGTCAGGCCACGCCGCTCAGGTAGATCGTCGACGCGACGGTGAAGTAGACGAGAACGCCGAGAATGTCATTGGCGGTCGTTATGAATACGCCGGTCGCGACGGCCGGGTCGATATCGAAGTGATTCAGGACCAGCGGGATCGTCGAGCCCAGCGTGGCGGCAACGATCGTTACCAGCAGCACGCTGATCCCCGCCGCAAGCGCCAATCGCGCCGGTGCCTCGATCTCGATCAGGCCCGAAATCATCAGCACGAGCACGGCGAGCGCAATGGCGATGATCGCGCCGTTGATCAGCGACCCCATGAACTCTTTGGTCACACGACGGCCAAGGTCGCCGATCCAGAGATTGCCTGCCGCCAGGCCCTGCACGGTAACGGTCGATGCCTGGATACCGGCATTTCCGGCCATGGCCATGACGACCGGTATGAAGCTCGCGAGTATCGCCGCCTGGCGCAACTGCTCCTCGAAGGAGCCGACGACAGCGCCCGCAAGCACGGCGCCGAAAAGTCCGCCCGCGAGCCACGGCAGCCGTCCCCTGATGATGCGGCCAACCGTATCGTCAGGCAGCGCATCCGGTGCCAGGCCGCTCATCAGCATGATGTCTTCTTCGGCCTCGTCGCGCTGGATTTCCTGAAGCTCTTCCACGGTGATCCGGCCGATGACCTGCCGGTCGTCGTCGACGACGGGAATCGTACCTACCTTGTATATCCTCGCGAGATCGAGCAGGTCTTCCTGGTCCGTGTCCGGGTGCACGATCACCGGCACGTCTCGCATGATGTCCCGGATGCGCACTTTCTTCTTATTGAGCAACAGGTCCCTTATCTGCAGGCGCCCGACCAGCCGGCGTTCTTCATCGACGACGTAGACCTCGTAGAACGTCTCGATTTCCCGTGCTTTGCGGCGAATCGCTCGCGTGGCCATGCCAACGTTCCAGTCGTCGAGGACGACGACGAACTTGTTGGTCATGACCTCGCCGGCCGTGTCTTCCTCGTACTCGAGTCGTTCGCGTATTTCCTCTGCGCTGGTCAGCCGCTCGAGGACGGGCTCGGAGATATCGTCGGGCAGATCGTCGAGCAGCTCGACGGCGTCGTCGTCCTCGAGCCGCTCGGTGATCTCGGTGATCCTGCCAATATCGGCATCCTGCACGAGGGCGGCACGAAGATCCTCATTGACCTCGACGAGCACCTCGGAGGCCACTTCCGACGGCATCCAGTCGTAAAGCCTGCGCGCGAACTTGAGCGGCAGGTTGATCAGAAGTTCCATGAGGTCGGTCGGGTGCCATCCCGCGACACTTGCGAGCGCGGACGCGCGGTCGTTGTCGCGAATCTGGTGCTCGATCAACTCCAGCAGTTCGCGGTTCTCAGGGGCGAGTTCTCCGGGCTCGCCGCGGACCCAGGCGTTTCCTTCGCCGGTCGCTTTTTGCCCTGGATCAGTGGCCATCGTCCCTCTCCCGCACCGTTGCGTGCGCAGACAATACGTGATCGGGAGCCTTAGCGGAACCCGGATGTGACAGCGGGTCCCGCTCCTGTAACATTGGGCACGCATCATCGCGCCCTTGCAGCACGTAACACGACATTGACAAACCGATGATTCGCCTCGTAGCGCGCGGCTACACAGCGTTGTTTACCTACGCTTTCACGACGTCGTTCACCGACGGGCGACGCGTATTCGCTGCCATCGGGCTGCTTCTGGCTTTGCCGCCATTCCTGGCGTGGCAACTCCTTCACTGGCTCGGCTTCCTGCTGGACGAGGTGTTCTTTCGCGGCTACCGCAACGTTGAAGTTCGGGAGCCGCTGTTTGTTCTCGGCCCGCCGCGAAGCGGCACGACGCATCTCCATCGCGTGCTGGCACTCGACGAGAGCACGACCACGTTCAGTACCTGGGAGTGCCTGTTCGGATTGTCGGTCACCGGTCGGAGACTGCTACTCGCATTGGCGAAAGTAGATCGTGTTCTCGGCCGACCCCTGACGCGCCTCGCAAGCTGGCTCGGCCGAAAAACACTCTCCTCGATGGACGAGATTCATGAGTTGCGCATGGACGCTCCCGAGGAGGATTTCCTCTGCCTGATGCCGGCGGCTGCCTGCTTCCTGCTGATCGTGCCGTTCCCGTACCTCGAACACCTGTGGCGCGTGGCGCACTTCGACGTTGCGGTCGACGAAAAGGACAAGCGCGCGTTGATGCGATACTACCGTCGCTGCATCCAGAAGCACCTGTATGTATTCGGTGAGGGAAAGCGATACCTCGCGAAGAACCCGTCGTTCTCGGGGATGGCCGAGTCGCTGCTCGAGGCGTTCCCGGACGCCCGCATCATTGCCTGTACTCGGGACCCGGTTGCGACAATACCGTCGCAGCTCAGCTCCCTGCGTCCGGGACTGGCCGCGTGCGGCTTCCGGGAGTTTCCCGCGGATTTGCGTGACCGCCTGATCGCGACACTGTACTTTTACTACGAACACCTTCGCGAAGCTGCGGCACAGGAGCCGTCGCGCATGACTTTTATCGGCAATGACGAGCTAAAGAACGACCTGCAAAACGCGATCGAGACAGCATTCGAGCATATCGGCATCGAAGTATCGTCGGCGTTCGCCGAGCGGCTCGGACAAGCTGCGGTCGAGTCCCGCGAATTCCTGTCCGGCCATCGCTATTCGCTCGATGAGTACGGCCTCGACGAAGCCGAACTGCGCGAGCGTTTCGCCGGCGTCATGCCCGGCTGAACATTCATGCGGCGCGTTGCAATCATCTCCGACGCGGTGCCCGAGCGGAACGGTGTCGGTGCGTATTACCGCGACCTCATAGACCAGCTCGACGAGCAGGGTTACGAGGCAAAGTTCATCTGCCCGACGGGCAAAAGCAACATGTTCAGCTTTCCACTGCCGGGCGACGCCACACAGCGCGTCTGGCTGCCGTCCCTGCCCCGCTTTCGGCGGATTCTGCGCGGACTGATGCCCGAGACCGTCATCGTTGCGACACCCGGTCCGTTCGGCCTGCTCGGTGCCTGGTGGGCCAAGCGGCTTGGTGCCCGGCTGATCGTGGGATTCCACACGCATTTCTCGAGCGTTACCGACCTCTACGGCAACCGGCTGCTGCGACCCTTGAGTCGATTCTATTTTCGATTCGCCGACCGCTACCTTTTTCGCCACGGCGACCTGGTGCTCGGCAACTCGGATGCCATGGTCGAGCTCGCGAAAAAGCTCGGCGCGCGGAAAGCAGAGCTCATGGGCACTCTGCTGCCGACGCCGTGTCGCAACAAGCCGGTCGCGCCACCGCGCGACCTCGTGCAGCGCGTGCTCTTCGCCGGACGACTCGCACCGGAAAAGCGCGTTGACACGGTACTGGCAGCTGCCGAACAGTTACCCGAATTGCAGTTCTCGGTAGCGGGGGACGGCCCGCAGAAGTCGGAGGTGATGGAGAAGGCACAGCGGCTTCCAAATCTCGCCTACCTCGGCTGGGTGTCGCGCGACCAGATCATTCAACAGATGGACCATGCCGATGTCCTCGTACTGCCGTCGTACGTCGAATCGTTCGGCACGGTGGCGCTGGAAGCCATGGCCAGGCAGCGACTCGCACTCGTATCCCCGAACTGCGGCATCCTCGACTGGTCGGGCGTCAAGGACTGTCTCTATCGAATCGGCGATGGCGAATCCGTTACTGACGCACTACGACGCGTCGTCGAGCTGGCTCCTGCCGAACGGCAGCAACTGGCGTTGCGGGCTCATGATGCTGCAAACGACCTCAATAGCCGCAGTCTCGCGCACTGGCAGGCACTGATCGAAAACGGCGCGGCATCATGCATCAGCTGATCTCCATCCACGACGTCATGCCGCACACGCTCGACAACGTGTACCGCCTGTTCGATCTCGTGACCGACGAGTCGATGCCGCCGGTCACGCTACTGGTCGTACCGGACACCGGCTGGACCGGGCGGCAACTCGACCGGCTGCGGGAGCTCGTTGAGGCCGGCGCCGAGCTAGCGGGACACGGCTGGCGCCACGAGGTTGCCAGCATTCGCGGCATACGACATCGGGTGCACAGCGCGCTGATCTCGCGCAACGTCGCCGAGCACCTGGCACTGGATCGCGATGCCTGCATGCAACTCATGCGCAATTGCCATCAGTGGTTCGGCGAACACGATCTGCCGCCACCGGATCTTTACGTACCGCCGGCCTGGGCCATGGGCCGCCCCACGTTAAACGACCTCGAGCAACTGCCGTTTCGGCGTTTCGAGATTTTCGGTGGCGTCTACGTGGCGGGGTCGGGTTTCAGGCCGCTGCCGATGGTCGGATTCGAGGCAGACACGTGGCTGCGCGAAGTTGCCTGCCGCGCATGGAACCGCTACAACGTTTACCTGGCGCGGCGCGCCGACATACTCAGAATCGGAATTCACCCGTCGGACCTCGAGCTTCGGCTGGCCGACGCCGTCGAATCGATGCTGCAGATCCCCGGCGATGCCGTATCCTATAGCACCATTAATTGACAACCACGCAACGAGTCACCTTATGGCAACAGTACTGGTCACAGGAGCCAATCGCGGTATTGGCCTGCATCTTTGCGAACAGCTCCACGCGCGCGGTGACGACGTCATCGCCGTCTGCCGGCGCTCCAGCAGCGAACTCGACGCGCTCGAAGTAAGAGTCATCGACGAAATCGATGTCAGCGACGGCGCGTCGGTCGCGATGCTGAAATCGGAGCTCGCCGATACCCGGATCGACGTCCTCGTCAATAACGCCGGTATCCTCCGCGGCGACCGGTTCGGGCAACTCGATTACGACGCCATGCTCGAGCAATATCGCGTCAATACGTTGGGACCGCTGCGAGTCACCGAGGCGCTGCGCGACAATCTCGTCGAGGGATCCAAGGTCGCGATCGTTACGAGCCGTGTCGGTTCGATCGACGACAACGCATCGGGTGGCAACTGGGGCTACCGCGCCTCGAAGACCGCCGTCAACCAGGTCGGCATGAATCTAAAGCACGAGTTCTTGCCGCGCGGCATCGCGGTCGTATTGCTGCATCCGGGGCTGGTCGCAACGGAAATGACCGGAGGCACCGGCATCGATGCCAGCGATTCGGCGCGCGGCCTGATCGAGCGGCTCGACGAGCTGACCCTCGAGACGAGCGGCAGCTTCTGGCACGCCGAGGGCTACGAGCTACCCTGGTGATTGGCACATCGTTGCAGGAGCGGTCGCTCTTGCGCTCTTCAAAGATAGCAATCGTATTGCGGCTAGCAAGGTTCGCGAAGACCGGTCACTAGCGGCACGATTGCCCCGTCGAGAAACTTCTAACGCAGCGAATTACTCATATGGAATCCTCCGTATTGACCGGTTCGTGTAAGGCATTGGCCTCGGCTATACTGGATCAATGAATCTGTTTCTCGTTGGCTGGAATATCGGCAAATCGAACAAGCGACAATTGGAGTCGGCGTTCGACGATCTTTTGCACGTACGCACTACGCTTGACAGGTCGACATTTGTGTCGATGGGGGACGGCGATCCGGTTTTTGCAGCAACAGTGCACACAGCTGAAGCACTTGCTCATCCGCGACGGTACGTGTGCAGGGGCGACGGGCGGCTAACATTCTACGACGGCTGTGTTGTAGACAGAAACGACGAATTCCAAGCTTGCGATAGCTCGGAACTCGCGGCCAGATGGTCTCGTCTAACGGAAATTCTCGAAGGCCAATTTGTCGTGGCAGACGTGCGTCTTGACCCGCCCCGAGTAGAGCTGTTTGCGGATGCGCTCGGTATATACACGGTTTACTACTGCAGCTGGAAGGAAGGGTATTTAGTAAGCAATAGTGCTTTGCTATTGGAGCAGATTAGCGGTGCTAGACAGCTCGACCCATTGGGTGTCAGCACCTACCTGACATTCGGCTGGGCGGTCGATGATCGAACATTGCGGTCAAACATCCGTGTATTGCCCGGAGGTGAACGCTGGATTCTTGAATCGCTCGATAGCAAGAAGCCTGAGCGCGAGTACTATTTCCGTCGCGAAGAGCTGAGCGGCAACCGCAAAGGTATGCGCAAGCAAGATATTCTCGAGCTGGGCGCGCAGCTAAGCAGATACTGCGCATCGCTCGGAAAGACATTTGGGCCGCTGGAGTGCCCGATAACTGCCGGGCGAGATTCCCGGCTGATGATGGGAATGTTACTCAGTACGGGCACGGCGGCGAACTACTTCACAATTGGGGGCGCCCACGACGAAGACGTCGTCTTCGGACAAGAAATTGCAAGAGCATTCGATTTAGCTTACGAAGCCGATCAAGTATCCGGGGACGAGATCGACCAGAATTGGGACGAGCTTTCCATGCGCCTTGTCGATCGAACAGAGGGTATGGGCAGCCTGGAACACGTCCGCACCGTGGTGAATACAGAGATCGCTGGTTCTGGTCTTCCGGTGCAGCTATTCGGTTTGGGTGGCGAGATTGCTCGTGGGGTCTTCAATGCGCAGGGGTTCCTGCTTCGCGCACCTTCTACCGATTTGATATCTGTGCAAGCTCACCTTTTGAAACTAGTGTCTGGCAAGCGGGTGGACCTCCTTTCCGTGGACTGCGTCGAACGGGCAAAAGCCTATATCCGAGAATTTTGCGAAACGGCGCTTGACGAAGGCTTTTTGCCAGTAGACATTCCGGACCTCTTCTTCACCTACGAACGTGTGCGCCGCTGGGGCGGGGTTCAGTTTCGACAGGTCTCTCCGGTGAAAGATGTGTTTTCGCCATTTCTTACTCGAGATTACCTGCGAGCAGGTTTCTCCGTGTCCGCGACACGTCGCTACACCTGGTACATCCAGTACGAATTGATGCGAACATTGTCTCCGAGCTTGAGCAGACTTCCTTACGGCAAGCCGTGGCCACCGCAGCGTCCGTGGATCTATTACGCGTCGTTGATCCAAAAACGATTAAGGAACAGATTGCGTTCACGCCCGAAATCAAACATGAAAGGGTCGGCTCCCTCTCTCGCGAAAGGCCTCAGTGAAAGTCGGGCAACCTTGCTGGAATCGAAGAGAGAGGACATTCGTGACCTGTGTCTGTCACAGGAGAATTCCCCGCTGTGGGAGTATGTCAACAAGCAGCGTTTCTCCGAAATAACTTCTGAATCAACCCCCGAGCATGTGCGGCAGAGTAAGCAAAAGGTGCTATTCGACATCGCCACCGCCTTTTTGACCGAGAAGAGTAAACGCTAGTAGTGTGCGACTACCCCGCCCCGTGGCGGGGTTCTTCTTCTGGCACGCCGAGGGCTACGAGCTACCCTGGTGATTGGCACATCGTTG
>JAAUYH010010363.1_pt1 | contig 18821 bp, 9 predicted proteins | sample 7278061 | NCBI WGS metagenome assembly JAAUYH01 (sample SAMN14350203, study PRJNA611818) | marine sediment metagenome | isolation source: surface marine sediment (0.6m) | place: French Polynesia: Moorea | collected 2018-08 | reverse complement strand
CGGCGGGCTTCCGCCATTTTCTGCCGCGCCGAGCGGCGCAGCTCATCGGAATAGTCCGCCACCTGGCGGGACACCACCTTGCGGTATTCCTTGGCCGCCTGCTCCCACTGCTGCAGGCTTTCCCGCAGGACGTCGTACTGGCTGGCCATGCGGTTGCGCAGGCTTTCCAGGGACGGCCCGCTCTGCTGGTCCAGCCAGGCGCTCACGCGGTTCTGCTCACCGGCCAGCCGCGCCGCCATGATGCGGAAGTTGGAAACACGACGCAGGTCCCAGGCCAGCCCCAGCCTGCTTAACAGGGCAATCATCCATTTGCTGGGGTCGAACTGGTACCAGCGCACGCCATTGCGGTAGTCCGCGGCGAAGCGGTGATGGAAGTTGTGGTAGCCCTCACCAAAGGTAAAAAACGCGATGAACCAGTTATCCTTCGCGGTGGCGTCAATGTCGTAGGTGGCCTTGCCGAAGCTGTGGCATACCGAGTTGATGAAAAACGTCACGTGGTAAACCAGGGTCAGGCGCAGGCAGACAGCAATCAGCAGGGCACCCAGCAGGTGACCCGTCAGGGCGCCGATGACGGCCGGCGTGATGATGCCCGCCACGGTGGCCCACACCACGTAATAGCGGTCCTGGTGACGCAGCATGGGATCACGGGCCAGCTCTTTCACGTTGTCGTAGTTGGTCTTGTGTTTCCAGAACACCAGCCAGCCCATGTGGGCGTAGAAAAAGCCCTTCCTGATGCTGTAGGGGTCGCGGTCGGTGTCCACGAAACGGTGATGGTCCCGGTGCTGGGCCGACCACTCCATGGCGGACTGCTCAAAGGCGGCGGACCCGAAAAACAGCAGCAGGAAGCGGATAACCGGGTTGGTCTTGAAAGTCGCGTGGGCAAACAACCGGTGATAGCCCACGGTGATCCCCATGCCGGTGGCGACAAAGTAGAACAGGAACAGCAGGATCTCGGCGGTGGCGATGCCGTTGTAGGCGACATAGATCGGCGCGCCGATGAGGCCGCCCAGGGTGGTGATGGTAAAAAACGTGATGTTGACCCAGTTGTTCTTGCGTACGGGTCCGGCGGTGTCATCCATTGCGGTTCTACTCCATCCAAGTGGGGTAAGTCCCCATTATGGCAGGCAGGCACCCTTGAGACATCGGGGCATACGCCTAGGAATCAAGTTTTGCCTGTAGGTGACCTTTCAGTTGAAGCGGGAACTGGTGCCAAAAACGACGGCTGCTTCCTGGCGCTGATCGTCTCGTTCATAGACCACTGTGCTTTCCTGACCCGGCCTGGCCTCGCGCAGAATGTACATCAGGTCGTAGATGTCCCGGACTTCCCTCCCCGCCAGTTCCACGATGCGGTCGCCGCGCTGCAGACCCGCGTCGGCCGCGGGCCCGCCGGCACGAACCCCGGCCAGCAGCATGCCCAGTTTGCCGTCGGGGGCTCCGGTGTAGTCAGGAATGGTGCCCAGGGAGGCGCCGTAACCGCGCACGTCGCCCGCCGGCGCAGGCGCTTCGGATTCGCGGTAGGTGAGACCGTCCCTGCCGGTCAGCTCCGCGGCGATGTCCGCCGCCAGCCAGGCGATTCTGGTGCCGCCCGCGGCATTGATCAGCGGCCAGTCGTCGCTGGGCTTGTGGTAATCATCGTGGGCGCCGGTGAACAGGTGCAGCACCGGCACACCGGAGGCATAAAAAGGCGTCTGGTCAGACGGGCCGTAGCCGTCACCGCCCATCTGGCAGCCCATGTCCAGGGCCTCACACAGCGGCTGGACGATGGACTCCCACTCTTCCGCCGAATCACTGCCCAGGATCGATAGCCGATTGCCGCGCAGCCGCCCCACCATATCCATGTTGAGCATGGCCACCATACCCGCCGGCGCCATGCCCGGCAGCGGCGAGCGGGTCATGGCGGTGGAGCCCAGCAGGCCGGATTCCTCACCGCTGAAGGCCACGAACAGCACGTCGCGCTGGAGCTGATCGCGACGCCCGGCCAGTACCCTGGCCGCCTCCAGCAGGGCCGCGGTGCCCGATGCGTTGTCGTCAGCGCCGTTGTGGGGCTCCCTGGCATCCGGTGCCAGGGATTCGCTCCCACCCATTCCCAGGTGGTCGTAATGGGCACCAATGACCACGGCCCCGGCCTTGCGCTGGTCCGGACTGATCCGCCCGACGATGTTCTGTGCCGGGACCCTGATTTCCTTCAGTTCCGCCGTCACCATCGCGGTCAATGGCTGATCCAGCAAACGCTGGGCATGGGCGCGTCTTATCACCGCCACCGGAATACCCGCGTCACCCCGGGTATCCACCTTGAGACTGGGCAACGGCGCCTCGTCCTGCTGCTGGTCGACGGGCAGGTCCGCTACCAGCAGGCCCAGGGCACCATGCTCCCGGGCCTTGAACGCCTTGTATCGGATATCGCCGAGACGGCGGCGCGCCGCATCGTCCAAATCCGCGTCGTCCGGGGTGAACCGGCGTACCAGCACGAGCTTGCCCTCGACCTCCAGACCCTGGTAGTTCTCGATGCCGTGTTCCGACGAGTCGATCCCCCACTCGGCGAATATCACCGGACCGGAAGCCCCGGCGCTGAGCGAATACCCGGGAATCATGAATTCCTCCTTGCCCAGGGTCACATCGCCAATGCGCACCGCTGACCCAGGCGCCTGTTCGATGTCGGCCAGTGCCTCAAAGGTGTGGCGGAAGCTGCCGTCACCCGCCGCTGGCTCCAGCCCGATCTCCTGGAACTGCTGCTCCAGCCAATCCGCCGCCTGGTCGATTTCCGGTGTTCCCAGCCCACGGCCGCCGCGGGCGTCGTCGGCCAGCCAGGCAACGTCCGCCAGGTAGCGATCCGGTGCGCGTTCAATCAGCGTGCCCTGCCCGTTGACCCAGCGGGCTACGTAGACGTCGGTTTCGCCCGGTTTGCCCTGGTTGCGATTGGACCCGAAAGCCAGGTAGACGCCGTCCGGAGAGAACATGGGGAATCCGTCGAAACCGGCGGTAAAGGTGATTTGCTCCAGCCCCGTGCCGTCCACGTTGACCGCGAACAGGTCAAATTCACGTCCCCGCTCGTCGTGGTGGTTGCTGGAAAAAATGATGCGGTCGCCGCTGGGGAAAAAGAACGGGGCGAAATTGGCACCCCCCAGGTAGGTCACCTGGCGCGGATCGCTGCCGTCAGCGTTGGCAACGTATATCTCCAGTTCGCCCGGCCGGATCATGCCTTGGGCCAGCAGCGCCTGGTAGTCTTCCAGGGCCTGGCCCGTCGGGCGGGACGCGCGCCAGACGATCCGGCTGCAGTCCGGAGAGAAAAACGCGCCGCCGTCGTAGCCCGGAGTGTCGGTCAGGCGCTGGACGCTGCCGCCGTCCTTGTCCATCCGGTACAGGTCCAGGTCGCCATCGCGGGTCGAGGTGAAGATGATGGATCCATCCCGGGAGCAGACCGTTGCTTCAGCGTCATAGTGAGGCGTGTCGGTCAGGGCCCGCAGATCGCTGCCGTCAGGATTGGCGCTGTAGATCTGGTAGCTGTCGTAGATGGGCCAGACATAACCCTGCGAGAAGTCGGGCACCGGCGGACAGGCTTTGCTGGCAGCGTGGGTAGACGAGAAGATGATGCGCTCGCCGTCCGCCGTGTAGTAGCCGCAGGTGGTGCGCCCGGACCCGGTGGACACCAGGGAACGCCGCTGCGGATCTGCCACGTCCAGGGCAAAAATCTGGTCGCACTGATACTCGCCGTGGGTGGACTGGAATACCAGCTTGCTGCCGTCCGGTGACCAGTAAGCCTCGGCGTTTTCGCCGCCGCCGGTCAGCTGCCGCACATCCGCCAGGTGAATTTCCCGGGGATCGTGCAGCACGCCGGCTGTCGCATGAGGCTGGGCCCATGCAGCGGCCACAGGCAGCAGAAGCAGGGGCAGACACTTTGCTTTGGTCACGAGTAGAGTCCTTGGTAGACCGGCCGAAGCAAGGTACTAGGGTGACCCCGCCGGCGCAACCGCACCCGCCACAGCCGTACCAGGCGAAGCTGTCCACCGGGCACCGAGCACCCGGGCCACTCAGCTTCGCTCGCGGATCTCCTGTTCCAGCCGGCTCTCAAGCGCCTTGATCGCCTCGATCAGCGTGGCCTCGCTGTCGGCCAGGGCGCCAAAATGGAAGTTCAGAATGCGGAGATAGCGAGAACCGTCGCGAAAATCCGTTTGCAGGGTCGCCAGGGCATAGCGCTCGTTATTTCGAAAGTAGGCGTCTATCTGGCCGTAGACCCGGCTCATGGCCTCCAGGGTGTCGTACTGCACAAGCGGCAGCAACCCGGTCATCAGGCCGGACTGGTAGGCCGCATCGGACAGCTCCGCCAGGCGCATGCCCTCGGTGGCTTCCTCGGGATACTGCCATTTTCCGGTCTCCCGCAGCCGATTCGCGTAGTCGTCAAAGACGTCCCGCATCCTGCGGTGATATTCGACCACGTCCTCAGCCGCCTGGAGATTGCCGCGGGTCTCCACCAGCAGGCCGTTGAGAACGTTGACCAGCAGGTCCTCCCGCTGCTGCTCCTCGCGCCATTCGTCAAAGGCCAGGGCGGCGAGAACACCGACCATGACGACGGAAAGCTCAACCAGGAGCGGATAGGCGCGACGACGGCGAGACATGGGAAGATTTTAGCCTCCCGCGGATGCCAAAGGAACATCGCTCGGAGTAGACTATGGGCCAACGGGGCCAGCAAACGAGCTCCGAGGCCACGGAAGCCCCGACAAGGAAGCCCTGATCATGTCCAACCCCATTCACCTATGGCTGCGAGCCGAGTCCAAACCCGGCGAAGCCCGACGGGCCCTGGTTCCGGCTGACGCCGCCACCCTGGTCGAAGACGGATTCTCCGTTACCGTGGAGCATTCGCCACAGAGTGCCCTGGCAGACCAGGAATACCAGGACGCGGGCTGTACCATGGCCGCGGAAGGCAGCTGGACCGAGGCACCCGGGGACGCCTACATTCTCGGCCTCAAGGAACTGCCGGACGACGCCAGCGCGCTGGTCCACCGCCATATCTACTTCGCCCACGTCTACAAGGAACAGCGCGGCTGGCAGGATGTGCTGGGTCGGTTCAGGAGAGGTGGCGGTGAACTGCTCGACCTTGAATACCTGGTGGACGACAACGGCCGGCGCGTTGCAGCCTTTGGCTTCTGGGCGGGCTTTTGCGGTGCCGCCCTGGCCATGTTCACCTGGTGTGGGCAGAAGCGCTCCCAGGATCCGCCCATCCAGGCGGTGGTGCCCTGGCGGAACAAAGACGCCATGGTCGCGGATCTGGGCGTGGCCATGCGCGGCACCGGCATTCCCCAGGATCAGTGGCCCACAGTCATGATCATCGGGTCCGCCGGGCGCGTGGGCAGCGGCGCCCGGGCGCTGGCCGAGATCATGAGCCTAAGCGTCACTCCCTGGGACCTGGCTGAAACCGCGCCGGGTGGCCCGTTCCGGGAGATACTGGAGCATGACGTATTTGTAAACTGCGTCCGGGTCAATCGACCACTGCCGCCGTTTCTGACCGAAGACCTGGTGGACGATGGGGGCGATCGGCGACTGTCGGTGATATCCGACGTGAGCTGTGATCCCTACGGCGACTACAACCCGGTGCCGCTGTATAACCAGTGCACCACGGTGAGCCAGCCCAGCATCCGCATCCGGACTGAACCCAAGCCGCTGGACCTGATCGCCATCGATCATCTGCCGTCGCTGCTGCCGCGGGAGTCCAGTGAAGACTACTCGGCGCAGCTGCTGCCAACCCTGCAGCGACTGTCCAACCCCCACGATCCCGTCTGGCGCCGGGCCCGGGATCTGTTCAAACATTCCTGTGCGCGCCTCTGAGTCGTCCAGACCGAACTGAACAGCGCCGAAAGAACCCATCCGCCCAGGAGCCAGCATGAGCAACAAGCCACCGATGGTCGACCTTACAGACACCACTGTTCTGCGGCATACCGCGGAACAAGCCATCGAGCTGTATCACTCCTTCGACGGCGAGCCCGTGGCGGCGGCCGCCACCCACGAGCAGCTGCTGCAGCGGTTTGGCCAGTCCTTGAGCAATGACGGCGTGGATCCAGGCCAGGTCATCGACGACCTGCTGACCTGGTCCCGGGACGGCATGGTCACAGCCGGTGGGCCCCGCTTCTTCGGCTGGGTGATCGGTGGCTCCCTGCCGGTGGCCATAGCCGCCGACTGGATCCTGTCCACCTGGGAACAGAATGGTGCGATCTATCAGACCAGCCCGGCCTGCGCCACTGCCGAAGAAGTGGCGGGTGAGTGGCTGAAAGAAGTCCTGCGCCTGCCCCGGGAATGCTCTTATGCCATGGTCACGGGCTGCCAGATGGCCCACTTCACCGCCCTGGCGGCAGCGCGCCAGCGGCTGTACTGGGACCGGGGCATCGACGTCTCCACCGAAGGCCTCTACGGCGCCCCACCCCTGCGCGTCGTTGCCGGCCCACACCTGCATGAGTCCCTGATCCGGGCCATGCGCTTTCTGGGCCTGGGTTCCAATGCCCTGGTCAAGACCACCCTGGATGACCAGGGCCGGATGGACCTGGCGAGCCTGGAGCAGATTCTGCGACAGGACCCAGCGGCCCCCACGGTGATCAACCTGATGGCCGGCGACCTCAACACCGGCGGCTGTGACCCCTATCGGGAGGTCTGCGCGCTTGCTGAACAGTACGGCGCATGGGTGCACGTGGACGGCGCCTTTGGCCTCTGGGTCAATGCCAGCGAGAAGCACAGGCATATGCTGGACGGTGTGGAACTGGCCCACTCCTGGGCCACCGACGGACACAAATGGCTGCAGCTGCCGTTTGACCACGGCTATGCCTTCGTCCGCGACCGCGAGGCCCACCACGCCTCCATGACCATGACCGCCGGCTACTTCATCGATGCCGACGGCGCCGGCCGGGATCAGATGAACTGGAACCCGGAGTGGTCGCGCCGCCCACGCGGTGTGATTGCCTACGCCGCGCTGCGCAACCTGGGCAAAAGCGGCATCGCCCACATCGTTGATGAATGCTGCCGCTTCGCCGAACGGCTGGTCAACGAAATTGGCGCCCTGGCCGGCGCCGAAGTGCTGTCACCGGCGCGCATGAATCAGGGCATGGTGCGCTTCCTGGATCCGGACGGCGATCACGACGCGAAGACCGACGCGGTGGTAGAGGCCATTCGTGCCGAGGGCACCGCCTGGTTTGGCCCCACCACCTGGAACAGCATGCGCGCCATGCGCATCTCGGTGTGCAACTTCCGCAGCACCGATGCAGACATTGACGCGACCGTGTCGGCCGTGGAGCGGGTACTGGCCGCCCACGGCTGAGGGAACATGCCCAAGTCCGACAGACTGCTAGGACTTTCGCTTGCGGGAGGCCTGGCCCTTTTTGCCCTTACCACCGGGCACCGGCTTCTTCCTGCCACCCTTGTCACGGGAAATGGCGAGCCGGGTCCCGCAGACCCACACCTTTTTCAGGTCCTGGAACACTTCTTTGGGCATTCCCTTGGGCAGGTCCACCAGGCTGAAATTTTCGTGGATATCGATCTGGCCGATGTAGCGTGACTCCAGCCCGGCTTCGTTGGCAATGGCGCCGACGATATTGCCGGGCTTGACGCCGTGCCGGTGTCCCACCTCGATGCGGTAGCGATCCATGCCGGGCTCCGGCCGGTCGGATCGGCGCCGGGACCGCTTCTCCCGGCGATCTCCAGGTTCTGATTTGTGACGGGGCTTTTTGTCCTGTTCAGGATCCATCAGCAGCGGTCGGTCACCAATGGAGATCCGGGCCAGGGCAGCGGCGATGTCCAGAGCCGGGACGTCGTGTTCGCGTTGGTACTGCTCGATCAGGCCTCGCATGAAATCCATTTCGCCAGCCGCCAGGGTGTCGCTGATGGCCTGCTTGAAGTTGGCGATGCGCCTGTTGTTCACCATCTCGGTGGTGGGAAGCTCCAGCTCCTCGATGGTTTGCCGCGTGGCCCGCTCGATGGACTTCAGCATGCGCCTTTCCCGGGGCGCCACGAACAGGATGGCTTCACCCTGGCGCCCGGCCCGGCCGGTACGGCCGATGCGGTGCACGTAGGCCTCGGTGTCATAGGGGATGTCGTAATTGACCACGTGGCTGATGCGGTCCACGTCCAGGCCCCGGGCCGCGACGTCGGTGGCCACCAGGATGTCCAGCGTGCCCTTCTTCAGCCGGTCGATCATCTGTTCGCGCTGGGGCTGAGCCATGTCGCCGTTGAGGGCGGCGGCGGCAAAACCACGGGCCTCCAGCCGTTCGGCCAGTTCCACCGTTGCGGTTTTAGTGCGGACGAAAACCAGCATGGCGTCGAACTCCTCGACCTCCAGGATGCGGGTCAGCGCGTCCAGCTTGTGCATGCGGCTGACCGGCCAGTACCGCTGGCGAATGGTCTCTGCCGTGGCGGTCCGGCTGCGAATGGCGATCTCAACCGGATCCCGCAGATGGCGCCGGGCAATGGCCTGGATTTCCTTTGGCATGGTGGCGGAGAACAGCGCCATCTGGCGCTCCTCGGGCAGCTGCTCCAGCACCCACTCCACGTCGTCGATAAATCCCATGCGCAGCATCTCGTCGGCCTCGTCCAGCACCAGGGCCTGCAGCCGATCCAGGCGCAGGCTGCCGCGGCGCATGTGGTCCATCACCCGGCCCGGCGTACCCACCACCACGTGCACCCCACGCTTCAGCTGGCGCAGCTGGCCCCGATAGTCCGAGCCGCCGTAGATGGGCAGCACGTGAAACCCGGGCAATTCCGCGGCATAGCGCTGGAACGCCTCGGCCACCTGGATGGCCAGCTCCCGGGTCGGCGCCAGCACCAGCACCTGCACCGACCTGTTTTTTATCTGCACCCGCGACAGCAGGGGCAAAGCAAACGCGGCGGTCTTGCCGGTCCCGGTGGGGGCATGACCCAGCACGTCCTGGCCGGCCAGCAGGGGCGGTATGGTCTGGGCCTGGATCGGCGTGGGCGTTTCGTAGCCCACCGCATCCAGGGCCGCCAGCAGCGGCTGAGGCAGATTCAGCTCGCGAAAGCCGGCGGCGGTGTAGTGATGATCGGACATGGGTTTTCCTGCTTGGCGCAGCCCCTGGCGATCTGGTCCGGGGCTTGAGGTCTGGGCGGCGCAGTATACTGGGCCGGCCGGCAATTGCCATTATTCAACGTGAGCGCAGATGGGACCAGGACAGATCTGGGTCGATGCGGACGCCTGTCCCCGGGCCGTGAAGGACATCCTGTTCCGGGCAGCGGAGCGGGTGGGCATTGCGGTCACCCTGGTGGCCAACCAGCCCCTGTCCGTGCCACGTTCAAGCCATATCAGCAGCGTCCAGGTGGCGGCGGGGTTTGACGTGGCTGACAACTACATCGTGAAGCAGGCCCAACCCGGCGACCTGTGCATCACCGCGGACATACCGCTGGCAGCCGAGCTGCTGCAGCAGGGCTGCCAGGCCCTGAATCCCCGCGGGGAACTTTACACGGAAGACAATATCCGCCAGCGCCTGAACATGCGGGATTTCATGGATACGCTGCGGGCCAGCGGCATCGATACCGGCGGGCCCGCGGCCTACGGCCAGGCGGACAAACAGCGCTTCGCCAACCAGCTGGACCGACTGCTGGCCAAAAGGATCAGCCCGGGCAGTCGGAATCCCTCACCAGAGTGACGATCTCCAGCCACTGCGGCCTCCACCGCCTGTAGAAAAACGCTCGTTGCGGCGCTTGCGCATGCGCTGCTGCAGGGCCGCGCGCTTGCTGGCCAGCCAGTCCTCCCGGGCCACGGCAACGTCCTGCCCCTTATTGCTCCGACGCTGCTCTTCCGCCGTGCGATAGGCGCAGAATTCCTGGAAGCTGTCGATCTCGTCCTGGAACTCCAGGGCGATCAGTTCGATCATGATGGCGTCGTCCAGGAAGCCAATGCCCGGCACCCGGTCCGGGATCAGGTCGTCCGGATTCAGAAAATAGGCCATGGCGCTAAGAACGCGGTTGCGGTCCTCATCCTCCAGCTGCCACTCGGCGTCTTCCAGCATGGCAATCAGCTGGCCCAGCTGCTCCAGCCTCGTGCTGACAAAATCCGGCAGGTCAGTGGCTTCCCTGGTCTCGTCCAGCATGGACCGGGCCGCACCAATGATGGCGTCCGCATCCTGGCCGGACTCCAGCGCCTTCCTGGCATCCTGGGCCAGGCTTTTGAAGTGTTCGATGTCGCGGTCGGAGAGTTTGAATGAGATGGTGACAGACATGGAGGCTCCTCGTTATGTCGTATCAGGATAGCCAGTTCAGTTGAAATTCTGGTGAACAATCACCGCCCGGGTGTCTGCTATCCGTCCCGAACCCATGCGTAAAGCAGCAACGGACCGAAGACGATCACAACGGCCGCAAGAACCGTCGCCAGCCCCAGAACCGCCTGTTTCCACCCTGGCATTGCGTCCCAGGCGTCAGCCAACCGCTGGAATGGATGTCCGGTCACCAATTCCATCAGCCCCAGCAGGGCCAGTGCACCGGGGGCTCCGATGGTGATGATGTAAAACGTGCCGCCACGGGAATCGCCAAAACCACCCCGGGAAAAGATAAATGCAAACAGGACGGCGTAGATCGCGGCACCGCCCAGGAGTTTGAGCAGCCCTGCCTGGCGGGAGCTGAATTTCACGTGATCAATCAGCCTGGCGGGGCTGTTTGAGACGATCGCCAATACCGTCGCTGGCTTCAAGCAGGTCGGGAAAATGGTCGGCCAGAATCACCGCGTATTCATCCAGCACCCGCTTGATTTCTGCATCCCTTGGACCGTTTCCGACCGTTGGCTGCACCCAGTTGTCGATCCGCGATTTTGCCAGTTTTTCCAGTGGATACTGCTGAGCCAGTGGCCTGTCGGCGTTTAATCGTGCCGAAACCATTATCCAGGGAGAGCCGCCCGGTTCGTACAATATGTCGATGACCACATTTGGTGGCTTTCTGTAAGCGATGGAGCACTCATAACCGACCACTTCGGGCTCAAGCGCCTCGAAATCATGATCCTTCTCAAGAAAATCCAGACAGGTCCCGCAGGCGGTGTGGAAATCATCGAATACCGGCGGCAGCTTCGATCTCCGACGCGTCAACACCCTTACTCCTGCTTGATCCACTCATACAGCCGGAATTGCTTGATCACGAAGTTCCCGTTCTTATCCGGAACCTCCGCCCTGACGCTCTGGACGAACTGCCGGCGGTATCCGTTCCTGATCAGCGTCTCCCGCTCAATCTTGTAAAAATCACTTCTTACGTCGCGGCCACGGTGCTGGCCAATGTCAAACATGCGTCGGCCACTTTGGATTTGACGCCTGATCCACTGGCGCTGATTCCTGAATGCGATGGCATCACTGGCTGCCTTCTTTTTCGGAACATAGGTATGGGCATTGAGTCTATTGGCCACCGGAGTCACTCGGTAGGTCATGGTTTCTCCGAGGACGATCGGCTTCAGCCTGCGACCACTGCCGGTGCGAGACGGCGTGGTGAGATCCTGATCAAGGACACTGGTCTTGGAAGGCTTGGGAGTCGGCGCCGCAACGGATCGATCAACCGGCGGCTTGGTAAACCGTCCACTGGATGGATCACGCCAGCGATTGACCCTGGCATCGAAGGCCGGCGGTGGCTGGCTTGAACTGGGCCTGGTGGCGCGATTCGCAGGTCCGGGGTCCTTGGGCGTTACCAGATCCTTGCGACTGTTGACAGCATCTGCTGGAACCCTGGCGGGTCCAGGCGCGCTCTGGGACTCGACCACAGGCGCAGACTTGGCCTGGCGTGCGGAAACGGCGTGCTGGATTCCGCCTGTGACCCCACCGACGGCCGCGCCTGTACCGGCAGAGATCGCAGTCTGTACAAGGTCAACAGATTCGCGCCCCAGTTCTTCACTGATGGCTGCGTTGGCAAGCACCTCACCCGACTGTACGATCAGATCTTCGGTGGCGCCCGATGCAGCGCCGGACACCGCGCTGCCCACGATGCCGGTTCCAAGCCGACCGGTGACCTTGTTGCCAACCGCACCGCCCACGGCCGACGCTCCGATACTGACGCTGGCGTCCAGCAGGGTGCCGCTGTTGAATTCCGTTTCGGTGATCTCGCCGGCGTCGTACAGCTCCCGTCGATCATCCTGGCGGCTGAGGAACCCGCCGGTTACAAAATTCCAAACCTTGTACCCGGTTACACGGGCCGCATAGCCGGCAGCAGCGGTGAAGCCGGTTTCTCCCGCGTCGATCTGGGCTTGGACGCTCTCATCGTCGATTCGGATGATCTGGCGCACTGAATCGTTGCCATCCGGATCGACAAAGACGGTGGGGTTGGCGAATGCATAGAGATAACGATGCAGTGACGGCGGACGGGAAATATCGCCTTTGAAGGGATCTTCACGCAGGAAGCGACCAGTGAAGCTGTCGTAGTACCGATCTTCGGCGTAGTACAGGCCGGTCTCGTTATCCAGTTGATATCCGGTAAATCCAAAGGGTTGTTCACTGGAACCTTCCTGCCGGGTGATGTTCCCCCACGCGTCGTAAATGTACCGGGCCAGCAGTGAGCCGTCCTGGGCGGTCAGGGCGGCGGGACTACCCAGAACTTCATTCAGGAAGTAGGCGTTCTGTGTGCTCCTGGATTCCGCCAACAAGCGGTCGCTGCCGTAGTGATACCGAGCAATAGCATTGCCAAGGGTGTTGGTTTCTCCGATCAGGCCGCCATCATCGTAAACGTACTGGGAGCGACTGCCGGATACTGTTTTTGCCACGCGCATCCCGAAGTAGTCGTACTCGAATTCGACGCCGGGCTGACCATCGACCTCGACCAGCGCCATTCGGTTGCGCGCGTTGAAGCTGAAGGCACTGGTTACGCCATTCTCCACCTTGCCGGTCTGGTTGCCGTTGGCATCGTAGGTATAGGTGATGTCCAGCGGTCCACTGGGGTCGCTGACGCCCGTGAGCTGGTCGCGGCTGTTGTAGGAGTAGGTTCGGGTGGACGAGGCTCCCGTGGCCAGCGTCGTAATGTCCTCGGACAGCCGGTTTCCGACGGGATCTAGAGCATACACCACGTCACGGTCTGGGTAGCCAACGCCGGTCAGGCGATCCGCGGAATCGTAGGTGTAGGTGGTCACCTCCAGCCCGCCGCCGTTTTCTTCCTCCTGCCGGGTCCGATTGCCGTTGGCATCGTACTCGTAGCGATAAACCGCCACGGCCTCGCCTCCCTGGCTATTGGCAAGCTCGGTTGGCCGGTTGGCGAGATCGTACTCGTACTCGGCTGTGGCCCCGTTTGGATAGGTGAGCCTTGAGAGCAGACTGTTGGGCAAATACTGGTATTGGGCTGTGCCCAATCCCGGAATTGCAATTGTCGAAACCCGGTTCAGCGCGTCGTAGGCGTAACTACTTGTCTGGCCCGTAAAATCAAGCAGGCTGGTTCGGTTGCCGTTGCGGTCGTATGCGTACTGCAGAGTCTGTCCGAATCGGTCAGTGACCACGGTCACCCTGTCAAAATCATCGAAGGACTGGATGATGGCGCCACCGGCACCAGTGCTTTCCGCTTCGTCGATCCGGGTCATGTTCCCATTCGGGTCATACTCAATCGATACGTCTATGGTGTCGCCGGCCAGCGCGTAGTTGATCCCTGACTGCCGGTTTAACGCATCATAGTTGTAATTGATGGAGATACCGTTGGGCTGATCCTGGGAGACCAGGTTGCCCTCGGCGTCGTATCCATAAATGACCTGGGCCGTGTCCGGGTAGGTTTTGCTGGTGATCCGGTTTCGCGCATCAAAAACGAAGGTAGTAGCGCGATTGTTGGCGTCAGTTTGAGAAATGCGATTGTCCCGTGTGTCGTAGGCGAATCGTGTTTCGTTGCCCAGGGGATCGGTGGCCCGCACCAGTCGATTGGCCAGGTCATATTCGCTTTCCCAGCGGCCCACCGGCTTGAGCATAGCGGTCTGGTTTCCGGTGGCGTCATATTCGTAAGTCACCGTCTCGCCTGCGCCATTGGTGGCCGAGGTCAACCGGCGGCGTAAATCGTATGTGCGGACCAGGGTTCGTCCTGCGGGGCGGACTTCGGTGGTAACGTCGCCCATGGCGTCCCGGGCAAAGGTGGAAATGGCCAGTTCAGGTCGGTTTTCCCGGATAACCTCATTGCGGTCGTTGTACTCAAGTCCCGTTTGATTGCCATTGGCATCAACAATAAAGATGACGTTGCCGTTGGCGTCATAGTTTCTCGCCTCGATAGCGATCCCGGCCCGCACTCGTTCAAGCAGCCGGTTGGCCCGGTCAAAACTCCAGGTCGATACAATGCCGCGGGCATCGGTGTGACGTATGCGGTTGCCGACCAGGTCGTAACCAAAGCTCTGGGAGTACAACGGGTCAACCTGCCCAACCATTTGATCGAGCTCGTTGTAGGTGAAGCTGGTTACGTTCGAGCGGCTGTCGGTTTTGGAAAGCTGGTTCCCCACCAGGTCATAGGTGAACTGCATATTGAGACCAAGTGGCCCCACGCTTGATGTTCGCTGGCCCAGGGAGTTGTACGTGTGGGTGACGGTGCTGCCAGCGGCGTCGGTTTCCGTCACGGTCTCGCCGAAGACATTGTAGGTGTAAGAGGCCGACCTGCCTTCTGGACGGGTTTCGGTGGAGAGTCGGTTCAGGCCATCAAAGTCACGGGAAGTCAGGGCACCCCGGGCATCAGTCTGACCAACCAGATTGCCAACCGGATCGTAGGCAAAAGTGGCAAGCGGCCCAATGCTGTCAGACTCCGAAGATTTCCGGTTGAGCTCATCGTAGGCAAACTGCCAGACGTTTCCATTGGGCTGAATCTGCTCAACCAGATTGCCTTCGGTATCATGGGTCAACCGGGTTTCGAAACCGAGGGCATCGATGGTCCTGCTCTTGCGGTTTCGATTGTCGTATTCGAACGCTGTTGCCTTGCCGCGGGCATCAACCTGCCGGACCAGGTTGCCGACGGCATCATACTCAGTTGACCAGACCCCGCCTTCCGCATCGATGAACTGGACCTGGCGGTTCGCCGCGTCGTAGACATAGCGGTTCTCACGGTTGCCACCGGTGTTGAGTGTGGTTTCGCTGAGCACATTGCCGAAGCCGTCGTAGGTCCAGCGCATGCCCGAGCCGAGTGGACCATCGGCGGTTATCCGTCGATCAAAAGCGTCGTAGGTGAACGTCTTCGCTCTGCCCAGCGGGTCGGTTTCCGAGATGATATTCCCGGAGGGGTCGTAATCTCTGGTGCTTGTCGCCAATCCGCTCTGGGTCCGGCTGGTCGGCAGGTAGAGATCCGGGTCATAGGAGTAGGTTGTCGTCCGGTTGCCGCCAGGTCCGGTGACGGTACGGGACAAAACATTGGTCAACCCGTCGTAGCCAAGAGTGACAATTCGTCCCTCTGGCTCGTTCTTCCCGATCAACCGGTCAGCACCATCGTAGCTGAAAGTGGTGGTCCTGCCGGCAAAATCGGTTTCAGATGTCTTGTTGCCCTTAAGGTCGTAGGACATGGACATGGTGTCGCCAGCGGCGTTGCGCATCGACAGAACTCGCACCATGGCGTCATGGGTGTAGGTCGTCGGGTTACCGCGGGTGTCTGTCTCTACCCTGGTTCGCGCGCCATCGTTGTAATCAACGGTAGCGAAGCTTCCATCGGCGTAAGTCGTCCGGGTCAGCCGATCCCGATTGTCGTACTGAAAACGGGTGACATTGCCATTGGGGTCGGTTTCCACGCGTTTGCGGCCCCTGACATCCCAATCGAATTGCCACTGGTTGCCGGCGCCGTCGGTGGAACTGGTGAGATAGCCGAAACCGTCATAGCCAAAGGTCGTCAGGTTGCCATTGCCATCCGTTGCTGAAAGCCGGTTGCCGTTGCCGTCATAGGTGTAGGTGGTGGTAACGCCCGACAGGCTTTCTGTAGTGGTATTTCCTGCCGAATCGTAGGAGATGGTGGTGGTGTTGCCTCTTGGGTCAGTGAATGAAGCCGGACGATTTTTTATGTACGGCGGCGAAAAACTTCCGGGAGGCCAGTAGGTATAGTTTTTGCTGACCCGGCCCATCGTTTCGCTGGTCAGGTTGCCGAATTCGTCATAGGTGAAGCTGCTGACCCGGCCGTTCTCGTCAGTTTCGGAAAGCAGCAGAACATCGGTCTCCGTCTCCCAGGTCCGGGTGCGGGTTCCGTTGGGTGCAGCGATGGATTCCGCCGCACCGTACTCATTCATCCGGTAGGTGGTGGCGTTGCCGCGGGCGTCCGTGACCACCGCAAGCTCATTCATACCCCAGGGGCCGGCGGTGTACGAAAAACCCGTAGTGCCCGCATCGGTCTCGGTGATTTCAACTACGGTGCTGGACAGGATGTCCAACGTAGCAGACCCGATGGTGGAACTCAGGGTAATTTCGTCGTAGTCGTAAGTCCGGGTGGCGTTAATGACCGCATCAGTCACGGACACCAGGAGGTTGGCGTTGGCGACATTGGATCCCGTCATGTAGCCGTAATTGTCGACGGTGGATCCCGCCTCTCTCGCGCTGGAGATCAGGTTTCCAAATTCGTCATACTGAAAATCGACGCGGATGCCATCCGGTCCCTGGACAGACGTCAGAACATCCCCGGACCAGGTTCTGAAATCGCGACTGACGTAGGTAAAGGTGAGCGTGCGGCCCGAGCTGTCGGTCACCGTTGATAACAGCGGCGCATCGGGACCAGGCTCGTAAGCCAGCGTTGTGGTGTTGCCGTTGGGGTCCCGTATGCTGTCCAGCCACCATGACCGGTCCTGACGCCTGGTATACCGGTAGCGAACGCCGCTCTTCGGATAAAAGTCGAAGCTGTCGTCCTCTGCGTTGCGAATCAGCGAACCGTGATACCCCTTCAGCGGGACGTATCCACCATCCTGCTCAACAAATCGCATCGAACCGCCGTCGGCCCCGGTGATGTACCAGTCCCCGCACATGCTTTTGACGATCCGCGAGATGTAGTTGTGGGTCCACCCTGCCCCAATTACGCTGGGCTCACTTCGCGTTCCACTGGAATACGACCGTTCAAACCTGAGGTTGGCCCCCAGGCCCGGGACCGAGATATCCTGGCGAGACAAGGTCATTTTGCCGGTGGCCAGATCGACACCCTTGACGATGGGATGTCCGATAGGCAGTGAATTGCGCTGAATGAAGGACGAACTGGCGCCGCCGAAAACAATGTCTATGCTTCCATCGAGATCCGATACGGCATCGATCCGCCAGCGATAGGAATCGGTACCCAGGTCGTCCGCGGACACCGTCACTTGATGAGTTCCCGCCGGGAACGATGCGTTGGACAGGACCTCCACCACTTGCCCGGTCGGATCCCCCGAGACATCCAGCCTCTCGAACTCCATCGACACCGTGGCAGGCTGGGTCAACTCCAGGTTGAGATCCGCCATACGGCAAATCCGTTCGTTCGGGATGTCAATATCGTTGAAAAAGCTCAACGGGGAGCGAACGACATCGCCCTCCACGAGTCCACCACCGGACGGCGAGTTGGCGGATGTATTCGGGCTTCCGATGTTCGTGACGCTCCTGACAATGGGCTCGGTGAGTTCCACCGGGAACGTATCGGTAGCGATCTCAAAGGGCGTTCGCGGGTTAACCAGCAGCTGGACCGTATAGTCCTTGAAAATGTCCAGAGATTTGCCCGGGGCAAAATTCACCGTCCCCTCGTTGGGGCCCCTGGCGAAGAACTTGAAGTCGATAACATTGCCGTCTTCCAGCAGGTTGACCTGCAGGGAGGCGCGCATGTTGGCCGGTTGCGCGTTGTATTCCACCACGATCGGCTCGGTGGTTTCACCGTTCAGATTGAGCAACACGGGCACGGGATTGACCGAAACAATCTCGGCCTCAACGGCCGTGATTCCAAACGTCCGCGATGTGGTAGTCCTCACCGACCCGCTCGGCTGCGTGGTGAAGGTGAGATCCAGGTTCGAACCGTGAATGATGGGCTCGGGGCCGACGGGCAGGAAAGCCTCGTAGGTCATGGGCGCCACCGGTATGCCGGGGGCTGTACCGACCACGTTGATGATGAAGGCACCGTCCTCGTCGCGGTCCACCACCCGGTAGGCGAGGACGTCGACATCATCCGGGACGTAGCTCAACGGTGTGCAGAGCCCACCCTCGGCACGGAAGGTCAGTGCCTGCCGGGGCGCGGGAGCAATCTCGTCCACCAGTGCCGAGTCCACGATATTGTCGAATGACCCCTTGGTCACCACGGTAATGGCTGATGGCTCGTTCCTGGTCAGGCTTTCCAGCGTGGAGACCGCAAAGGTAATGCTGGGCACCCCCGGACTGCTGACCTCAACGGGCCATTGCGTCCGCCCGTCAAGGGCCAAGCCTGTCCCCAAAACGCCTTCGCCGGTTACCACCTGCACGAAAGGCCCAAACACGTTGGAGGTGACGGTGACTTCCGGAAATCCGCAATCCAGTCCCGGCGTGGACGGAATGGGACATTCATCACCGGTAAACAGCCGCGCCGGTGAAACCGTAACCGGGTTTTCGCAGGCCATCATGCTTGGCCGGATGGCGGGAAGCGCCGAATAGCGGATCTCGCGATTGGAGACCGGGTTGCCGTACTGGTCCTCCAGGCGTGCCTGGGCCGGCCCTGCCCAGGACTGGGGATAAGCAATTGGGGGACTGGTGATTCCCACCAACTGGGCAGGTTCGTTGGGCCGGGTATAAAGAGAGAACGGTCTTTCCGTGGGCAGCGAGAATCCGCCCCCAACGGCTCCCGAGGCCTGGATCCAGTTTTCCGATACCTGGGTTGAAAACTCATCACCCGGCTCCAGGAAAACGTATAGCGGATTCACGCTGGTACAGGTGGGCACCAGTACCAGCGTGAATCCGCTATACGTT
>JAAUYH010092921.1_pt1 | contig 18827 bp, 23 predicted proteins | sample 7278061 | NCBI WGS metagenome assembly JAAUYH01 (sample SAMN14350203, study PRJNA611818) | marine sediment metagenome | isolation source: surface marine sediment (0.6m) | place: French Polynesia: Moorea | collected 2018-08 | reverse complement strand
CCCAGTAACGGGTAGTTCAAAAATGGCTACAACTACCTTTAGGAAAGGCTTTCAGCGATTTTTCTATGGGGAAGTTCAGTATCAAAAGCAGTTTAACCTAGTTTTGTCGTTTACTTTTCGATGGAATTAGAGGGTTTTAGTTTGCGTTTTAGGGTTGCACCTGCACCAAGTATTCCAAGGGAGAGAAGACTTAGAATAGAGGTGGGTTCAGGAACAGGAGTATGAATTTCCTTAGCATCAAAACTATCTAACGAAAAAAATGGGTCTTCGTTTGTACTACTTACAAATCGAACAAAAACTTTCTTGATTTTTTTGTCTTTATCTTCAGGATTCGGAAAAGTTGTTATGGCATCATGTATGATATCAGGTATATCATTTGTATTTCCCTCAGCAGTTCCAAAATCATACTGCCATTTTTCTCCGTCCCAATCTATTCTAAAAGTTCCTGATAGGAATAAAGAACAGGACTGATTAAAAATGTATGGAATAACTCTTCTATTTCCATCGCCTAAATCAACAAAAAACTTTAAAGTACATGAAGTTCCTTGCGTCACAGTTTCTTCAAATACTAAGGATGCTGTAAATTCGGGAATTGCATCTACAGAACTATCAGAAAAAATTGAAAAATTAAGTTCTTGTCCAGATGAAAATTCTGACGTTCTAAAATTCATGGTTATCCATTCTGAGTCAGGAATATCCTCTAAAAAAATTTCTAATCCATCTCCATCACTCAGTAATTGAGTATTTAAAAGTCCTAGTGATTCTGATAAGTTTGCATTTCCTAAAGGTCTATAAATAGAAGAATTAACGATTCCGTCATTAAAATCATCCGAAAAAGTTAAAGAAGCCTGAACAGGTGAGCTAATTAAAACTGAAACACCGACAGACAGTAAACTTCCAAGACTAATTCCTAAACTTTGAGTATTAGATAACATTGTATTCTAACTTGAATTGTTAACATAATTATGAACCTAAATTTTTCGAGCTTCCAGACCCAAAAAAGCCCCATAAAAAAATATAAAGACATCAAATGCACGTTATCAGCTATAATGTCAAGTAATCTTGACTAAATAATCAATATGTAAACAAATGTTATGAACCACTCTGATGTTGAATCCTTGATAATAACGATTGATGAACTTATCTTTTCTCATACAGGAGAACATTTAGATGATCTTCAACATGAAATATTAGAAGGAGTCATCGATCATCAAAAATATGCAGACATTGCTCAAAAAAATAATCGTTCTCAGAAATATGTCAAGGAAACAGCAGGTAAATTATGGAAAACTTTATCAGAAATATTAGATGAAGATGTTAATAAATCTAATTTAAAGTCAAGTATTAAAAGGTATTGTTATTATAATTTTGCTAATAATAATGTGGTGAATGGTGTACAAATTAATAAAGGTAATATTTGTAAAAACTTAACAGATAATGAATCAAATTTATCTCACTTTGAAGAAGCGACTAAGCTAAAAATTGTAACTAAATTGATACAAGAAGGATTAAGTATTGAACAAATTGCTAAAGTTTTGCAACTTCCGTTAGAATTAGTTAAAGAGGAGATTGAGAAAGATCAGTAAATCGGCAAACTTTAATAAACTTAGGAAAAAAGGTAAAGTCTATGACAGAGACAAACTTAAGAGACAAGTTAATTGAAGAAATATGCTTACTTCCCGATACACAGTTAGAAGAAATTTATAATATGATTCATGATTTTAGACTATCTACCGAAAAAAGATACAATAACTTAGAAAATACTTTAAAGTTTGCAGGAAGTTGGAATGATTTAACAGAGGAGGAATTTAGAGATTTATCTGATGAGATAAGTTCACGTCGTCAGCAAGCATTTACACAAAGAAGAAATAATGATTAGAGTTTATGCAGATACATCAGTTTTTGGTGGTGTTTTTGATGATGAATTTAAAGACGAGACTATTGCTTTTTTTGATTTAGTCAAGCAACGCAAGTTTCAACTGGTAATATCTTCAGTTGTTTCTAGGGAAATTCAACCAGCACCTGAAAAAGTCAAAGATTTCTTTAAAGAAATGATAACCTATGCAGAATTAGTTGAAATCACCTCATCTGCATTACAATTAAGACAGGCTTATATTGATGCTGGTGTCGTAACAAATAAATCAATGTTAGACGCACTTCATGTTGCTTTAGCAAGCGTTTCTAGATGTTCAATGATTGTCAGTTGGAATTTTAAACATATTGTCCATTTTCAAAAAATTCCTTTATATCGTGCCATTAATGCTGTTAAAGGATACGCACAAATTGATATCTATTCTCCTTTAGAGGTAATTAATTATGAAGGTTAAACAGTTTGATTGTATAGAAATGAAACGTTTAGGAAGTCAAAAGATTTATGAAGAAATTAAAAACATGGATATTGAAGAAGAATTAAAATACTGGCAAGAAGCATTAAAAGAATTAGTCGCTCTTAAAGATGAAGAAATCCGAAAGAAACAGAGTTATTAAATAAAAATTACCAATCAAAAATATCGTTCTTATTTAAGAGTAATGAATCAAACAACTACTACGGACTATAAATTTATCCTAATTGATGAAAATAATGTTCCCTACATAAAAGGAACATCAATGAAAATTGTTGAATTAGTGACTTCTATTCAAGCTTATGGATGGAGTCCCGAAGAACTACATTTTCAATATCCTCATTTAAGTATGAGTCAAATTTATTCAGCATTAGCTTATTATTGGGAACATAAACAAGAGATTGATGAGGATGTAAAAAGACGCTTTGAATATGCAGAAAAACAACGCTTAGAAGCAGGTATGTCACCCCTATCACAAAGACTTCGTAATCAAGGTTTAATTCAATTAAAAAAGCGTTTAGAAACTATCTAAACGCCTCATATTACTTAAAAAAATGATAGATTACAAAGCATTCGCACCCGCTACTACTTCCATTAACTGTTGAGTAATGGCTGCTTGACGAGCTTTGTTGTAAGATAAGGTCAAGGTTCCAATTAACTGACCCGCGTTGTCACTAGCGTTACTCATAGCGGTCATTCTCGCAGCTAATTCACTAGCAGCAGACTCCTGCAACGCTCTCAGTAACTGGTTATTGATATATAACGGTAACAAAGCATCTAAAATTTGTACCGGATCTTGTTCAAAAATCATATCTTGAGGGAAGCTAGTCATGGTCTGGGTTACCGTTTCCCGTTCCACTTGTAACTTACCTTCACGGGTAATCAGACGGAAAATTTCATCGTCTTCTGTTTCTAACCCCTGCATAGTTAACGGGGCTAAGGTTTGCACCACCGGACGAGAACTAATTAGCGAAACGAACCGAGTATAAATCAATTCTACCCGATCCACCGTTTCTGATAAGAACAGAGACAGTAGTTCATCCGCAATACTGGCCGCTTCATCAGCCGTAGGAATTTGGTTTAACCCTGTGTATTTGCGCTCAATAGGGGCTTCCCGACGAGAGAAATATTGAGTGGCTTTACGGCCCACCGTAATTAAACAATAATCAATCCCTTGTTCTTTTAACTCTTTGATCCGTTGTTCAGCGCGACGAATCACATAACTATTGTAACCGCCACATAAACCGCGATCGCCAGAGATAACCACAATGGCTACGGTTTTGACATCTCTTTGTTGTAGAAGCGGTAAACTAACATCTCCAAACTTTAAACGGTTGAGTAAGTTAAAGAGAACGTTAGCCAAAGCATCAGCAAAGGGACGAGTGGAGATAACTTGTTCTTGCGCCCGACGGACTTTCGCTGCGGCCACAAGACGCATGGCTTCAGTAATTTTTTTGGTATTCTTGACCGACTGAATGCGATCGCGAATGGCTTTAAGATTAGGCATAATGTTTTCTAATTATTGATCCGTGCTTCCCTAAATAACTAAGTCAGTGGTTAAGATGAACCACTGACCGAATCAATTGATCGACTTAAGCCGCAAAGGCTTGTTTGTATTCTGCGATCGCTTCTTTGAGCAAGCTTTCTGCTTCATCGGTGAGTTTCTTCTCACTCTTGATGATTTCAGGATATTTGGGCTTACTGGTGGCGATATATTCCCGTAAACCAGCCGCAAACTCGGTGGCTTTATCCACAGGAACATCGTCAATGTAACCATTCAATCCTGCATAGGAGATGGCCACCTGTTCCCATACAGATAATGGAGAGTTTTCGGGTTGTTTGAGGATTTGACGTAACCGTTGACCACGGGCTAATTGAGCCTGAGTTGCAGCATCTAAGTCAGAGGCAAATTGAGAGAACGCTTCGAGTTCAGCGAACTGAGCCAATTCTAACTTTAACTTACCTGCCACCTGTTTCATGGCTTTAGTTTGTGCCGCAGAACCCACCCGACTTACCGAAACCCCCGCGTTAATAGCGGGACGGAAACCAGCGTTAAATAGGTCACTGGATAAGAAGATTTGTCCGTCAGTAATAGAAATTACGTTGGTGGGAATGTAAGCGGATACGTCCCCTGCTTGGGTTTCAATGATAGGTAGTGCGGTCATACTACCAGCACCGAGAGCATCACTCAGTTTAGCCGCCCTTTCTAATAAGCGAGAGTGGATGTAGAAAACGTCTCCAGGATAGGCTTCCCGTCCGGGGGGACGTTTTAGTAACAAGGATAATTGACGGTAGGCTTGAGCTTGCTTAGAAAGGTCATCATAGATAACCAGGGTAGCTTTACCCTTGTACATGAAGTATTCCGCTAAGGTTGCTCCGGTGTAAGGGGCAAGATACTGTAACGTTGCGGGGTCGTTGGCGTTAGCAGCAACCACGATGGTGTAGTCCATCGCGCCTTTTTCTTCTAAGGTACCGATTACCTGAGCTACGGTAGAGGCTTTTTGACCAATAGCCACATAAACACAGATTACGTCTTCTGACTTCTGGTTAATGATGGTGTCGATGGCGATCGCTGTTTTCCCGGTTTTTCTATCGCCGATGATTAATTCCCGTTGGCCTCTACCGATGGGAATCATGGCATCAATCGCGGTAATCCCCGTTTGCATGGGTTCACACACAGATTTACGAGCGATGATACCAGGGGCAGGGGATTCAATTAAACGGGTTTCTGAGGTGTTGATATCTCCTTTCCCATCGATGGGACGACCGAGGGAATCTACCACCCGACCCACCATTGCGTCCCCTATAGGAACCTGAGCAATTTTTCCAGTGGCTTGAACGGTACTGCCTTCTTGAATTCCAAAACCAGTCCCCATTAATACCGCCCCAACGTTATCTTCTTCTAGGTTAAGGGCGATGCCAATGGTTCCGTCTTCAAATTCTAATAATTCTCCCGCCATACACTGTTCTAAGCCGTAAATACGGGCAGTGCCGTCCCCAACTTGGAGAACGGTTCCCACACTAGACACTTGAACGCTTTGGTCGTAAGACTCAATTTGTTGGCGAATAATGCTGCTGATTTCGTCAGGTCTGATACTAACCATAGTGGAATTTATTTGTTTAGCAATTGAATGAATTACAATGAAAAAAAGTTATGAGGCTCCTCCAAGACTGACACTAATGCGGCGAAGTTGTCCCCGCAAACTAGCATCAAATACTTGGGAACCCACTTTGATAACCACACCGCCGATTAAATCGGGGTCATCATGGGTTTTCATTTCTACCGCTTCGGCTCCAGTTAAGGCTTTAATTTTATCGATAACGGCGCGGCGTTGCCCATCACTTAACTCGGTTGAGGCGGTAACTTCGGCCAGGACAGTATTGGTTTGTTTTCTCAGTAAAGCCAAATATTGTTCACAAATGGCTTCTAGGAACACAATTCGTCTTTTATCTACCAATAACATCAGGAAGTTCCGTAGGTACTGGTGGATATCACTTCCTAAGATTCGGTTTAAGACGGCCCGTTTATCCTCATCCTTGATAACAGGAGAGCTAATAAATTGCCCCAATTCTGGAGACTCTTTTAATAGGTCTAAAATGGTACGGCAGTCTTTCCCAATGGAGCGGGTCATATCGTGAGATTCCGCTAGGGACATCAAGGCTTGAGCGTAAGGCTCAGCGATTTCTGTACTAAACAGTGATCCTTTCACCCTTAACCTCCTAACTGAGCAATACTGCGATCGATAAGCCGTTGTTGAGTATTATTATCAACTTGGGCTTTGAGTTGATTTTCTGCTTGAGTAATGGCTTGTTCTGCAATTTGTTTTTTCAGTTGCGCCATTACCCGTTCTTGTTCGGAGGAAAGGTCAGCAGCAGCCGTTTCTTTGAGACGGGCAATATCTCGTTCGCTTTGTGCTTGAATTTCAGCCTTAATGGTTTTAGCTCTTTCAGTGGCAGCTTGGCGAATGCGCTCTGCTTCTTTTTGTGCCTGAGCTAAGTTTTCTTTTTCTTTTGCTAAGGCTTGGGCTGCGGTACGTTGTTTTTCTTCAGCCTCTTGAATGGCTTGGGCAATTTGGTTACGTCGTTCGCTGAGGATATTTCCTACAACTTTGCGTCCGTAAAATACCAAAACCCCAACCAGAATGGCTAAATTGAGGATGTTACTTTCTAAGAGGTCGAAGTGGAAACCGATTAGAGCTTCCCCTTCGGCGTGACTTTCAGTGGCTAATAATAAAAAAGGATCGATCATACCGGTTATTGAAGTCAACGGACAGTATCGTTATTTGACTAATTCTGGCCCTAAAAGTTTTTCTAGAATTTGACGGCTTAAGGCATCAACTTGTTGTTCTAGGGTTTTTAGAGCCTCTTGACGTTGCTGCTCAATTTCTTGGGCAGCCGCTTCTTTTTTGGCTATGGCTTCTTTTTGGGCTTCGGCAACCGCTTCTGTGGCAATTTTCTTAGCTTCGGCTTGCGCTTGAGCGACAATTTCTTGGGACTGCTTACGAGCATCCGCTAATTGTTTCTCATACTCGGCTGCAAGTTCTTTGGCTTGAGCTAATTGTTGTTGCCCACCCGTTTCTTGTTGACGGATGTAGTCAGCCCGTTCGTCTAATACCTTGTTTAAGGGTTTGTAAAATATGGCATTCAGAATAATTGCCAACAACACAAATTGCAATGCCATCATTGGCAACGTTGCATCAAAATCAAACATGGTTCACCCATCTACATCTTTGTCTCGTTTAACACGGGTTTGATGGAGAGACAGCCCCAATGACTGTCTCTAAATCTCTCTCTTAGTCTTAAGAGAAGGGGTTAGCGAAGAGCAGAACAAGAGAGATAACCAGACCGTAGATGGTTAAAGATTCCATGAACGCTAAGGTTAAAAGTAAAGTGCCTCGAATTTTTCCTTCTGCTTCGGGCTGGCGAGCAATCCCAGAAACAGCCTGACCGGATGCGTTTCCTTGACCAATACCAGGGCCGATAGCAGCTAAACCAACAGCTAGGGCAGCAGCAATAACAGAAGCAGCAGCAATAGTGGGATTCATGTTAATTCTTCCTCGATTTTCTTGATAGTACAAATTGCAAGCTAGTTGTCAGCTTAAAAGATTAGGAGCGCGAAGTTTCCCTGCAAAACTAAGGATGTTGACTTCTGTGTTTAAAACTCCCAAAGGGTAAGTCTTTGAGTCGTCACTGAAAATGATAAAAATCTAGTTTCTGTGGTCGACTTCTTTGTTATTGTCTTACGTTTTGGTCATTTTTGTGCAACAGATATCTTTCCTTTTTTTGTTTTGCCTCAAGAGATTTTACCGTTACCCATGTTCTTCTTCTTCTTCGGATTCAATGGCCTCATGAATATAAGCACCGGCTAAGGTGGCAAATACTAGGGCTTGAATGGCACTGGTAAATAATCCTAAAGCCATTAAAGGTAATGGCACAAATAAGGGGACTAAAAATACAAGCACCGCTACTACCAGTTCATCAGCCAAAATGTTACCGAAAAGACGGAAACTTAGGGAGAGGGGCTTGGTAAAATCTTCTAAAATTTTAATGGGGAGGAGAATGGGGATGGGTTGGATATAATTGGCAAAGTAGCCTAATCCTTTCTTTTTAAATCCTGCGTAGAAGTACGCTAAGGAGGTTAAAAGAGCTAACGCGACGGTTGTATTAATGTCGTTGGTAGGTGCAGCCAGTTCACTTTCTGGAATCTCTATCAGATGCCAAGGAAGTAGAGCGCCTGACCAGTTAGAGACAAAAATAAACAAAAATAATGTCCCAATGAAGGGCAACCAAGGCCGATATTCTTTTTCCCCAAGTTGGTTTTTGGCTAAATCTCGCAAAAATTCTAGGACATATTCCATGAAGTTTTGCATTCCGCCAGGAACCCGTTGAATGTTACGGGTTGCTAACAATGAAGCCATCACCAACAAGGCAATGACAAACCAGGAGGCTAAAAAGACCTGCCCGTGTACTTTTAAATTGCCAATCTCCCAATACCAGTGTTTACCCACTTCTAAGGCAGCAAGGGGTAAAGTGTTTAAAATGCGTAAACCATCTAACATTATCATTGGGTAAAAGTTACCAAATCTGGTTACGGAGTGGAAGTTTAATCGCTTTTTGGCTGTGGAGCCATAACACTCTGTAGGGTGTAAGCGATAATGGCGACTTTATAAGTCAAAAATCCCAAGAAAACTGGGACAATCTGTAATTGTTGCCATCGACTGGCCAGGATAATCATAGCAGCAAATAGGGCCAGTCCTTTGACCCCAACTCGTTGCCCTGATGTCCCTATTTTTTCTACTTCTCCTGCAAGCAATTTCAGGTAAATAATGCCAACACAAGCCCCTAACAGGTAGTTAAGGGCTAAATTTAGGGAGTAGAATATCCAGACAGAGGCAAAAATAATTCCAGTCAGCACTAAACTCAACAGCAACAGTATCCGTTGCAGTCGATAGTAGTCTTCCATCGAATCAGTTTGGGCTGATACGGTTTCTTCTGTTTGGGATGGGGTTTCAGTCAATGGCATACAGTCACAACGAAAATGCTATAAAGCGTTTCATAGCAAACCAGTGGTAATAATATCACGTTGAGGTGACAACTTAAACAGGGTTGGCTTAAAGTGGTGACCTAAGTTTGATGGCGTTGGGTGGTTTTAGGGCAATTTTCAAGAGGAAATATGGCAATAATTAAAGATTGGGTGGTGGATATGTCTGGCTTTTGGGATAAACTAGAAGCGGTTGCTCTTTAAGCTAGTATTCAAAGACCCAAAGTTAGATCATAAACAATATGTAGGGTTAGATGATAGGGGTGAAGGCCAATTATCCCTAAACACTCCATTTTAATTCTTCTTAAGAAATACAATGAAATGGTTCAATCTTAATGCTCTAAAAATTAAAATATTTCAGTGGAGCAATACTTTGACCGTAGCACAAAAAATTGGTCTTAGTTATGTCATTGTTCTAGCTATGATAATTGTAGGAGGAGGAGTCGGTTTAAGTATTGGTAATTATTACAATCAACAAGGACTTAAGCAACTTCAAGATTCTATCGAAGAAAGTCAAGATTTTCAAACTTTATTAAATCACTTAGTATTGCTACAATCCTATCAAGAGCGTCTTCTAGAAACTGTTAATCGGCCAGAAGATTTTGCCAGAAATTTATCTTTGTTTATATCTCATAATAAGTCTGTTTCTCAAGCTTGGTCATCTCTGAAACAATCCTATGATACTCCCGATGTTGAAGAAGGAGAAGTAGAAGTAGAAATCTTTCAAGAAATTTGGAAAAATTATAATCCGATGATGAATCAATATATAGCTCAGACCAATAGTTTAGTGAACATTATTGGAGAAAATAATTGGCAAGTTGACAATCCTGACATGATTAAAGAAAAACTAACTCAATTCGAGCTTACTTTAGTTGATGTCAGATTTACAGAATTTATTGAAAAATTAGACGAGTTAGTGAAAATTACCACCAAAGAACATGAAAAAACACAACAACATTTAGTTTATGCCCAACAAACTCAAACCTATATTATTATTATCAGTACAGGATTATCCATCATTATTGCGACAGGTTTAGTTATTGTGATTAGTCAAAGTATTTCTCGTCCTCTAGAAACGTTGAAATATTCAATTGCTCATGCTTCTGATATTATTTTTTGGTTAGAATCAAGGGGAAATTTTGCCTATGTTAATGAAACTGCTTGTCAATTTTTAAGCTATTCTAACCAAGAATTTTTGGAGTTAAAATTTGAAGCAATAGATGTTAAAACTTCTTCTAATGATTGGCAAGAGCTTTGGCAAACCATAAAATCAAAAGGTTCTTTGTTGATAGAATCTAAATTCCAGAAAAAAGAAGGAGAAACGTTTTCTGTTGAGATTAATTTGAATTATTTAACCGTTGATAATCAAGAATATGCCTGTGCTATCGTTCGAGATATTACAGAAAGAAAACAAGCTGAACAGAAACTCAAAAAATCACAAACCTTACTACAATTAGTTATTGATACCCTTCCTCAATTTATATTTTGGAAAGATAGAAATTCCGTCTATTTAGGCTGTAATGAACGCTTTGCTCAAGCAGGAGGCGTGGATAACCCTCAGCAAATTAATGGAAAAACAGATTATGATTTAGCCTGGAAAAAAGAAGAAGCAGATTTTTTCCGAGAATGCGATCGCCAAGTGATGGAAACTAACCAGCCACAATTAGGAATTATTGAACCACAATTACGGGCAAATGGCGAACAAACATGGTTAGAAACGAATAAAGTTCCCCTTCATGATCTCACTGGAGAAGTGATAGGAATTTTAGGTACTTTTGAAGATATTACACAAAAAAAAGAAGCCCAAGACGCTGCTAAACGCATACAAAAGCAAAATGAAGCACTGATTCAAACCAGACATGAAACCCTCAGTTCCAGTAATATTAAAACCAGAGTTCAAGCCGTGACCAAAATAGGCGCAGAAACGCTCGAGGTAGCCAGATGTAGTGTTTGGTTATATGATAGCGATCGCAACAAAATTGAATGTATCGACCTCTACGAATTACCCTCAAACAATCATTCGGCTGGCCTCACTATTTCAGTCAAAGATTTTCCCCGATATTTTCAATCTTTACAACAAGAGAGAATCATTGCTGTTCATGATGTTTCTAATGATCCCAGAACCCAAGAATTATCCGAGTCTTATCTATCACCCTTTAACATTACAGCGATGCTAGACGTTCCCATTTGGTTAGATGGTGAGATGATTGGGGTACTTTGTCATGAACACATTGAGACTCAGCATCAATGGACAGTAGATGAACAGACGTTTGCGGGGTCATTAGGGGATTTGATTTCCTTAGCCATTGAAGCGAATGAACGAAAAAGAAAGGAAAAAGCTCTTGAAAAAGCCAAAGAAAAAGCAGAAGCAGCCAATCAAGCTAAAAGCCAATTTTTAGCTAATATGAGTCATGAATTACGCACTCCCCTCAACGCCATTTTAGGCTTTAGCCAACTGATGAGTCGCGATGCTTTTATTTCCGAGGAACAAAAATCTCATTTAGAAATTATTAATCGTAGTGGGGAACATTTACTGGGTTTAATTAACGATGTTCTCGATATTTCTAAAATTGAAGCCGGTCGTAATACCCTCCAAGAAAGTAATTTAGATTTACTCGATTTTCTACAATCTCTGAAAAATCTACTGCAAATTAAAGCCGAATCCAAAGGCTTACAATTATTGTTTAATATTGCCCCTGATGTCCCCCAATATATCGAAATTGATCAAGGAAAACTGCGGCAAATTCTCCTCAATCTTTTGGGTAATGCCATCAAATTTACAAAAGTTGGTCATGTTTCTTTAACGGTTACTATCGAGCCATCAACCTCTAATCATGATACTGTAACTTTAACCTTTGAAATCCAAGACACCGGTCCAGGAATCAGATCAGAAGAATTAAAACTATTATTTAAACCGTTTCAACAAACCGAAACGGGACAAAAATTAAAACAAGGAACAGGATTAGGATTATATCTTTCTCAAAAATTTGTCCAATTAATGGGAGGTGAAATCAAGGTAAATAGTACCGTTTCATCAGATGTAGAAGCTCATTTATCATCCATCGCCTCTTCATCGGGAACCACATTTTACTTTGACATTCCTGTTACCCTAGCCAACCAAGCAGAAATTGTTTCCTGTGAACCGACAAAGACGGTTATTGGTTTAGCCCCTAATCAACCCACTTATCGTATTCTCGTGGTGGATGATCGCTTTGAAAACCGTCAATTATTAATCAAACTATTAGAACCCATTGGTTTTGAGGTAAAAGATGCAGAAAATGGACAACAAGCCGTAGAAATATGGCAAACTTGGCAACCTCACTTAATCTGGATGGATATGCGAATGCCCCTCATGGATGGTTATGAAGCCACCCGTCAGATTAAATCTTCTGCTCAAGGTCAGGCGACAGTTATTATTGCTTTAACTGCTAGTGTGTTTGAAGAAAATCGTTCCCTTGTTTTATCCACCGGATGTAATGATTTCGTTCGTAAACCCTTTCAAGAAGCAGAGATTTTTGAAACCATGGCTAAACATATCGGCGTACGCTATCGCTATCAAGACATTGCTCAAGAAACCCCATCAGTAGCCATCAATCATCAAGATACTCAACCTTTAGCACAATTTTTAGCACAAATGCCCTCTGGGTGGCTCCGAGAACTTCAACAAGCAGCAGACAAGGGCTTAGATGACCAAATTATCCAACTCTTATCTCAGAGTGAAACCCTCGATCCTTCCTTGAAACAAACCTTAGAAACTTGGGCTAATGACTTCGAGTTCGACAAAATTCTCAACTTAATTCCAGGAAACTCATAATAAATTTTCATGATTGAAATCACTAATTCGATTTCCATCGCCTGGCATAATATAATAGGATCTATGATTTAGTTACTTTTAATACACCAAATTTTATGTCTAAAGGCAGTTTACTGGTTGTTGATGATACCCCTGATAATCTACGTATTTTATCGCAAATGTTAACAGAACAGGGTTATATTGTACGTAAAGCCCTCAGTGGTTCTAGGGCATTAACCTCTATAAAGAACGAACTTCCTGATCTAATTTTACTGGATATTAATATGCCTGACCTCAATGGGTATGAGGTGTGTCAACGCCTGAAAAGTTCTCAAATCACCGAAAAAATTCCTGTTATTTTTATTAGTGCTTTAGACGAAATGATGGATAAAATCAAAGCGTTTAAAGTGGGTGGAGTGGACTATATTACTAAACCGTTTCAGATAGAGGAAGTTCTGATTCGAGTTGAACATCAACTAAAACTTTATAAACTCCAAAATCAACTCAACCAATACAATCAAAAATTACGACAAGAAGTTGAACAACGTAAAAAAGTTGAAAAAGAATTACGATTGTCTAAATTAGTTCTCCAAAAAACCAATAAAAAACTCAACACCCTGAGCATTATCGATAGTACAACAGGGATTGCCAATCGTCGTCACTTGAACAAAGTCTTACTCCGAGAATGGAAGCGACTAGCTAGAGAAAATCAACCCTTATCCTTAATTTTATGTGACATTGACTTTTTCAAAAATTATAATGATACCTATGGCCATGTTGCGGGCGATCGCTGTCTAAGAATTGTTGCTCAAGCTTTAAAAAATATCATTCACCGTCCTAATGATTTAGTTGCTCGTTTTGGTGGAGAAGAATTTGCAATTGTTTTACCCAATACCAATCAACAGGGAGTCAAAACAATTGCTCAAACTGTCAACGCAACGATTGAAGACCTCAAAATTCCCCATGCTAAATCTACTGTCAGTAACTATATTACCATTAGTGCTGGAGTAACCACTCAAATTCCCCAATACGAACAAACACCTCAGAATTTAATTCATCAAGCTGATATGGTTCTTTATCTTGCTAAACAACAAGGACGAAATTGCTTTGTTACTCAAAATATTAATAATACTATTGACCAGAATTCGATCTAAGAAATAATGACTCTACTTTTTAACAACCTCGTAGGTTAGATCAAAACACAAATAGGATAACAGGAAGCAGGATCTCGTTTTACATCGTCTGACTCCTGACTCCTGATTCCTTAATTAGACATTTCTAGCATTCTTTTAATCGGTTTTAAAGCAGCTTTGCGAATTGATTCATCCATCGTAATTTCTGGTTGTCTATTCTTCATGGCTAAATACAACTTTTCTAATGTATTTAAACGCATATAAGGACATTCATTACAGTTACAATTATTCATCCCCGGAGCAGGAATAAAGCATTTATTAGGCGCTTCTTTTTGCATTTGATGAATAATCCCTGGTTCGGTTGCCACAATAAACGTATCATGAGAACTTTGTTGAGAATATTTTAATAATGCTGTCGTAGAACCGATATAATTAGCATGACGTAAAATAGGTTCTTCACACTCAGGATGAGCGATAATTTCGGCGGAAGGATGTTCGATTTTTAACTGAACAATTTTCTTTTCTGAAAAGGTTTCATGCACAATACAACTCCCTTGCCAAAGAATTAAATCTCGTCCTGTTTGTTGAGTAACATATCGCCCTAAATTCCGATCAGGGGCAAAAATAATGGGACGATCTTTCGGCAGTTGATTAACAATTTTAACCGCATTAGAACTGGTGCAAATCACATCGCTCATGGCCTTGATTTCTGCGGTGCAATTAATATAAGAGACAACAATGGCATCTGGATATTGTGCTTTAAAGTTAGCAAATTCTGCTGGAGGACAACTATCCGCTAAAGAACATCCGGCCTCTAAATCAGGTAATAAGACTAATTTATCAGGATTGAGAATTTTGGCCGTTTCTGCCATGAAGTGAACCCCCGCAAAGACGATCACCTCTTTATCAGTGGTAGCGGCCTGTTGAGAAAGTCCAAGAGAATCACCAATAAAGTCAGCAATATCTTGAATATCAGGATCTTGATAATAATGAGCCAAAATAACAGCTTTTAATTCCCGTTTAAGCTCATCAATAGCAGAAAATAAATCTTTCGGCAAGGCGATCGCAGCTTGGGATGGGGTCGGTTTAGCAGTAATGAACACAGTAGGGGTGAACTCCTCCAATAATTATAGTTAATCTTACCAAAACTATTATAACAAATATTTTATCATATCATTTTATATTGAAGAATAATGATGAGTATTGTTAAGGAAACGAGGGATTTGCCATCCTTAGACCGCAAAAATTAAAATGAAATTAAACATTCCCCATTCCCTAACCTGTAAAACCAGAGAATCATGAGCAGTATCTTCAGAGAATATCTTAAAAAAATTGGTAGTGGTGTTCATACAGGTCAAGATTTAACCCGTAAGGAGGCTGCCGATGCCATGAAACGGATGTTATTAGGAGAAGCAACCCCCGCCCAAATTGGGGCTTTTTTGATGGTTCATCGCATTAAACGGCCAACCCCTGAAGAATTAGCGGGAATGTTGGATACTTATGCCGAATTAGGACCCAAATTGGCTATTGATAATCTCGCTTTTGATTACCCTGTGACGGTGTTGGGAACCCCCTATGATGGGCGATCGCGAACTGCTCCTGTAACTACCCTCACGGCCTTGATTTTAGCCACGGTAGGGGTTCCTATGGTACTTCATGGAGGGGAAACCATGCCCACTAAATATGGGGTTCCTTTGGTTACCCTTTGGCAAGGATTAGGGGTTGATTTTTCTCGTCTTTCCCTTCAAGACAGTCAAACACTATTAGAAAAAACGGGATTAACCTTCGTTTATTTACCCAACCATTTCCCCGAAGCCCATCAATTAGTCCCTTATAGAGATCAAATTGGCAAACGTCCCCCTTTAGCCACCTTAGAATTAATGTGGTCTCCCTGTTCATCCCCTCAAGTGCATATCGTTTCTGGGTTTGTTCATCCCCCCACAGAAACCCTATTTCGAGAAACCCTGAAACTAAGAAATTTTCACCATTTCACCACCGTTAAGGGATTAGAAGGCAGTTGTGATTTACCCCAAAGCCGAACCGCTATTATCGGCATCAATCAACCCAATAATAACCCTGAGTGGCAACGGTTACACCTTCATCCCCAAGACTATGATTTAAGCGGTAAAGATGTGCCTCTGGAGTCCACAGAACAACTTTTAAAACAGATGCAGCAAGTTTTAGAAGGAGAAGATAACCCACTAATGTCTTTAGCTGTTTATAACGGTGGGTTTTATCTCTGGCGATGTGGGGTTTGTGCTGATTTAAACACAGGGTTTGACCAAGCCAAAACCCTATTAACCTGTGGGCGAGTTAAGCAGAAGTTACAGAGTATTCTTAAATCATGATTATCATACATATAGATATGTATGTTTAATTGAAAAAATTTACTCTTTTTATCATGGCCAATCTTACCTTAAGTCTCAAACCTTTCATCGACAGAATTAGCGAGACAGATTTAGAAAAATTATGTCAAGAAAATCCCGAAGCTCGATTAGAAACTAATCCCCAAGGTCAATTAATTATTATGTCTCCTACAGGAAGTGAAAGTGGTAAACGCAATACAAGTTTAATTTTCCAAGTCGAGTTATGGAATCGTCAGCAAAATTCGGGAATAGTGTTTGATTCTTCGACAGGGTTTAAATTATCTAATGGTGCAGTACGTTCTCCTGATGTAAGTTGGGTCAGTTTGGCTAAATGGAATAGTTTGAGTAAACAGCAGCAAAGAAAATTTGCTCCCATCGCTCCTGATTTTGTCATTGAATTAATGTCTCCTACAGATGAGCTTAATGAGTTGCAGAATAAGATGAAAGAATATATGAATTGTGGGGTTAGATTGGGTTGGTTGATTAATCCAGACGAAAAACAAGTCGAAATTTACCGCCAATCAGAAAACCCAGAAATATTAAATAATCCACAAACTTTATCAGGAGAGCAAATCTTACCTAATTTAATTGTTGATTTACAAGATATTTTTGAAGATTAAACTAAAACTTCTTTATAGATTCAACTCTATTCTTCACCCCTGAAACAGCAATGATGGAGAAAGTTCCTGTTAGTAGTTAGAGCGATCGCAGTTTCAAATATAATTGGGATAGTAAATAAACAAAAGTATATGCCCAGAAAAATTCGAGAATTTAAAGCTCAAATTACTCGTGAAGGGTTCATTTTTTTACCTAAGCGTGGCAAAGGTAGTCATCAACGTTGGCGACATCCTCTATTGAAGAAAACACTAACAATTTCAGGCAAAGATGGAGATGATGTACCACTATACTTAGAAAAGCAGTTAACTAAGTTACTGAGTGAATTGGAAGAGTTAAGGTAGGCAAATTGTTATGAACCAATACAGCATGATTGTTCAATGGAGTAACGAAGATTGTCTTTTTTTAGTTACGATACCAGAATTTAGCGATCGCATTGTGATGCCTTGTACTCATGGAGAAACTCGTGAAGAGGCAATTCGTAACGGAGAAGAAGTCATTGAAATGTACTTAGAAGCTTGGAAAGCAGAAGGTGAATCTATTCCTGAACCTAATACGCTTCAAATTGCTTAGAATCTGAACTTTAGTATTGCTACCTCAATTGTCTAATGAATCGATTTGTCGTCCCTGATAGCTATGACGATCTTGATCTATTTCAGCAAAGATGGCATCAATTTCTGGATCGTTTTGCCATGCACCTAAGACTTGTTTTATTCGCTTTTGTCGTTCTTGCGGATTAAGATTAGCCAGGGGATGAAAAGTGACTGGAGAAATTTCTACCACAACTTCTTCTCCATCAGCAATATCATCAACTGTTTCTAGTAATTCTATTGTTTGACCTCGCTTTATGCCTTTAATTTTCATATTTTTTTTTCGCATAAATTTGCTCAATATAATTATTTTGTCATTTAGTATAAGATAGCGTTTCTCGGACTTATAAGTAAACACACAAAATTAATTACACAAAAACTGTAGGGTGGGAAATGCCCAAAGTTGGCTCTGGATAAGAATTTTAGCTTTTTACTGGGCATTGCCCACCGTGCAATTAATATAAATGCCCACATATTCACTCTCTTCCTTGCTTAATTCGGGTATTAACCCTGCCTGAATAAAAGAACTTTTGCCACAGCCTGATTCACCATATAAAATCCCAATGCGAAACTCCCTATCTTTCAACATCAACAAACAATTTTTAATATCCGTATTGCGTTCTAATTCCCGAAAAATCTCCGCATCTTCTTTCGTAAATGCTCGCAACCCTTTAATCGCAATCTGTTCCCCTAAAGGTGCAGTTGAAGTTAACTTCGGTTTATTAAAAACAGCTATAGTTACCGCTAAACTAAATAAAATTCCAACAACAATACAAACTAAAATAAAAACCTGAGATGCTTTTTCTGATAACAACTTATGAATTGCTCCCCATGAACATCCAACCACTACAACAATCGCTAAAATTAAACAAATTAACTTAACCCAATTCTTTTCTCTTATTGCTTCTGCTACCATTTGAACAAAAGATAACAGACTTTCCATCGTTGCCGTGATAGTCGCTAAAATTGTTTTAAAATTGTCCATCTTGTGGTCAATGTTAGTGTTTATCTGATTCTATCAACCACATTGGATCATAGCCATAAATATGAAATATGCTCAATTGATTCTTTTATCTCTTTTAGCTTTGGCCTGTACACCCACAGCAACATCATGAATATCAAGATAGGTTTGTCTAATTGCGATCGCCTTAATCATTAGGGATAATAGTTATGTGATAGCCCAAACTTTCAAGAATGTCGTAAATACCAATAAATTCTGGATTAGCATGAGATGAAAGTGTTTTATAAAGACTTTCGCGACTACGATTAATATCGGCTCTTTCAACAATATGGGGTAAAATGTAGCGGTAGCTACGTTTTATCCCATATTCCGAATAGACTTTAATCTCACTAACTTACTTAAATTACCAAACATAACAGTTTTAAGTTGCCAACAACAAGAAGGATTTATTTGCTTAAACTTAGAGTTTTTAAATGAAGGAATTAT
>JAAUYH010053992.1_pt1 | contig 18828 bp, 12 predicted proteins | sample 7278061 | NCBI WGS metagenome assembly JAAUYH01 (sample SAMN14350203, study PRJNA611818) | marine sediment metagenome | isolation source: surface marine sediment (0.6m) | place: French Polynesia: Moorea | collected 2018-08 | reverse complement strand
GTCGCGGAAATGCGGGGTCGGTTTTTATCGATGCTACTGACACCATTACGATTGATGGTGAAACTTCAGGAAGCTTTATTCCTGGTGTTTTTAGTCAGGTTGGTGATCAGGCAGAAGGAGATGCAGGTGGAATTAATATTACTACAAGTAATCTTAGTCTGAGTAATGGGGGGCAAATTAATGCTAGTGTTTCGGGTCGCGGAAATGCGGGGTCGGTTTTTATCGATGCTACTGACACCATTACGATTGATGGTGAAACTTCAGGAAGCTTTATTCCTGGTGTTTTTAGTCAGGTTGGTACTGAGGCAGAAGGAGATGCAGGCGGAATTAATATTACTACCGATTTTCTAACTATGACTAATAGGGGAGTAGTTACTGCTAGTACATTAGGCATAGGGAATGGAGGGAATATCAATATCAAAGCCAATTCTCTTAGTTTAAGCAATGAGGCAAAAATTGAATCTGTTACTAAATCTGCCACTGGTAATAATGCCAACATCGATCTCCAAATTACTAAAGATTTGACCTTACGCAACAATGCCTTAATCTCTGCCAGTGCTTCTCAGCAGGCTAACGGTGGCAACTTAGATATTGATGCTAGGTTTATTATCGCTTTTCCCGACGGCAATAACGATATTATTGCTAATGCACAACAAGGAAACGGAGGTAATATTAACATCAATGCCGAGTCATTATTCGGTATTCAAGAACGTTCTTTAAGCGATTTAACCAACGATATAAATGCTAGTTCTGAGTTTAGTTTAGACGGTAGTGTGACGATTAATACTCCTGACATCAATCCTGTCCAGGGGGTAACAGAATTACCAAGTAATGTAGTTCAACCAGAGCAAACGACCACCCAAGCTTGTACTGCAAAGAGAGAAACAGTAGCTAGGAATGAACTAAGGATTACAGGTAAAGGCGGTATTCCACCATCACCAGATTTACCTTTAAACTCTCACAATATTTTCATCAATGGCGAATATACTAATTCCACATCCACCATTCCCCAACCTGTAGAAACTAGCCGAGGCAAAATACAACCAGCCAGAGGAATAGCCGTAACTGAATCTGGCAAAGTGATTTTAACAGCATATCGAACTAATAATTCAGGGGAACGAATTCCTGAGTTTTCCGTCAATTGTGGTCACCTATAGCGGTTCTCATTTGAACGAGGTACAGAAGAGAGATATTAACCCTAACTATAATTGCCCTACCCAATTAATTAATATCAATGTTTAATGATGAATGTTCAATGTATAGATTTAGATCATGTCCGCAGGGTCATTCAAACAAGATGGTTTAGGCTGGCGCATCAATTTAATTAAACAAAGATTTAGCGAATGGAGCGAATATCAAGCTTCTCAATTAGACACTGACTCTTGGGACTGGGGATTTCTTAAGTCTGAGTTACTGTGGTGGATTATCAAAGTCTGTCTCTGGTCGATCATCGCCCTAATGCTAGTTTGGATGACATGGCAACTATGGTTATTATTTCGTCCTTATTGGAAAGGTTGGCAAAGAGCAAGCGATCGCCATTTTTCCTTTAGTCCCCCTGTAAATACCCCCCAGTTATCCGCAGCCGACTGGGTCGAGCGATCGCAATCTGCCAGAATTGAGGGTAATTATCGTCAAGCAATTTTTTGTTTATATCAGGCAATGTTGCAGTTGTTGGACGAAAGAGAGATCATCGCCAAGCAATTAAGTCTGACTGACGAAGAATATCGGCGATCGCTGTTTCAGATTCAGGTGTCTCCTTTCCCCGCCTACGAATTACTGTTGTCGATTCACCAAAGACTATGTTTTAGTAGGGCAGAAGCTAATCAAGCTCTATTTGAAGAGTGTCAGCAAGCTTATCAGCAAATTGAGAATTAACCCCTAAAACTGACTCTAATGCCGAATTTTCGTCAACGTAAATGGCTATTGATTGGAATTGCGATCGCTGTAATAGTTATCCTAAGTCTGGTTGCGGCACCTAATAGCAGTGGTCGTAAAAATGATAGTGGCTCAACCTATGGGCGTAATGCCGATGGTTATGGCGCTTGGTATGAATATATGTCTCAAAGAGAGATAACCATCAAGCGTTGGCGTAAACCTTTTTATCAGTTAATCCAAGATAATATTCAAGATGTTACATACGTTCAAATTCTGAGCAAAGCTGATTTTCTGGCAGGTACCATCGGTATATCTAAATCGAAAAAAGATTGGGTTAATCTAGGAAATACCTTAGTAATTGTGGGTAATTATCAACCTGCTACTGCTGCCCCCTTTAAGACTATCATTCCCTATCGTCCCCAGCCTTTAGCAGAAAGCCAAATTGAAATTGAAACTACTCGCCGTTACCAAAAAAGAGCTAAAAATCACATCAAAAAAATCCTGGAAGACTCCTATGGTGCGGTTGTCTGGCAAGAAAAAATTGGCAAGGGCAAAATAATTTACTGCACAACTCCCTATTTAGCCGCTAACGCTTATCAAGATTCCCCTGACAATTATGAATTTCTGGCAGAATTGGTGAGGGATCATCAGACGATTTGGGTAGACGAGTATATTCATGGTTACAAAGATCAAGAAACCATTGCTCAAGAGGAACAAGAAAATGTCCTCAATTATCTAGGGAAAACTCCTTTATTCTTGCTGTTTATCCAAATAGCCCTGATGGTTCTCATTGCCGCTATTGCTGCCTTTCGTCGTTTTGGTCAGCCAATTAAACCGAGAACAGCGATCGCTGATAATAGTACAGCCTATATTGATGCTCTAGCAGGAGTTTTAGAAAAAGCTCATAGTACTGATTTTGTAGTTCAGGCGATCGCCAAGGATGAACAGCGTAAATTACAGACAGCTCTTGGTTTGGGTAAATCTTTAGTTGATCAAGAAACTTTAATAGCAGCCTGGAAACAACAACAAGGAGAGTCTACGACTGAGTTAAGCCAGCTATTGCGGGTTGGTAATGCTAACCAGAAAATTAGCGATGCTCAATTGATTACCTGGATTCAAAAGTGGCAAAAAATTAATCAAAATAATTCATAAGGAAATCAGGGTGGTTTGCTCTATTCCCTACCTTTTCTACCTTTTGTGACGTTCTCCAGACACCTATCCTAACGGATAAGGTGCTGGCTTCCCTAGACTCACGACCAGGTATTCCTGCGTAGCACTTATCTAGATGAACAGTACAAGACCATACAACCCCGACAGTACGCTGTCAGCAGGCAGTTTCCATTCCCCAGCGTCCCTGGGTACAGTTTTAAAATGGTTCCTTCTTACGGCAAACATTTTACGCAACCACCGAGTCTCCAAACGACACTATTTCTTGGTTACAACCACCTATGTTTGATTTTCAAGGTACTTGCTAGTTTTAGGTTTTTGATTATCCGATCTTCGGTAACTAGCGACCCATTGATACGCTCAAGAGCATTATATAACAGCTAGAAGCCTTGCTATATAAAGATTGTTGTCCAAACTGTAACCTATGACCGCTCAACCTTGCCCCTGCTTTTATCCCGACGTTGACCTGCGTTACAACGCGGGGCTTCTCCCAGGGAAGCTAAACTTTTGTAACAGAATCAATCCAACTATGGTTAAAGATTGATTGATAAATGCGGTTGTTAATTCTCAGAGTTCCTTGTTGTTTGACTACTAGTCCTGACAAGAGTAATTCACTTTCGGCTGGGCTATCCATTACGTCAACTGCACCTTGATGCCAAATTTGTCGATAAAGTTCTAGTAGTTGAGCAGTTTGGTGTTCACTTTTGAGAATGCGATCGCGGATAGTTTTTAAATGCTCTGGCTCATCCTGGGATTCCCAATTGTCTATTATCTTAGTCTGCACTAAGTTCTCAATCCATTCGGCTTCTCTATTGGTGGGAATTTCAGAATCAGCAGTACGGATCAGTTTACAGAGCTTTTGGGTTAAAAAAGGCTGACCATTCGTCCAGGCTAAGACTTCTTTGAGAACGGTTTGAGGATTGCTAACTTTCTCGCTTAATCCGTGCAGTAAAGGTTGGGCTTCATGCTCTTTAAAGCCTTCGAGTTGAATCGACTGACCGATATTAAAGGGGGTTGTCTGGATGTCGGCAATTAAATTTGAGGGGGTAGCCACACCAAAGAAAGCAAAAGTCAAACGCCGATACTCTGGATTAAGACTGCGCTGGTTATAGCAGAAGCGAATTAGGGTGAAAAAGTCATTAACGGAGAAATTTAAACCTAAGACGCTATCAATTTCATCAATAAAAATGACCAGTTGTTTTGGAGGCAGACCATCTTCTATCCCAGCTTCCACCAGCAGGACTTCTTCGATAAATTCACCCAACCGTTGCACCAGAGAAATATCGGATCGCTCTTGCCACCAAGTTTTGAGATTGACTTTGCGTCGTAAACCGAAACGTCTTCCTAGCTCGAAGGCGAATCCCTTGTACCATTGCTCAGGGGTAACATTTTCGCTGCCAATACGGGTCAAGTCAATCGGCGCACAACAAACTCCTTCATGCTGTAGATGGTGCACCATGCGTACCATCAGACTAGACTTACCCATCTGCCGAGAATTGAGAATGTAGCAAAACTCTCCGTGCTTCAAGGCTTTGTAGAGGTAACGATCTGCGGAACGCACTACATAGGTGGGAGCATCCATCGGTAAACTTCCCCCTACTTGATAGTCAAAGTTGGAAGGCTGTTCGGCACTTCTGAGGAGTTCGTTTTCAAAGATCAGTTCCGCTTGGGTAGCTTTGAGAACATCTAGGGTTTGTGAGAGTTCTTGAGTGCGTTCTGAGACTTTTTGTTCTAGGTTGCGGCTATAATCTTCTAACTGTTCGTAGAGGCGAGCATTTTCAATGGAGATGGCAGCCTGGGAAGAAAGGATTCTTAAGACTTCGATGCGCTCTGAGGTAAATGCCCCCGTGGTGAGATTGTTTTCTAGATAGACAATCCCGCTTAGTTTGCCTTGATTGAGGAGGGGAGTGCAGAGAACGGATTTTGGTTGGGTGGCAACAATATAAGGATCGAGGGTAAATTGTCCTTCTTCAACAGCATTATTTAAAACTACATTTTCTTGGGTACGAGCAACATAGTTGATCATGGCAACGGGGAGAAGGGGTAAAGAGCGATCGCTTTCTACGGAATCAAGGGCGAGCGATCGCAATATAGTAATATCCTCAGTATCTACTTTCCCTTCAGCTTCAATAAACCATTGATTGTCTTTTTCTAGGAGCAGAAAACCTCTTTGAGCGCCTCCATTTTCAATCACAGTTTTCATTAACTTTGCCAGCAGTTTGTCTAGTTTAATTTCGCTAGTTAATACTTGAGAGGCTTTGGTAATTGTCAACAGATCCAGTGCTTGAGGATTTGTTCCACCAGTAGATTCAGTTGTCTTAATGCTGGTCACTTCTTTGCGGTTGCTTATACCCATTAAAAATTGAGGATATTCTGCTTCTAAGGCTTGAACTTTAGCTTTTGCACCCCAGCGAGTATAACAATGATAAGCATTTTTGAGATAAAGTTGACCAATTTCTTCTCTACCCAGAGCGAGATAAAATTCGGCTGCTCGTTCGTAAGCTAAAGCTTCTTCATGGACAAATTCATATGTTTTTGCCCCTTGAATCGCTTTTTCATAAAATTGTTGCGCTTGCCAGTATTGTTCTAAAATTCGGCAGCATCCCATTTTCATTTTCGACAATGCATATCTCATTAAGCTATATGATCCAGATTCTACCGTCCATCTAAAAATAAAAAAGTAGATTAGCCAAAACTGGATGCTCTCTATCATTAAAATTCTGGCTTTTTCTGCTGCTACTAAATCATATTTATGTTGAAAGTTTTCTGGGCAATGTCCAGCCCATTTTTTCATACTTTTTTGATTAGATGATACTTGTTTTAATATTTTGTTTTGCTGTTCAATTTCACAAGCTTGATAATGAGCAAGACAAGCAAGGGACGAGTAAAAATTGTACTGTGGAGTGCACAAGTATCCAACAAGTGTTACAACATAACTTTCTGCATCTTGACTATTATTAAATGCTTTAAAGTAATCTTTTAGAAAATAAGCAACAATTGTTTTCCCAAAATAGAAAATAAATATTAACCATTGATTTTGCTGATTAATATATTTTTCTATGGATGTATTTTCCTCATCTTGAGAATTTCCGATTAATAAATATGTGTCTTGGTCTAAATTCCTCAAGTTGACAACGACATTGCTGCATATTTCTATATAATTTATTGAATATTCTTGATTTGTTTGTTTGATTAATTTACTGTGTTTTCTATAATCTTGTTCAACTTGTTCTAAATTACATCCTCCAAAAAACCTAATAAAGCAATAGTTTAGAGCAAAATAAGAAGCATACTCACTATTCCCCATATCGATCCCTTGTTGTACAAAATCAAGTAATTTTTCTGATGTTTCTTTGTCATTAAGAAACTCTTTCCAATGCCAGATAAACCCATAGTATACATGCATAGCTAAAGGTTCTATTTTAGGAATATTGTATTTTTCTAACAATGAGATCGACAGTTTTCCAAACTGATATCCAGAATCAATATCCTCTATTACTCCACATAGCAGCATTCCATAACAACTATAAATACCAGCAGCCTGAGGAGCATTACCATATTTGAAACAAAGATTTAACTGAGTTAAAATTGTCTCCACAAATAATGAAAAATTTGTTGTAAGGGTTGCAGTTATAACTGGCTGCAATATTGATATAGCTGATAACTTATAAGGATCGGTCATTTTAGGCAAATCAGCTAAATCTGCAATGTTTTTTGGGTAGTACTGTAGAGGTTTTGTAATGGCACTATCATTAACATCTACTTGTTGAGATATTTTTATCCCGAGTTTGTCTAAAGCTTTAACAGCAATATCAATGGCTTTTTCTGGCTGAAATTGAGCATAATAAGATAAAATTTCTAACTCATAGACTTTGACTTGATCGAGAATGACTTTGTCTGGATCGAGAGTATTGTTCGTTTTTTCCAGAATAGTTGCAGATAGTTGTTCAATTTGTTCCCATTTAGTATTTAAGTACAAGGCTTCTAAAGTTTCTACCTGAACTTCTAATGTCAATTGATACTGATTATCCCAGCTATTTTTTGTTAATAATTCCGAACCAGTATCTAAATACTTTAAAGCTGATTCATAAGCTGTTGAAGCTTTGGCTTTTTTACCTGCTTGTAGATTTAATTTGACTAGCTGATTGCTTTCCGATTGATCAGTAATTAAGTCCAAACCTTCATTAAGCTGATTGACAATATCAAAGATTCTATTCTGTAAGTCATCCTTTTTAATATTTTTTAGTAGCAGACGACCTATTTGTAGATGAACTTGCTTTTTTTCTGCTTCGGGAATTAAAGAATAAGCAGCCTGTTGTACTCGGTCATGTAAAAATTTATAGGGAATATAGGTAGAATATTCAGCATCGTTTTCTGATAGCTTATTTGATAATTGTAGTGAATTTTCTAAAAGAGGTACTTTGTATTGATTATCTAAAGGAATTACCAAGCTTTCATCTAGAGCAGACTGTAGTTCTTTAGCGGTGATTTTTGGAGATTTATTGTTGATTACAGAAAGAATTTCCAGATTAAATTGGTTGCCAATACAAGCTGCTAATTTAAGAATTTGTTGAGTTTTTTGAGCTAATTTTTCAATTTTACTAATCATCAAGTCAACTACATTCTCAGTAATAGACAGGCTAGTAATTTGCTTGATATTCCATTGCCAATCGCATTGTTCTTTATCTTTGGCATTAACAGGAGATTGAGAGGGATTAAATACTAGTAAATTATCTTGGTATAAGGAATAGAGAAGTTGAGTCAGAAAAAAAGGATTGCCATCGGTTTTTTTAGCCATTAACTTAGCTAAAGGTTGGCAAGCTTCTGTTGAACATTTGAGGGTATCAGCAATTAATTGATTAATGTGCTTAAGTTTTAAGGGAGAAAGCTTAATTTCTGATACGGATATCTGTGCTTGATTAATTTTATCTAAAGTTTGTACTAAAGGATGAGTAGAACTAACTTCATTATCTCGGTATGCCCCAATCATCAGAAAATATTGGATTTCTGAATCTGACATTAATTGCTCAATTAAGTTTAGAGAAGGTAAATCTGCCCATTGTAAATCATCAATAAAAATCACTAAAGGATGTTCTGGTTGACAGAAAATACTCAAAAATCTTTTAAAAAATAAATTAAATCGATTTTGACTTTCAGTTCTTCCTAGCTGTTCAACTGCTGGCTGTTTGCCGATGATTTTTTCAAGTTCAGGAATGACATCGATAATAATTTGAGCATTATTTCCTAAAGCTTCTAAAATTTTCTTCTTCCAAGTTTGTAGCGTTTCTTCTGGCTCACTTAACAGTTTACGAATTAAGTCTTGAAAAGCTTGAGTAATAGCAGAATAGGGAATATCTCGCTGCAACTGATCAAATTTACCACTAATAAACTGTCCTCGTTGCCGAGTAATGGGTTTATGAATTTCATTGACTAATGCAGATTTGCCAATCCCAGAATAACCAGAAACGAGAATCATTCCCGTTGTCCCTTGGCTAACTTGCTCAAAAGCAGTTAAAAGTTGATTAACTTCTTGTTCTCTACCATAAAGTTTTTGAGGAATATAAAACTTGTCAGTAATATCTTGACTACCTAAAGAAAACGGAGAAATTTCTCCTTGCGACTTTAATTGATTAAGACAAGTTTCTAAATCAGCTTTAATTCCCCTGGCACTTTGATATCTCTCTTCTGGTGTCTTCGTTAACAGCTTGTCGATGATATCTGATATAGCTACAGGAATATCAGGAATTAGTTGATGAACTGCTAATGGCTGTTGGGCGATATGACAATGGACTAACTCCATGGGGTCAGTAGTTGTAAAAGGAAGCTGATGGGTTAAGAGTTCATAGAAAGTAATACCAAGAGAATAAAAATCACTGCGGTAATCTATGCCTCGGTTCATTCTTCCTGTTTGTTCTGGGGCAATATAAGCTAAAGTTCCTTCTAATTGCTCAGGAGGAAGAACAGTGGTAAATTCTTGGGATAAACGGCTAGAAATCCCAAAGTCAATGATTTTGAGTTGTTCTGTTTGAGGGTTATAGACAATATTGGAGGGGTTAATGTCTTTATGGATTATGTTAGCATTATGTATCGCAGCTAAACTATCCGTTGTTTTAATGGCAATACTAAGAAAGTCTTCTAAACTAAATTGTCTTTGGGATAATAATGACCTTAAAGATTGACCACCAAAATCTTCTAACAACATTACTAAACTATTTTCATAACGCTGTAGATCTAAGGCTTTAATAATATTATCTACCTTCAAGGAACGAGTAATTTCATATTCCTGTTTATAGCGAGTAAGTTCTGAAGGAGTAGGATAGTTTTCTTTGAGAATTTTAAGAATAAGCGGTTGATTATCTGGCTTGAGAGTGGCTCGATAAACTAAAGAATTAGCACTTTCATATATTTTCTCGATAATCTGATAATCTTTCATGATCTTTGATCAATTTAAATCTTGATTAGGCTTTAGAATAAATTTCTGTTACTGTGGTGGTTATAACTTGGCATTCGTTTTTTATTTCACGGTTAATTACCTGAGATTTCCACATATCGCAATCTTTACAAGCTGCTCTCTTTTCTAACTGATTTAAGATTAAATCTTGCCGCAGTTGTTGAAATAAATCTCCCGACCAAATCTCTTGTAATGTTTGTTGATTGTAATCTCCTAAGCTTAGGATATCTTGATCAAAGCCCAATCTAAATAAAGTTTCAATACAATAATAAATTCTGCCATCAGGCAAAACTGCCATTTCTGTAAAAGGAAATAAACAAGCCCACCTCCCATTAGCTTTTTGTTGATAATCTTGAACAGAGTCTTGCACTGCTTGATTGTTATTTTTGAGTCGCATATTAGTTTCTTGATATTCGGCGACATTTAATATAAAAACACTATCTACTTTCGATACCCAATTATTTAAAAAAGTTGCTTCCTCTTCAGCCGTAACATCTCGATTTTTCACAAAAGATGTTCTTACTTCACAGGCAATTCCTAATTGATCGCGAATTTTAAGTAAGTTAAGCACATTGGATTCAACTCGATTAAAATCAGAACCTCTAATCTTTGCATATGTTTCTGGGGTTGCTGCGTCGATGCTAATATCAATACTAGTTAAACCTGCTTTTAATAAAGCTGTGGCACGAGTTTCATTGAGGAGTTGTCCATTAGTAGTTAGATGAACTCTGGGAACACCTTGCTCTCTACAAAGTTGAATAAAATCTATAAGTTGAGGATGAAGTAGAGGTTCTTCAACACTGCCTATTAAGATAGGAATACCTCCTTGTCCACAGTCATGTGCTAGTCGCTCCATCATTTCCCAGGACATTACTTTTTTACCTTGGAAAAAATCTGTAGTGTGAGTTGGTTTTAAAACAGGACTATGATATGGACACATCACACATTTAAGATTGCAGGTATTGCCTAAAATTACTCTTACATAAGAGGGTTTATTTGCCTTGCCATAATGATGAGCAAAGTAATGTAACTGTTCATCAATGTCGATTTGAGAAATTAAAGTAAGGGGAATATTCCCTAAGTTTCTGTGACTTAATAGTACTTCAAGTTTTGGTTGTAATTGTTCCCAGATATTACTTAATTCTTGAGGATATATATAAGCTAATGTAGGATAGGCAGGTAGCCCTAATTCTGAAACTATCGGCAGATCAGGACGAAATAAGATAGTTGATTCTTGTTTTTGGGCAACATCCAATATTCTCTCGATACTATCTGGATGTAAATCAATTCCATGAGCTGGAATTTCTAGCACCATTCCTGCTAGCTTGTTTTCAACTTGTATTGAGTTGGGTAAAAGCTTTTGTGGATCTTTAATAATCATCTTAAATATTGGAAATTAATAAGTAGCTTAGATATGCAAAAAAGAAAATACCCGCACTTTTACAATACGGGTTAAAGTTGATACTTTTTGAAAAAATTTACCAACGATTTTGAGTTTAATATCGTTTTAATTTTAAGTTAAGTCAGATAGCTAAGGGCTAAGACCAAGAAATAATGATATTAAACCTTAATGATAAATGCTCTTAATCAGGAGCTAAAAGCTAAATCAACGACCCTTTACGGCGGTTAAGAGTCAACCTTGAAAATCAGCAACAAGTAGTCGGAATATAAGGATTTAGCGCTATAATCTTATCCAGGTTTGTATTTTCGATCCAGGTTTTTAAATCTTTTTTAGTAAGTGTTGCTTCTCCTAATGGTGGACGAGGGGGGTAAGGAATTGATATTGTCATTTTCGTAGGGGCATTTGCGGTAGGATCTCTGAGTTCACCATGAAAGCGTTGACAATCGACAAATATATGATAGCGATTTTTCTCAATATCATTAAATATAGGAAAGATGTCGTTTTTTTCGAAAAGATTTTTATATTTTTCAAAAACAACACCCAGCCACTTATTATACTTCTGAGAATCAGTACATACATCTATTTGTTCACATGTTTCAACAAATTTAGGTTTTTTTGTCAACAAGTCCATCAATGAAATTTCTCCTTCTGAATTTTTGTTGTATGGGTCGTCAAAAATTTGTTTTAATTTTCCTGCAATCTCCCTTTTTTTCTTTAGCTTTTCTGGCTCCTTTGACGTTATAGTTTCTATTGTAATTTCAGCTTGTTTTTTCTCTTCAGCTTCCACTTTTAGCTGATCTATTGGAGTGTTTATTGTAATTTCAGCTTGTTCTTCCTCTTCAGTTTCCACTTGTTGCCCATTTATTTCGCAAGACTTTATTGTAATCTCTGTTTCCTTCTCATCCACCCATCGCCAGATAAAAGCAATAATTTGAGAAATTAGTTTTGCCTGATTACAAATCCGACACAGCTCTTTAGTTGTCCCATGTTTCTTAACTAATTTAGTTTTCTTTTCATAATAATTCTTTAGAGCTTCATAATAATTCTTTAGACGTTGTTTAATTGGAATTAATTCATTCGGCAATCCATCTGGTTGCCCCAGGAATTCACCTAATTCATTCGGCAATCCATCTGAGTTCTTCAGGAATTCATCTAATTCATTCGGCAATTTATCTGATTCCCCCAGGAATTCACCTGATTCGTATTTGAATCGAACTAATGCCTCCAGAAGTTGACCTAATGCCTGCAGATGTTGATCTAATTTATTCTCACGAGTCTTTAATTGCTCCTTAGATTTATATAATTGATCCCGAACATCCTTGATTCCTTCCTCATATTCTTTATAATCTTTTTCCAATTGAATAAATAGTTCTCTACTTCCTAACATAAACTTTCAATTCTCCTAAACTAAAATGATTGATTTTTTTTCCAAAACAATTGCTGATAAACTGTGTTCAAGTTTTTAGCAATTAAACTATTCAAAGTCAGTTCTATAGATTTACTTTATTTACTTTGTGGTTGAATTTCCCAAGAATTTCCCAAGTTAGATAAATTAGATGTTTATAGTAGGTAAAAAATTGCTAGCTTAAACTATAAAAACTCAATGGATTATCCCAGACGATCTTTTTTACTATTTCCTGAGACAATTTTTGTTCAAGACCTACTAATTCTTGGGTAACATCTGCTTGATGATCCATATGAGGATAATCAGAGCCAAAAATTAAGTTGTCAACACCGATATGTGCAATAATTTCCGCCAAATATGGTTCAGACGGCTCAACAGAAATAAAGCACTGACGGCGAAAATATTCCGATGGTTTCATTCTGACATTATCCTTCACCTCCCAAGACAAATTTTCGTATTCTTCATCCAGTCGCCAAAGCCAATAGGGGAGCCAACCACAACCAGATTCAAGAAATCCAAATTTGAGCTGTGGATGACGCTCTAAGACACCCCCTTCGATCAAAGCGAGTAATGCCATCATCTGTTCCATGGGGTGGGAACAAGCATGGAGAGCAAAACGACTGTTGAATCTATCTGCACCTACCGTACAGAGACGACTATGAGTTCCCTCATGAATGCCGACTGCCATCCCCAATGCCTCACACTCCGTCCAAAAAGGCTCATAGGCTGCATCGCTTAATAACCTTCCTTTGACAGGGTTAGGACGCAAAAAAACCGCCTTCCAACCCCAATTAGCAATGCGATGCAGCTCTTTGACCATCTCCTCTGGGTCGTGGAGATTCATTGCACCCACACCGTTTAATCTGTCTGGAGCATAGCTGCAATATGATTCAAACAACCAAGTATTATAGGCGCGGGTAAATGCACCCATGACTTCTGATGGTAGATTATCAATGGCAAATAACCACAGTCCATAGGTAGGATAAACAAAGGTGAGATCAACTCCCATTTGTACCATTGATTGGACATGAGATTCCGCGTTATAGCCATTTAAATAAGCATGGGGATGAGCTTGCATCATCTGCCTATTGCCTTCTTGTCGGACTTGCTGCGAGACTTTTTCGGTGATCGATTCACCTTTAATTTTCATGTCTCTTGAGGGAGCAAAGTCTTTAAATTCTGGCTCTAGGTATTGCAACCACATAGCTTGTGGTTCTATAACATGGGAATCTGCATCAATGATTTTATAGCCGTTGAGCATCTCATCGCCTGAATTACTCTCATGTAATATAGGTTATATTAATTTGCTGCTCTTTCATGAGACAGAAATGTTTCTTCATATTTAAACGGTTTTAAAGGAATTGCGATCAGAGTTTGGAGTTCGGAGTTCGGAGTTCGGAGTTAGTAGTTAGTAGTTCGGAGTTCGGAGTTCGGAGTTAGTAGTTCGGAGTTAGTAGTTAGTAGGTAGTAGGTAGTAGGTAGTCAAAAAAAACGGGAAGGATTAAATCATGAATGTAAAACTAGAGTTTTCTACGTGGATGAGGTTTAACTCGAAAAATTCAGAAATAGGGTTGTGAGATCGTTTTAGTTTAAAGATGATGTGCTGGTGCGATCGCATCTTATAGTTAGGGAAGAATTGCGATCGCTTTTTTGACTTTTCGACATAGGGCGATCGCATCTTTGTTTTTGAGGAAAGGCGATCACTTTTTTTATGAGTTTTTTAAATATATAGGGACGGAAAAGGATTTAAAAGGATTTAATTTGAGTCTTTAATCAATTTCTTGGTTTATTTCAACAAATTCTCAATTTCTTCATCTCTAAAACCAAACTGTCTAAAAATTCTTAATACATAAGCGGGAGACATTTCTCTTGCACCTATATCAATAGGAACAATACGGCGTTGTTCTTCTAATTCTCGGCGATATAGACGATGATCTCCTTTTCCTTCTCGATGAAATTTACAACCACCTTTTTCTAAGATTTTTATTAATTCTTTTGGTTTAAGAGAAGGAATATTTTTAGGCATAAACTTTTCTTAACTCGTAAGTTTTAGAAAAGTCCTGATCTTCAATATCGAGAAATTCATGAAGTTCATCAATACAAATAGGTTGACAATTAATATTAGGCTCATTACGATAAATTTCTAGGAAAGACTCGATTGATTCTTTCAACTTTTCAACAGATTTTTCTGGTGTTTCACCTTGCCCTACCAACCCATTTTCTAGACATAAGGAGACCCAATATTGTGCGCTTTTTCTAAGAATGACGGTGTAAAAATTCATAACAAACTTCATTTTTACTTTTCATGATACTACATCAACAGAGCGATCGCATCTTTTTGGAAATAAGGCGATCGCTTTTTGGGTTTTCTAGGTAGTGCGATCGCTACTAGCGCGTCTAGACTAATTTGCTCCCTTGTCATCCTTGTCCCCTTGTCTCATCCCAACCCCTCAATTCAAACTTGGTAGAGTACTAGGCAGATAAAACTTTTTCCGCGGTAACTTTCAATTCAGGAAATGTAATAGAAGCGATCGCCTCCGAGCCTGTAATCACAGTTTTGGTATAGTTTCCCTTATCTAACACCAGGACTGTTATTTTTTGCTCGATGGGGTCAACAATCCAATATTCAGGGATGCCTGTATTTTGATACTCGCTCGCTTTTTCGGTGTAGTCTCTTTCTGTCTGCTCTGATCCTGGACTAACTACTTCTACAGCTAGCATCAAACCATCTTCAATAACGGCACTTTTGTCCCGACGGTAGCTTTTCCATACCTGACTATCAATAACTGAGATATCGGGAATTCTTGATGAATTTATCCCCGTTCTGACTCCTACATCTCCAGTTTTGACCTTGATATCTAATTTGTATTGACGGGCGATCGCTTTAAAACAATCGGCAATGAAATCAATAATATCTGAATGTAAAAAGCTTGCAGGGGGCATCTCAACTAACTGACCATCAACCAATTCGTAACGCTTATTAGTACCATCGTCATAGCTTTTATATTCTTCAAAAGATATTTTTCTGGTGGGATTAGTAACCATTTCATTACTGACTTTGCTTCGGGAGACTGCACCCAAATACTTGATGGTTCGTTGTTTTACTTTGCCATCTTTGTCTCGGTAGCCTTCAACTAAGTATTGGTATTCTTTACCCTTCACCTTTTTGGTGCGGATATATGCCATATTAAGTTGTGCCTAACTATTGTATCAGATTCAAAACTTCCTTTTATTAAGCTTCGAGTTAGTTTAAAGATGATGTGTTTTTGCGATCCTAAGGCTACGCGCAGCGTAATCGCATCTTTGTTTTTGAGGAAAGGCGATCGCGTCTTTTTGGGGAAATAAGGCGATCTCTTATTTTATTTTTCCACACAGGGCGATCGCTATATGACTATCCTTATAAATAGCATGACTTCCCTTTTGACGGTCAAGATAAAAACCTAATTTTTCAATAACTTTTATAAATTCTTTCGCCTTAACACTAGGAAGATTGCTCATGCTAAGATACTCAACGGCTTAACAATTAAATCTTCTTTAGGAATTGATAGATTATCAGCTTTTAAACTTTCAAGATATAATTCAATAGCTTCTGTGATATTCTCGATCGCTTCTTCAACAGAATCTCCTTGAGAATGACAGCCTTTTAAAATAGGACAAAAAGCATGATAACCGCCATCTGATTCTTTTTCTAAAAGAACTGTGTAATTGTAAATTTGTTTACTCTTGCTGTCCATATATTTAATAAGTAGTTTCGTTGCAATGATAACTTACACTGAGATAAAAAATCACTCATTCCATGTATTCCTTAAAATCTTCCAATGCCTCATCAAAATCATCGGGTAATGGTAGAATAAACGTTTTTTGTAATATTTATATAGTAAATCGTAGTTTTTATTCTTTGAGATAAGACTGGCGATATAACTCACAGCTTGGCATTGCTTGATCTCCTGACTGTTTAATCAGCCCCATACTACTTAACTTGTAAGCCAAGAGCGGTTCTAATTTCACTGGCTCAGTAGCACTAAGAACAGCATTAAGGGCACTGGCTAATTCTGGCTGTGCGTCTAATGTCACCCTATGGCGCTGCAAGTGATGGGCATAAATTCCACTGGCTGTGGGGGCTGTTTCCAGCAATTGTGCCAGAGTTAACTCTCCACGACTGAGATGGTAGAGTGCTAGGCTTACCAGTGCAGGATGTCCCCCAACTAGCTCCATAAGTTGTTCTGCTTCCTCCCCATTTTTCCAGTCAAGTCCATAGCGTTGAGCTAATTGCTGCACTTCATCTAGAGTGAAGTTGGTTAACTGAATCGGCAGTCCTACATTGAAAGGCGATTGATTCAACTGGAGGGGAACGTAAATTTCCGTCGAATGAACCACCACCAGGCGAAGCTTTTGCCAGATGGGTAGGGTTTTTGCTTCCTCGTACCAGGAGCGCAGCAGGGGGAAAAAATCCTTGGCTATGTCAGGATGCTCAAAAATCTGGTTCACCTCATCCAATGCCAAGACTAAGGGAGTGTCAATTGACTCTAGTAGATAGTCTTCAAAGTAGGAAGTGCAGCTAAGTTTGCTCCCGAAATCCTCATCCCAATACTCATCTAATTTTGGTTTAAGCTTGAGTTGACGGGCGATGCGGGAACACAGCCAGCGTAAAAATTGATTGAAATCGTTTAAGATAGACTGATCAACTTGTTCCAAGTTTAGGCTGACAGTTTGGTAGCCGAGGTCATTCTTAGCATAATCAAGAATTCTTAACAACAGAGAGGTTTTACCCATTTCTTTGGGAGCTTTAATCCTAATTAATGCTCCTGGTTTGTTGATTTCTTGATAAACTTGCTCCTCAAGATAAATTGGTTCCAGGTAAAAAGGTGAGTTCAGAGGGATTGAGCCACTAGGGTAGGGAGGTGTTTGCCCTGGGTTTACGGTCAGAGTAACTTGCTCTGGCTGTTGCTTCTTTTCCCCTAAGCCAATTAAATCGCCCCAAGTCAGGGCATCTACTGCGGGATTTTGACAAATGACTGGCAACCAAGATGCCCCTGGACAATAATCTTCTAAACCTTGTAACTTTCTCCGAGCCTCGCGTACTGATACATACAAAGACTTACTCTCCAGAGCAAAAGCCTCCAGAAAATACTGCAAAAAAGCCTCTGCTACTCGATTCGGTACAGGTTCCCGCATGACAATTACCTGGGGAATATTCAATTTTGCCAGACTACTAGCCAATCCCAGCCCATCACAGGAGTTGAAAATTGCCAGCTTTAATCCATTCTCAATGGCGGCATTGAGGGCTTCTGTTAACTGTTCAATGGTCAAGCTGTTGTGAGACTGGTGATCATTAAGATAGATTCTACCCTGTGCTCCTTCAGAGCGACTGTGACCAGCAAAAAAGAGGATATCCCAGCCATCACGGTGCCAGAGTGCTGCATCGAGTTGAGCGCGAGAGGGACTGACTAAAAATTGAGTTTCGACTTGTGGTAAGTTTTGCAGAAATTCTCTTTCTTGCTCTAAATCGATATCCCGACTATCTCCCAAAATCCCTAAGATTCGGACTTGCTTGGTGGTAACTGAGGAGAGAGAGAGAGGATGGCATTTATACTCTTGACCACTGAGTGCCATTTCCGATAAGGGATAATCCTTAAAGAAATTCCAGCATTGCCAAGGTAAACGTCGCAGCTTTTCATCATTGGTTTCAATAATGAGGCGAATTTCTGCCTTTGGATTAAAATGCGATCGCAATTTGAGTTCAATATTGATAAACTCTGGTGATTTGAGCCATTGATTAAGATTTGTTTGTAACTTTTGGCATAATTCAGTGAAACTAACTTCAGAGATATGGGTAATACCCTCCTCAGCAATTTCTAGTTCATTATCCCTCTCCTCCCAGCGAGAGTTAAACTGGAGGCGGTTACATAGTCCTCGATAAATTAACTGCCATTGTCTACAAATGTCATCTAAATACGGATTTGGCGGTAGACTGCCGCTAAATTTTTCTGGTAAAGAATAACTATCAGCCCACAGTTGGGCGGTGACAGAGGGAAATCCCTCTTGGAGATTGCCCGCTCCTAGATTAAGCACGACTAAATGCCCCGATTTTAAACTGTGGCTAGAGGATCTTTTTTCAATAGCTCTCATCAATGCTTATTTCAAATTCACGTTATCATGGGACTTCTTCATACTTTCATAAAACTTGCCAGAAAATTCAATTTATCGGCAAAAAGATAAGAAAGTATAGATATCAGTCTATGATTTCTGTTGTAACGAGAATTAGAACGCTAATTTTATTAAGTTGAATTAGCAATAAACAATTTATTGAAGAAGAGTTCAATACTAAATTGAGATATTTGGAAAAAGAGACAATATCAAAGGTAAAAGGGTAAGAAATTGATTCTCAGAGTTCAAAATCTTTTACAATGCTGATATCCCCGATACTTACCTCCACACTAAAGCAGATTCCCTCTTTACCTTTAAAAGGTTTGAGTTGAATGTAGTTATCTTGACCTCTCGATTGAGTGGACTGGAGTGTTCTCCCTG
>JAAUYH010153626.1_pt1 | contig 18829 bp, 10 predicted proteins | sample 7278061 | NCBI WGS metagenome assembly JAAUYH01 (sample SAMN14350203, study PRJNA611818) | marine sediment metagenome | isolation source: surface marine sediment (0.6m) | place: French Polynesia: Moorea | collected 2018-08 | reverse complement strand
CCCTAGCACCACGTTAATTTTTTTCGAAGCCCTCCCAAACGAAGGAATGGTTTAGCTGAAGCAAGGCGTCACCCACGAATTTAACAGACTTGGACTGTAAGAAATGTTGAAGCTTCGCGATTATCTTCAGAATAGGTCAAATGCCGGGCAATGGAACAGAATTCGAAAAAAGCGAGTGTATTGAAACAGGAATGAGTCACTCGAGATTATTTTGGTGGTGGCTGCTGAACGCAATCTCGCGCCCCAGGCGCCTCAACGGTTCATTCTTCAGCGGGAGCTCCAGCACAAACATTCGACTCCGATTCTTGCACATTGCTGGGCACAACTGAACGAGCATCGTTTTATCTTCCGCTAGCATTGCTCCTTCATCTTGCTGAGGGCCGGAACGCATAGCGAACCGAGCTTCTGTACCCCGTGGAAGTGAATTGATAGCGAGACCTATTAGTAAGGCCGCAGCTTTCACAAGATCTTCGTGCCTCCCGCGCTGTTCAGGAGACATACGTTCGACTATAGCATCCGATTCCGCTGCTCTAGGGACAGGACTACGCACAGCAGCTCCGGCGGAGGAATACGTTTCATCGGCTACCTCTCGTCGGCTAGCACCGGCGGCACGGTGCTGGACATCAGCTGGATTTGGGATTTGGGTATCCAGACGCCGTCGTCGGCTCTCTGGTTCACCATCTTGCGATTCTCGGGGACACTTTTTTACCATCACGATTGGTCCCGTCCGTGGGCGCAGCGAGGCGAATCCGTCTCATAGCCTCTGCGTGGCGAGACGCAGCGGTCGAATCCCAAACTGCTGGGATTCTAGGGAGCATTACGCCTACCGTCGCACCCTGCGGATTCATCATCATCCAGCATTTGGTTTTTAAACCCCAACCATTATCTCTCTCCCGACGCATATCCCCTGGACTTTCGGCACTGGGACCCCACCTACGGCCTCGAGAAGTTGAAAAACCAAACTCACGGTACAGGCGTGTTACGATACCTAGCTTCCCAATCCCGTTCCTGCCAGACGGTAGCCAGGAAACGCAGTCCCCACCAACGAGGACAGGCTACCTGAAAACGTTCCTGCGTGGGACAGTAGAAGTGGCAGGATCCACTAGCTTCCAGTTTACCAACGTTATACTGTTGAGCGCAACCTCCAAATCTTTCCTGCATCCTCGGCCTTCACCGATTAGACCGTCAACTCCCAACGTGCGCATCGCCTCTAAGAGCGATCCCGGCAGCCAATGCAGCCGTTCGGAGTCGAGCTCTTCTATGTACACACCGACTAGATCCTGTACGAACAGAGTTATCGTGGCACCCCCAAATGGCCCATGCCTTGGGATTCCGCTGGCGTAATTACTCGACAAAGGGAAGCGAGACAATAACAGACCATAAGCACGAACATTCACTGGTACTCCTGCACATAGTCTGTATGGCGGCATTAAGTTGGTCAAAATCTCTGGTACAACAGGCCAAGTGCACTTCGCTTGTGGCCTGATGCGCTCAGGACGAACCTCATGCTGGCCTATGAGCCTTCCTATGGACCAAACTGCATTCCTCTCTCTAATGCACTCATCAAACGCACGCCTTGACGAGTTTCCACAACCGAGCGCCGGGCGTTCGTCGAGATGCCTCACGTCAAGAAGCGGAAGGTCACGCGACTGACTGTCTCACAATTTGGACAGACTGCTCGCCAGGCGATATAGGTACAACCGCTCCGCTTCATTCGCAACATATGCGATATCGAAATCGAACAATGCCGCAATATCGGGGCTGCAATCTTCAGGCGCCCTCGGGGTCACATTGTGCGCCAAGAGTCGGTCAAGGCGCTCTCGTTCAACTGGATTAACGCATGGGTCAACAGCTTGAGATGTTGACTTATTCGCTCTCACACCGATGACACTCTCACGCCAATCACGATATCTCGTAATCCGACGCACGGATTCCGACGCAGTGCCTGCAAAATTCACCATCGCGCATTCAAAGGCTTCTTCTCGCCTGGGTTGCGTTGGTTTGGGGATGTAGTATGCACCCATCACGCATATTCAAGAAATTGGAACTTTCCGATTCCAGCGGGCCTCTAGGGCAATTACCGATTCCCAGTTTTAGAGAATTCACAGTATCTCTGATTGATAGCGGCACTGTCAGCTTCGTATTACAGTACCCCACCGGACCTACTAGTAGTTTTTTCGTTCTAACTAAATCAATAAGTTCGGTCTCTTCTGTTTGCCACTAGGGTAAGACTAAAGACGGCAGTGCTCAGAGCACATCGCGCTCTCGGTTCACCGTTCTTGCTGCTCTTAAAATCGCGTTGGGACGCACTACACGACATCGCGTCTACCGCTTCCTACGTCGTGCACGCTGGAAGAACGCTCGCCTCACTTTCGAGGCTCGCTCTGTCCAGCACAACCCGCTCTTCTCTAGGTAGACTTGTCTCCGCCGGTCTCACGGATCTAGCCACGGGACTACATCGTTTCCGTTTCGCTACACCATTCCATATGGGCGCGTTTGTGCTCTGGCGTCAACAATAGAGCCACCAGCATCTTACTATAGACCAGATGTGCGGCGGCGTACAATATCCGCTGTACGCGCCGCACACCAATGTCCAACACATAAATCTGCTGCAAGTCACGCGCTGTGTACAGATCTGTACGTGCCTTTGGAATCATCGCACGCACCACCTTAAATGAAATTTTTCGAGGACGGCCTAGTTTAGAACGTGGACGGCAACCTCCATTGCACCCTGGTAGTTTCGGACCGCTTTTGGAGAGCGGTGCGAATGACGAGCGATTTCTGTCGGCGGTATTTTCTCCTCAGTTACTGCTCGTATCAAGGCAATTTTTAATTCTGCCAATTAGCGCCCATGCCTCATGTTAGCTTCAGTCGAGGGAAGACATTGTTGTTGTTTTTGTTGTCGTTAAAAGTCCTTGATTGCCCATGTGCGAGTTTGAACGCTTGCGCAGTTCCGTTTTTGTTGCGCTGGCCAATTTACTTCCCGCGAAACCGAAAGGCTATTCTCGTTCAGGTTCGATTTTATTGCGGAGAGCGACGGTGAGTAGAAGATCTGATCGGGAAACGATGTATAGGAATACAACACACAATCAGACGTCGTTACTTGGCTGAAAACTACGATGTATTCGTTGGGATTTGGGAGAGTAGGTAATGGGTTACAGTATACATATTTCGAGGATTGTATTTCTTATGTGATTTCTGCCCAATTGAAATATATGAGCCAGCAATGATTATTGCCCATTTCGTACGACTTCTTGTAGTTGACGTTTTCTGGTTACGAGAAGATACCTTTGTTCTAAATTCTTTCTCGGCCTTTACTTTCTATTACAAAAATATTAAGTTTTCGATTTTTTCTGCAAGAGGGTCTATGTATTTTATTGATTATCCCATTTCGCTTACAACTCAACCATAAAACTAGGCCATTTTGACAAAACTCGAATACTATTTGGCACTCATACTGGCATTGGTCGGAATGAGAATATTCATGAATGAATAGGATGATCCAGACATGCAAATTGGGAGGCGTTAATTGGTCTGTGGGCTTTGCAAAGTAATTTCGAATTGTTGATCAAAGCAGGAGACAGACATCAAGAAAAGGGTATGACTGCGGACCTCTAAAAATTAGCTGAATTCTATACACAAATCATAACTGATGAACAGCCGAGTAAATCTATCTGGGGCTTAGCCCGATAACCACCAGGTGTCAACTCCTTCAAGTAAAATTACTATTTCTCAGAAATTTTCAATTTCTACAGTCTTCGTAAAGCTTTAGTTCCACGATTTCATGAAAAGGTTTTACAGGGCCTTCAATTGGATTGAGTCATGAGTACTGTAGCCTAAAAAGTTGCGTACGAGGAGGATACCGGTTCGTACTTGGAGCAGATTGGTTCATGGGACGGAAGGATAAGCGTGATTTGCGAAATCTCAGGGGAGTGTCGTTATGCAGGTGGCAAAACCGTCAGAATCAGAGGAAAGCGATGGTAGCGTTGATTTCGGTGAATTTGTAAGTTTCGTCGCGGAAAAGTCATGCAATCTAAGTTCCCCTTCTGGAAATGAACGAAACTCTTCTGTGCAACGGAAGAATCAAACTCGCTGCGAATTCTCTGAAAGCTCCGTGCCGCCGTTTACATCGCTACATCGCTCTCTACCCGCGGGCACCTCTGTACAAAATCGCTTGTCTTCTCTTCCCTCCCGCCCGTCACCAGTAGCCAGTATCAAAGATAACGTAAACCAGTCAATGAATGCTGTGTCGTTTCCAGAAATCGTTGAAGCCAGCGACACTACTGCTGATAATAGTATTGTCGCCTCAGCTGATACTTTGCATGTCCCTTCCCCACTGACTCCTTACGAGTACGCGGCGGCAGCTTCCTCTATATCAAATGCAGACAAGGCACACACTTTAACGGATAAGTCGGTGAATGGTGATAGCGTCTTAGTCGGCTTTGATACACTCGATCCGGTTCAATGTTATGCTGTCGGTGCACTAGCAGTCGTGCTTCTTCGACAATACACAAGTGACTTAAACGGTCTTTCATTCGCCCGTGCCCATGTCGCGAATATCCTGAAAGCTTTATGTCTATCTGAAGGACAACAAGCTGCACTTTTTGCCCTATCTCCGAGAAAAGAAGACCTGGATGATGTCGTTGAACAGTGTGTCAAGCTTGTTGGTGATGATGCTACTCGTTTTCGTGCCGTTCAGGCAATGCTTGCTCTGGCTGTTGCCCGCGGAGTATACGACGCCCGAAGCAGAGCCTTTCTGTGTTCTGTTGCGAACGCTTTTGGTGTACCTTGGAACCAAGTCGCAGCAGTTGAACTTGCCGTTGCAATGCAGCTATTCAGTCAAGCTGACATAGATGTGTCAAATGAGTTCGGTGAGGCCGGCACTATGGCTGACCTTGCCACTCCGAAGACACCCGGTGAAATACTTGCTGAACGACGTCGCAAGAAACAAAAAGTCAAACGAGTCATGAAGGTTGGCGGTATTACTTTGGTAGGAGGTATTTTATTCGGTGTCACTGGGGGTATTATTGCACCAGCACTATTATCTGCCTTGGCAGGTGTTGGTGTTACGAGTGCTGCAGGGCTTGCCGCCAGTGGCTCTGTTGCATCTGGAGCAGTAGTTGGGAGTTTGTTCGGAGTAGCGGGAGCTGGTGTCACCCAAGGAAAAGCTCGAAAGCGAACCATATCTCGGTTAGAAGAATTTGATTTCGAGCGGCCAGATGATCCTCGAGTTCTTGAAGAAAAGGAAAGGCGTGCAGAACGTGAGGCTCAAAGAGTTTTAAAACACCAGCAGCAATTGCTCTTGAAACAGCATGGCGAAGATGCCGATCTTCCACTCGAACCTTTCGAACAAGCCCATGTAGAATCGGTAGACTCAGAATCTGATTTGTCTCCGATAGACAAAGTGAGTTCAATGTCGTTGGATGACGTCTATTTCGGCAAATTAGATGAGAAATCCTCAAGATATGTTGAAAGCGAAGTTGATGGTGGAGATGACGAGCATTCTCCGAAGAATCACAAAAACTCGAGAAAGAGCAAGAAGAAGCAGAAGAAGCTCATCGTCGGATCACAAGGTTTAGAAGCTGCCGGTCAGATTCCAAGTCTACATATCTGCATTTGTGTACCAGCATGGTTGAACGAACGCCGCTACGGAAGTTCTCTGCGCCAGTTTGAAGAAGCGCTTAAAGCCGAACTTCCTTGTTCACAACATATAGCTCTTCGATGGGAATCTCGTCGTTTATTCGAAATGGGACTTGCTTTTGCAAAGTTTTGGGCATCAAAAGCCACCGTTACAACCATTCAGAATGCTTATCCGCACGCTGTAGCTGCAGCATCTTCTGTAGCAGGCGCAATAGCCTTTGCTTTCGCACTTCCTTTAACTGTGCTGTCATGTCTGGATTATATTGACAACCCGTGGTCCGTTTTAGTATCGCTGTCGAACACTGCAGGAGAAGATTTAGCAGATGTCTTGGTGGCTCGTAGTTACGGACAACGACCAGTCACTTTATTCGGATACTCCATAGGTGCGCGTGTCATTTTCAAGTGTCTCGAATCTCTTGCCTCGCGTGGTGCTCTTGGAATAGTTGATAACGTTTTTTTCATGAGCGCCCCTGTTTCAGCCGACCCTAAGCGTTGGGCTAAAATTCGTCCAGTTATAGCTGGACGGATTGTGAATGGTTATGGTACTATGGACTGGGCGCTTGCGTTCTTCCATCGTGGCTGTGGTCATGGAGTCTATGTCTCTGGGCTACGTGCTGTCGAACTCGATGGGATTGAAAACTTGAATATGTCTTATATCGGGCTAGAAGGGCACAAAGAACTAAAAGATGTAATTCCACGTGCAATGAATGTTATGGGCGTTGGGAGAGGGTATATTTCCATTCCTCCAGCGAAAGTGGTAACTCGGTCGAGCCAATCCAATAATGCCTCTCGGGTATCCAGCGGTGGCAACGGAGGTGAGCATTTGAATGATATGCGTTTAGCAAGTGCGATGGAACTTCCGTTTCTGGAGTTAGGGCGAGGGCAGACTTCAGGGGTCACATCGTTCTCTGAAGTAAATGAACGTGATGACATGAGAATCCCTGATGCACAACCACAGAAATTGAATGAAAAGAATGATATTCGAGTAACGAAAGGAAAAGAGAAAAAGAAGGGGCAAAGTTGGTACAAGATTGGACCGTGGAATTCGAAGAAGCCTGCCACCTCTCCCCACATTAATTCAGCATCAAAGCACGTGCACGATGGTTTAGAGAGTATCACTCGCCCAAGTCGCGCACTTTCGAAATCGACCATTATTAACTCAAAAGCAAACACAGAAAAATCGGACCCCGTATCATTGAAAAGTGCTGTGTCAGATTCGAACAGCGTATTTACCCTCGATGGTGCCGATGATCAAATAACGACACGAACCGGAAGTGATGATGAAATAGCGGATGCATGTTTGCGAGAAGATGAATGGTGTACCAGCCCGTCTCGTGTTGATTCGAATAATCAGCAGGATGATGTGACATTCGACTGGGAGTTACAACGACGCATTTGGGAACAGCAGGAACGTCAATTACGAGAGCGTGGATTTGCCGACGATGCACGTGATATTGAAATGGGTTCGAGAATTGTTCTTGGTATAGGCATCGAAATAGCTGGGTTGCGGATACATCCTTTTATTTCGCAAGATGCAGAACTTCCAGTAGCGCCTGTAGTCGAATACTTTACAAATTGTTGTATCGACCAGAAAGGTATTACGATTCGTGTTTTTGAGCATGAAAAAAAGCGAAAATCTCTGCCTCTGAATCCATTTCGACAAGAAAAGAAATACCCAAAACACCTTGGTGAATTGGAACTAACATGGAGCGAGCGAAGGTCAAGAGCAGAGGCCAGATTTGCTGTGTCAATTGAGGCTAATTCCGACGGCGAAATCATTGTTAAAGCGTCTGAGAGACATCGTGATGGGCGTCCCGGTCAAGAAAGTGTGCTTCGTGTACCACGTTCTGCATTGTGTACTATGCGTGAGAGAGAGGAAATGGAGAAAGACAAGCAAGTCCTGTTACTCACAGCGCCAAGTTCCTAATTTCGGTTGTCATAGGTCAGCTGATGTCCTTCCGCCGGACCTATCAGAAGAATGCGAAATCGACCGTAATGTAGTACGTTTAACTGAAATTTTGAACATATCGTTATCAACACGATAATGGTAAAAAGACCTACGGCACGGAAAACTAAGTACAAAGAGACTACCGGTACAAGAGAATAGTGCTAGCTGTTCTTTACATTCTGATTAGCGATCTGTTTACCTGCAGTGGACAACACTACAGTACGTTGATAGCATAATTTATCATAGTAGCAAGATGGTTCAACTCTTAAATTCTCCGCCCAAAGCACTAATTTAGACTCCCAGCCAGTGCATACGTACACCAAATCATAAATGAGCAAAGAATTTGGCGATGTACGGTATACTAAATTTACTGTACAGTAGATGCGAGTCACTTGGAATATTTCAATTCAAGAAATCAGCCAATGAAATATCATTTTTCCAATGAAATTGTACGTTTAAGAAAACTTCCTGGTCGATCGAGAGCACAATGAACAGTAGATGAGCATAAATTTAGAACACCCTGATCTGAAGCACTTCCAGCAATGACTAAACTAGCCGAAATTTAACGAGAATTCAGGGTTTCGTCTTGCGAAACTCTGAAAAAAGTCTTGAAGAAAAGAAGCTTCACCGACACCAGAAAACTTTTAGTAGTCAATCTACATTAGGGAATCCAGCAGAAGTCCTATTTACGTCTGTACGTGGGATTACTTGTAACTCTACTGCTTCACAAAACTTTATGTAGACTCGAATTTCATGCAATTGCATCAGAGAGTACTGTTTATAGGTAATTGGCCTATTTTTGAAGGTTTCAAATGAATAACTGCAATCAGCAGTTAGTATTGACTGCATCAGATCCCAGCTAAAAAATTGTTATACAGACGTGATACAGAGCCACATTCTCTATGGATTTAGTACACAAAATGAACTTGGAAGAATTTTCTGTGGACTCAAAAGCTCGTTTTCTCGGACACTTCTATCGGAGTTGCACAAGACGAAACCCTAAATTCTTGATAAATTTCGGCCAGTTTAGTCATTGGTGGAGGTTCTTGAGATCAGGGTGTTCCAAACTTTTGCTCACCCCCTTGAACACTGTGCAGTATGTTGATCCTTTATTTCTTCATGCCTACCTCAGATTGTTCTTTTGATTTCGTCAAGTGATGTTCCATTAGGTAATGTTAGGCCACCTAGGGATGGAGTTATAGGTTTACCAATACTGTACGGTACCGTACCGGGGTACTGTAGCTGTACGGAACTATCCGAATGATTGACAGTAACTCGAAATCCTATAGACTAAAACTGTACGTTGGATGAGATAATAAACCTACTTGCAAGGGGTACTGTACCATAGAAATCGTTCCTGACCCTCGCTTTCTCTACCTTGGAAGACAAGTGTAAATACTGGGTGCACCCTAGAAATTTGCTAGAGTAAATTTATGTTGAAAACAGTGCAATTTAATTATGAAGTTACTGTGTTACCGTTTCGAGTACCTCTGGTTCGACTACTAGGTGTTCTCAACATTGTCAGACTAAAGCACTGTACATTTTGTGCGTATAGAAAATGCGAGTTAGATAGATTCCATGTCACCATCTCGATTTTCTCAAAGTAACTGTAGCAATTCTATTTGGAAATATATTCCTGCTACGACTCAAATCAGTCTCAATCCTCACTGTTAAGCAGTCGTAGGTGTGTTTGTAAATTAGATATGAGTAGGAAAGTACGGTACAGTATCAAAGGATTGGTGCATCGCTCGCATAGAAAAGATCAATTTTGATGAATATTAGATATGAACACTAATACAGGAAAGAACTGAGGGATGTCATCCACTAATCCACTTCGGGTTGAGCCGACACAAGTGGTTTCGTTAAACAATTGCTTCACGTGAGAAAGCATAGAAGGGAAAAAGCGAGTACGTTCTGTTTCGGAAGTGAAGAGTAAATATATTGATGGATATATTTAACTAGATACAGTAACTACATTAGAATTGTTAAACAACAGCTAGACTCGAAGAATTTTGCCGAAGCGCGGGGCCAATGCAGAATCTTGCAACATTTTCAAACAAGTTCTCAACTTGAGGAGCACATCGAACAAACGGGTATTGCCAGAAGTTATACACAGGATTCTTAATCAAATCAATAAACGTCACAAGAAGCCCCCACGGATGTGGCCGATTGGCAATAAGTCGTTCAACAAGTACTCGAGTAACGAGCTCCTTCAAATCGACATTGCTTGATTCCTTGAATAAATGCAACAAGGCTCGACTGAAAAACTGTGTATGGCTATTCGGATATCGCAGTTGATTAGCAATGGCATTCAATATGTGATACTGACCTTGTGCATCCGTGCTCATGAGTACAAGCATCAACAGATTTCGATGCGCCTCATCCGATTTCCCATTGAAACCAACGGGAGTCAACTGTGCACGAAGACCCACGTATAAGATGCATTCGTTCACCGCATAAATGTTGTAGTTTGGTGAATCATCATATCCAAGATGTCTAAGAATGTTACTCACACTGGTGCTACTCATGATCCCACCGCCAAATGAATCGTCCAAATGGGAATCTATAGCGCGAATTAGATGAGGATACGGCGCCATACGAGAAGCTTCTATTTTCATCTGAATATCCTGAGTCATATCTGGAAGCTGCGTGAGTTGAATGTCTGGTCGGAAAGGATCAGGCAATCTCATATCCTTAGGGAATGCTGCCAATATAAGGTTTCGAAGTTGAATACAATTCTCAGGAACCGCGTTACACAATATAAAGTAGTAGTCACACAAGAACTTAGGACAATCATGTAAGATTATAAGAAGGATACGCAGCATACCTCGATACAGCTGTTTGACATGAGGTGTAAGTTCAGCTTCCAATGATAAATGTGGCCTCAAAAACATCAGACCTGAAACGAATAGTTGACAAAGGAATGACCAACTACTTCGTTCAGAAGAGCTTAACAACCGAACCAAGATAATTTTCGAAGATATTAGTTTCAACCAGCAATAAGAGAAGGCCGGTGCAGAATTCGGTGCACATGCTTTCAGAGCACTGACAATCAGAGCCAAAACTCCATGATTGCCAATGTTAATAGTGTCTTCTGTACCCCGTACGAGATCTTCGGCAGAACAGATTCGCCTCGTGAAACTCAACAAACCATCAGCTTCAGTCTCCAAAATAGAGAGAACCTGCGAATTATTCCATAGCTCAACGACACTGTCTTGTTCGCAGGGTTTGCCGACAGGACCTTGGTTTGGAAACTCTTCGACCCGAGATGCAAGGGGTACATTAGTTGATATCGAACGAAGGATACCAGAAAATAGTTCGTAATGAGGGCGTACGTCTAACTTATCACCCGCAACGAGGATGCTGTTCACAATAGCGGTCATGAACGCACTAAGAATCCTAAAGTTCCGTTCATACGAGGCTCGTCCAGAAATGTTTTCAGTCAAGCATAGAGCTGTAATCAATCGGATAACGGAATTCACAGCAGAATAAGGTGCTTCGGCAAGCTCATTGCCGAATCTTCGTGAGTTGGAACGAGTCCAAATAGCAGTTGAAGTAACTTCGACGACAAGCTCGACCGAGAGACGACAGAAGCGCTCACGAGAGTCAGCATTGCTCATGGTCTTACTACGAATGTGACCTAAGAATGTTGCTAACACGTGCTGCTGGGGATCTGTTGTTTGCAATCGCTGCCACTCACACAAAATGTTGGCAACCATTTCACGTGATCCGACTGGATCCGAAAAGCTTGAACTTTGCAAGTTTCGAAGCGGGTAATACGTTTCTAGGCTGGGATCTTCTTCGGCTAGTAGAGAATTTCGACATGATGACTTGCGGAAAGAAGTTAACAAATCCATGAGTCCTTCTGGAGCAGAAATCAATGGTAGATTCCCTTCCCGACGAGCAATCTTCGTCAATAATTCCAGCGTGTACGTGAATTCGGCAGGACTAGTAAGTGATTCATCTACGACGGCACTACGAAGTATGTAAGCTATGAACTCCAGAGCTTCGGTATTTCTACCTCCGTCCAGTTCCTTGCTTAACATCTCATCATAGGCCGTGCCGTTTAAGAGGGATCTAGCTCGTAGAAGGACAAGGGAACAGTCTCTGTTGAACTTGTCATGGTTGTCAGACATGGCAATCCAACTAACAATTTCTTTCGAAAGTCTTCTGCAAACGTTTCTGAGTCCGACCAAAATGAAGACATGGATCTCGCGATACAATAATGACTTCCCTTCATACAGAAGTTTGAATACTTTCTGAGCCATAGTTGTGCATGCTTCATCACCAGAAATGCATGACTTGGCAGTATCAAAAATTCTATCCAAGTACTGATACAGTGGATGAGCAGGAGGTAGGTCGGACATAGAAAGCGCAGGTCTCTGTTTGGTAGTCTGAAACACTATTTTAGATAGCTCATGGTAGGCAGTGTTGAAGATATCTAAAGCCTCGGGAGTTGGAATCGATAGATCAGTACCTGCTTGGAAGGCAGCACGCAGGTTCGAATTACGTAGTGAGGACTGCGCATCATTTAAAGTCTGAACGGCTCTGTTCATTGCTTCAGCAAGTGACGCAGGCGACATAAGGAAAGTTGGGACAGACCCACTATCACGAACAATTTTCGGGGACCCGTTTTCGACATAGCATAAGGAATCATTGAGATGAAGAGAGTCAGGATCAACGCCAAGCGCGGAACTACTGTGTGTTGGTCGAGTCGGATATGGCTTACTGCTGCTTTGGTGGATATCAGCAGCATCATTAGGAGAAACCTTGCTCGCAATTGTTCGACCACTAGGTTGGCCTCGAGCAAAATCACTATGGGCCAGTCGATCCAAACTAGTTTCACTCACTGGTTGGGCAAACGGATCTTCTGCACCCGTAGATCCAAATACCTTGTTGAATTCGTTGTATACCCGGAGAACTTCCGGACCAGGAGGGGGCATATCATCGTACGGAGATAGTTGTTCTCGTCGACTGGACGTAAACGCACGACCAATAACATCGTTCAGATCTCGAGTTGCTTTCTCTTTCGCTGCTTTTTCGATAATCCGACATCCCAAGTCAAGGTTGGCAGTACAAACAACATGCGCCGCCTGATCAATGGTACTCGGATCAACTGATACTGCAGCAGATGCTAACATTGAGCGAACATGGTTTCCAATAGAAACACGAAGTGGTTCTTTGCACGTAACTAGGGCCAGAGAGCCTGCTAGTTGCTGGACCATTTGAAGAGCGGCATTCCTGATTTTAGACCAGTTCTTCTCTTTTGCGAAATCTTTCAGGGTGAGCTCTCTTGTAGTCAACGATGCAATTGCGCAGCTTCGTTCGACAACAGGCTGAATTATGTCACGCAATGCACGATCAATAGCGATGGGAAGTAGCGCTTTAAGGCTCGGCGTTGTTTCCAATATCCCGTTCGGCATATTAGTTACGACAAGATGCGAGAACGTAGGCAATAGAACACTGTCTACCCCACTAGACAAGGTGGAACTTACTGGTGGACGAACACCGCTTTCAATAACGGGACCTGTATTTTGTATCCGGCTTCCTGGAGATTCGAGGCCGACCGGAACAGTTCCTCGTACTCGACCATTCAGAAGAGCACCGACTTTTTCTTGACCAACTCCTTCGGTAGGATGAATAGGGTTCACCTTTGACGTTTCACGGCTGGAGGGAGAGCCTATCACAGGAACAGGGGAGGCTTGAGGAGATTTTCGACGATCGAGATTATTCCTCAAGTCCGGCTGTTCCACATCCTTCAGAATGTTAGAGGCGACCACAAGTTTAGTATCGATATCCAGCTGACTGAGAAGAGATGGAAGTTCGAATTTGAGGTTCAACTTAAGGTCTTCTACTTGTGATATTTCTTTCAACAGGCTGAGTACGGCCTTCATCCACGGGTTGGATGCAGTGAACACTTTGGACATTTTAGCACCAAGTAGTACTTTGCTCACGAATGGAACAACACAGAACAGTCGTCCTTTCGAATAAGCTTCAAGGCATAGCTTCTTCAAGTCCAGGTCACGACGTAAAATCGGTTTGTTACGGCCCAATGTTAGGAGGCCAATCCAAGCACCAAGGGTGCGTAACATTCTTCGTTCGTCATTATTGAATGTAATTTTCTCAGATGTCAACATAGTCCTCGCAGTGAGCACGGACTTTTTCAGAACCCGATCGAAAAGTTTGGGAATGCCGGGAGAGACAATCTCTAAAAAATCGATGTACAGGCGGTGGTGATTTTGCTCCACAAGTGCACGCTTCCGGACCACATAGTCGACGAAGTATGGAACGTGATGAGGCCGAATAAATTCTAGCAACCGACTTCCTTTTTCTTCGATGGAAGAAAGAGATAGATTGTTGAAAATGAAGCTCATCTTCTCTGCTGTTAAGCCATCAGGTACAATAGCGTCACCGTTGCTATCCTGGGAAATATCCTCGGGTTTCATACGATCCATATCGACCGGAGGATGAGAACGGGGCAACGATTCTGCTCCACGGTCGTTTGTGCCAATTGGTATTCCGGATACGACGCGCATTGCGGCGTGAGAGCGTACTGACGACGATTGTTCTGATGCACTTGCAACTTTTTCCACGAAATCCATTAATTCAGGGGCAAACGAGTGAAGATGAGGTATTCTCAAAATTCGCGCGCAAAACTGAGGCCATTCGTGGAGTCGATCACGGAATTTGGAAAGCGCACACAAGCCAAACTCTGTCATTCTAGTCGCATCATCGTCTGGATTAGAGGCCAAGTTGACGTTAGGCCACTGGCCTGTTGGTGACCCAACGCTAGAACTTCGTGTTACATGGTGCAAAGCATCAAGGACACGTTCTAGCGCAACCTCCAGAGTACGACCTGCTTCGAAAAGTGAATGTTGAACTAGGGCACCAAACAGATGACCCGTAATTCGCAACTCTTTCACAGGATACTTTCGGAAGAATCGATACTCGTCGAACAGTGTGTGCACCATACACGCAAACACTTTGCGGTCTCTGGAAGAATCGGAAGATCTCAACGCACTTAACATGCTCACAGCTCGGTCGACTGATAAGGTTCCCTTGTAAATATCATGAAAGCGGATATTAACTTCATCTTCAATGTCTTTCGAAAACTCTAACTCTCCAGGAGCTTTCAAATCGCTTGAGTTACGTAAAGGATGAGCAGGCAGATCCCTAGAGATATGGCGATGTCCCATGTTCCGATTGAAGTTCTGATGCATAGAAGATCCGACCAGTGAGGATGAATCACCAAGGTCAGCGCTCGAGTTCAAGTCTGAGAGTCTGCTGTCATGTCTTACATAAGCTTCATGTAGTTGCTTTAATTCTTCGGAGCTTTGCCCGCGTCTTCTGCTACCCAAGGTAGTGAAGAGCGCCCGGAATGTTGCACGAACGGCATCCACAGGGAACATAAATATGTTTTCGTGAGCTGACGGAGTCATCAGGATTTCAGCCATCCTGCGAATGAAATTTGACATGACGTCTATCGGATTCAGGAGAAAGTACTTCGTCAAAGCTTCTTCCAACCGGAAACTTTGTAGCTTGTAAGAAAACATTGACACAGTGAATACAAAGTCAAACGGCATAGACGGCACTAATAAATCATGAACTCGCTGACAATCAACAGCGATTTGCACAACAGCAGATATGGCGCTTGGTTGTTTACGCCACATAGCCAAAAGCCCCCCACTCATCAGCGAGGGTGCAAAACTCCAAAGTAAACGTAATGTCCTGGCTGAGGATGGATAGTTTGAAATTTGGGAAGGTAACACGGTGACAATAATTTGAGAGAGCAGTTTGCTATTCAATGAGGGCCTGGAACACGCCAAGCTCAGAAGTACGAGCGCAGGTTCCCGTGAGACTGCAACTTGGAGTAAATGCTTTGCGTCAAGATCAATCATGGTGCTTAGTAGCTCAACTTTGCTGTATGGGCTCTTGCCGTCATCTGGGCTAGCACGGGGAAACGACTGCACGCTAGACCAATCAACGAAGTTAGGATTCGACAACGCCCAAGAGATAATTTCGGATTGGGTGTACTGATGAACCCAGGGAGCGACGAGGTAAGAGAGGGGAATGCGGCTGCCAGGGTTACACGCCAGATATATGCGAGCTAGAGCCGAAAACATGGTGTCAAGATGAGAACGAGGGATTTCGTGCGTATCTAAGTGCCGGAGAACTTCATTCCAATTAATTGTAGTACCTGAAAGAGACCTGGCCATGGCGACAGTCATGAAGTCCGAGAAATTCCACTCACAAGCAGTACCTGTTATGTTCGTCGGCACATTCGAACCTTCAATCTGAAATAGACATATTTCCCAAAAGCAAGGATAAAGACCATAAACGCCTACAGAACTGTCCGCGGCTATGTTGCTGTGCATAAGCATGATAATTTTTGCTATGGATTCTTCCCTCAGCTTGTGAAGGGCGCTTAAGATAAAGTCTAAGGCATTCTTAAACTGTATTCCAGTGCAGCCTGGGCCTAAATCTTTCAGCAACTGTTCGATAGGTACGGGCCATCTCCCGAACTGCAGGGAACGACCAAGCTTGTTTTCGGTTGGAATAGAGTCAAGTTGAGATCGGAAAGGCGCAAGGATCGGGTCGTAACGAGAACTGTAGGAATTGGTTGGGTCGAAGACATTCGCAATCGGAAGCTGTCTCTCGTCGAGCCAGAACGAATCTGACTTTGTAGCTGCAGTTGCGGGCGACGAACCGAGCCGAGAATCAAACGAGTCTTCGAGTGCCGAACATAGTCTGGTACAAGAAACCATGACTGTTCCTTAACACACAGCTCAATTCGCCGCTGTGGAGGATGTCTCAACCGAGGTTTGTAAACTGTGGCCGAAACGTTGAATTTCCATACCACATTCCACAATGGTTGTATAGATTTCAGTATTTGACATACTTCTTACAGTATCTAAATTACAATAATCATTGTTTTATCGACAACAACTATTTTTGTTGGCCCGCTTTACCATTCTTGTGTGGACCGTTCAATGGGTAGGGAAATTTTTACAAAAAATCTAGCTTTTGGTCTACATGGGGTCCTCGCTTTAAGTCCGCTCCATGTATTGTCCGGTCCTGCATTAATTCCGTGTTGCAACTTTTTTGCCATAGGTAGTGCATTAAATTTTGAAACAATGAATAGGGCAGTGGACAAGATTTAACTAAGAAAACAAATTTTAAGGAAATAATTTCAGATTCAATAAATCGTACGTGGAAAGGGATTAATAGTAAAACATAGATATACGAAGGAAAAACTGTATATAAGCCTAAAGTAAAACATTGTTTGCGAGCAGAGAAGTTCACACTTTGTTTCAACCCATCACAACACGGGAAGGAAAAGTTCTGACCCTCGGCAAGAAGCTGCAAGTTTTACGCTGCTTTTCCGACCGTCGTAACGAAGAAGATGTTGGCACAGAGTTCAATCTTGATGTCTCAGCGGTGAACCAAATCGTGAACTCTCCTGGAAGATTGGAGAAAGTGCAGCATAAGCCAATGAAACACCAAAATTTGAAACTTGGAGAGAAATTAATTATACTTAATTTCTTGGAAGCAGGAAATACTACGGCTCAAGCAGCGCACAAGTACATAATTTGCCATCGAACTGCACCCAGAATCTGGAATTAGAAGAGCACCTTGGCAGATAGAGAGAATGCAGGAACACCAGTGGAAGCTGTTCGTCCTTTACGAGCGAGGTACCTCGCTGTGACAAATGATGTGGCAGCATTTGTGCGATTTATCGCTTCCGAAAGATTGCCTGTACCGCTAAGTCTGGTTCGAACTAGTGCGCTAATTGCCGCACAAATCCACAACGTATGTTCATTTAAGGCACCGCGGGTTTGGGTCAGAAACTTTTTGCGACGATCCGGTATCCAACCTTCTACCGGACTGCAATGAAAAGGTGGAACAAGAATGCCTGCAGGACATGAAAAACGTATGGCAGAAATTCGCAGTGTCATGGCAGGGTATACTTTGAATAATATTTACAACGAGGATGAGTCCGGACTGTTGTATCGCATGGGTTCGAAACGCACGTATCTCGGTAGCAATGAGAACCGGTGCGACATCCGTGGAACCAGTTTCCAGAAATACAAGGAAAGATTGATGTTTGTATTTTGTAGTAATTCGGATGGATCTCAAATATTACTTATTCGATACATTGGATTTGCAGCTTCTCCTGTACGCTTTCGAGATCACAGCAAAGTGAAATATTCGTATTCATAGCAAAAACCTGGGTGGATGGATGCGGCAGGATTTAAGCGTTGGTAGCATTGATGGAATTTTGAAGTGAAAAAGAAATCTGATGGACCATGGCTACTATTGTTGGACAATTTTGAAGGCCATATACTTATAACTGCGCTTCTCGGTATTCGAATTGAACTTTTACCTCCCAATAGAACTGCTACATATCAACCGTTGGATCAAGGCTTGATTTCACAAGCGAAAATTTGGTATCGCTCTATGTTGCTGCGCCAGTTGTGCAATAATGAGGAAAAGAAACGGGCCGGAGAGCATGGATTCAAAAACAACTCTGGAAGAGGCAGCTGGCGATTAAGAGAAGGACAATTGCCACATATAGCAGATGCTATTAATATCATTGATGAATTTTGGAGTCAAACTGGACAGATATCTATCCCAAAATGTTGGATTAAGAGCAAATACCCACCCAATATTCTTCAGGAAAGAGCAGTGCAATTATTAATATTTATTTCGAAACCACTTCCGGATTTGACTTCAACGAATTCTGTGGAACATACTGTTGATTTGGAGTTGAATCATGCGGTCCCATTCACATTATCCGGAAGTCTGGAACGAGATATTGCGATGATGACCTATCTGCATAATTCCACTTCCACTGAATCATCGTTCGTGAAATCAGCAATGAACAGCTGTTTGTCATCATCTTTCCATTCCATTCTTAATTCTCCGGATTCTGTTGACGTTTATCGATTACAAGGTGGAACTCCAGAAGTTGAAACAAGGAAAATTTACGAAAATTTTAAAAAAACTACTCGGATGAGTCGAATGGAAGAAAGAATTCAAGAAAATACAACCACAGTGACGAATCCAACAGCTGAAAAATTGAATGAGTCAATTGAAAACGTGATTGCAGTGGCGTCTGACGATAACCTACGTTCAGCATTGTTGAATGCGATAGCTGTGACCAAAAATGTTGGTAATTTAGCGTAAAGTAGGATTTTTAGCTGTTGTGGATTCTATTGGTAATTTAGAGCTATAATTGAT
>JAAUYH010083338.1_pt1 | contig 18831 bp, 9 predicted proteins | sample 7278061 | NCBI WGS metagenome assembly JAAUYH01 (sample SAMN14350203, study PRJNA611818) | marine sediment metagenome | isolation source: surface marine sediment (0.6m) | place: French Polynesia: Moorea | collected 2018-08 | reverse complement strand
TTCGCTATCTTGAATTCAGAAGATGCTACGGAGATTTCTTACGGGAATGTTAGGTGTTTTTGAAAATAGTTTGGAGATTTTGAACAATTATTGATTCCATTTCCGGTGCCAAAAAAATTTTATTTGCGAAAAGCTCACGGTTGCTTCCTGAGACATGCGCCTAGGCGCTGGTATTTTGTCCAAATTTGTAACCCTCATGGAAGTTTTTAGCAAAGATGCTAGCATGGGTCGCATTCCGAAATCTCAGACTCCCAGGTGAGTTCCTTCAACGTTGTTTTCCGACATCGTTGGTGTTCTGTCGTAATTCTTCATGTTCGTAGGAGATATCTGATATCATAGTCGCCGCAGCGCTAGGAAATGACAGGAACCATATCTGTTCACATGCTGTATCTTTCTTGTTTCAGTTAGTGGAATCGATGTCATTTCTTTTTCACTAATTGTATTGAGCCAATTCAGATCCAACTAACTGCGGAGAAAGCGGAAGGGTAACGAAGAAGCTTTTTTGAATAAGTTGGTCGAGAAGCTGGAAGCCATGAATCATGTCCGCTACATCGGACAGTTGGAAGGCATTGAGATCCTGAGATGGGGGTTCGAGTAGAATTTTTTCAACGACCTTTGCGACTTTGCGGTCCAGATCACCCGAAGGTGTTAGAAATCGGAACATTTTCTTTATCCTGGTGTGGTCAGTGACTTGGGCTTCGAGAAACGCCGCGGCGCTGCTCGCGGAGAACTTTCTCCTACTTCGCGCATTCCTGCTTGTGTTATCACTATGGCCCTCCATAGAAATCAGCGTAGAAATCTACTAGGAGAGGTAGTTAGTGGCAACCCGAAAACAAATCCGGATTGTCGTAGTTTAAGGGTACGCCAATCTTCCGGACACGACAGGGCCTTAAGCGTCTGCCTGGTTGTGACAGGGATGTAGTATAGAACTGGATACAAACAGCGATGTAGAGGTGTAGAGCCGTGCGAATTTTAGTGACTCCGGCTACCGCCCCTGCACATCCGCCTCCGGCTGGTGTAGTTCTTTGAGCACTTGTTCCAAACTTGACTTGTCTTCAATTTCAGTTATTCGCCGGTTAATTGTACAACAAGGACAGTCTGTCACTTCTGGCAAAGGCAGTACTTACTAATTTATTTGACCACTCCTGAATTAATTAAATCAATTACTGTATACTTAAATTGACAAGAAACTACCAATTATGCGATAGAATGGTTTCAGTCATGCGTGCTATTGTCGAAATTGAGTCTTTGCTAATAAGCAAAAAATAAGGAGGAAAATGGGAGAGATTTTGTTCTAATCTACTCCATTCAGTGTAAATTTCAACCCATTGCTTGTAGGTGTCTTTCTTTTTCTTCTTGTCTGAAAGACAAGTATCTAAGCTTCCGAGTGACTGTTGTTCATGAAAAGACAGCAAGATTTATACAGTATTGGCTTCCGATACTGCAGAACACTTCTATTCTAGCAAGATATTTAAGACGCAATAATTCTTTGACCATGTCATTAGTAGAAGATTCGCCACTTCACTCGTTAGAGCCTTTCCGACCATCAAATAATATTTTTTAGTATCTTGTCTTTTGCAAAAGGCACCAAAAATTGTGCCGCATGATACCAATTCCAACTAAATATTTCTTGAAAGCATAAATTTGTCCTGCAAATTCTTACAAACAATTTCGTCAGCATTGCGATTTTATTCATAAATCAATTAATCTGTACTAAAATTCAATGTACAAACAATGTTGCATCTAGTGGGTAAAACGTGCCCGCGCATTCCCTGTATTCCTGGTTCTTTTCATTTCTCGCTGATTTAAGTTTCCCGCAACACTACAACGTGTACATCAAGTGATTTATTCCATCGACTGCTACTGAGTTTTTTTGCACTACTTTTACTGCTTCAAAGCGAATTATTGTCTTTCACAGTAGTTTACAATGGATAGAATTTTCACCAAAAATCCCTAAATGGCAATCACATCATTTCAGTTTGCTTATGATTGTCTATATTTGTGCAATTACTGTTCGAAACGGGTAAGCGAGAAGAAAATGAGGCCATATACGGTTGTTTTCTGTTCTCGAAATCAATTATCTCTATTTTTGAGGAATGGGCAGGCCTTTTTTGTAAAATACGGGCCCAGATAAAAAGTAAACAATGGGTTTCCCTTGCAGTATTGCCTGTATATGAATAGCAAATCTGAATTTTCATCGTTCACAATCTTGAATTCGATATTTTAAAATGTTCTCGTGGCTATAGAAACACGAGTAATACTTTATATATTCTCCAATTTGTGATGAATAACTCAATTCAAAATCTATATTGCACCGACATTCATGTACTACATATCGCAGAATTTGTTAAAGTCGAAAAAGTATCCGACGATTAAGTTCTTTAGTATGAGTTGTTGAAGTAGTGGGCTAGATCTATTGCAGAGGATTGAAAACAAAGCTTAGTGTTATAATGCATAATATTAGGACTTATTCAGCACTTAATGCAACCGCCATGTGACGTAATTTAATGTTTCGCTTTGAACTCAAATTGGCGACTATTTCGTTTTTGTTTCTGTCAATGTAGATGTCTTGCTGACTTTTTCTTCGTCAAGGTGAATTGCTGTGCAAAAATGCATTTCCTGCCTGTAGAGAATTTAATTCAAAAAGTATTGATCTATGTATTTAGAAAGGAAAATATTATCTTCGCTGATTTTCTTTTCTTTTTGTTCTTTCTCTAGGTTTATTTGCCAATTTCTTACTTTTTTCTTTTGATTTGATAGCGGAATAACAGTTCAGGAAATAGCATGCTGTCATTTAATTTCACTGGGGTCCTTTATTGGTAAGTTATTTTCGTAATGTGTGCAAAAGATGAACTTATGTGCTGCAGGCATGGTGTACACAGGGAACTAAGAATGAGTTTCTGCTCGCTTCGTCCCTTAAAGCTTATACCCAGGCCTGGCGCTGTCAGACGACTGAGATTGGTTTAGAACAATCATCATACATCATCAGGATATAAAGACAACGATCCGAAACATCCTTCAGTAATTGTTGACTCTGAATCGAGGAGCGGTAATTTCATATTTTCAGCGCGGTCTACTCCCTCCGTCCCAAAATACTTGTCCTTTTTTGTGAACGCTCGAGTTCTTCGCAGTTTGCAGTCTTTCGACTTTGCTACTTCGCACATTGCTTTTGTACATCTCAAAAATTCTAGTAGAAGTACTATTCAGGTGCAGGAAGGTTACAGCTCGGAAAAAATATCTGTTCAAATTGCTTCTCGTAGTCTCCTTCTTTTTCCTCAGTTCTGTGCAAGCTTCGCAGCTCAATCTCTTGATTCTCATGCATGTGAAAAGCCTACTGAACCTTAAAGAGCTTTCTGATCAAGCGCCCATCGTTGTCTGCACCGTCTATACTGACATGAACGAAAGAAATGGAGTGTGCCGTATGTAAGGATGGTGGGAACGGCCTAAAAATTGCCATATTTGAACAAAATAACCCATCAGATACATCATCTGCAGCGAAAAGGTATACTATCGAGCCGTAGAAAGAGTAGAACACGCCTGCACACACAAATATTTAAGAAGAAGGCATTGTGGACGACTAATTTGGGGCATGCGAAATCGAAAAAAAGACAAGTATTTTGAGACATATAGAGTGAAATTTACATCATCACAGATATTGACATAGAAAAATCTTTTTGAATGCTACTTCAACTCACTAGGCAAATATTTATTGCACCTTCTACTAGATTGATTCTTTACGTAATTGTAAACTGCCGAGACGAATGATGTGATACAGTCTGATTTCATCTGCTTGTCTCCTTTTCTTCCGTATTTCGAAGCTAGATCGATTTCTGAGACATATATTGCTGCACCTATTGAAAAAATTCGACTAAAACGCCATACATGTTTCATTATGACTTTTAAAGGACTGTGCTCAATAGAACGAAAATTTTCATTTTGAATCGTATTGTACTGGCATTGAGAGCATAATCCTGCTACAGGGCTCGTGTTGAAGCCGAATTAGAAAATGCTGCAGAAATCGCCTTACGGGCGTCATAAAAACGGAAGAATATTGCTAAACTGATTGCGTGAGTCAAAATTAAATTAATTTACATGACATCGTACAACATCGGCAAGTATGAAAATTTAGATACGGAAAACTTGAGATTGGGAGTATCGAAGCATTACTGTACGTGAGAATATTTCCCATACAAGGGTAGAGGTATCATCACATGAAAGTGTAATATCCTTGCTTGACTGAGTAGGCTCTTCCTACTGAAAATTCAAAATTTTCGAGGGTCTTGTCGATAGGGCTGGATAGAAAGGCCGAGCAAAAACAGTCCTTCTTGCTCAATAGAAAATCTTTTCGACTCAAGATGAATGCAGAATTAGACAAGCACCCGAAATTAGACAGCTTGGTCCACACAATCGAAGATTTAGTTCTTTTTTATGTTCATCCTGTCGATTTTAGTTGACGAGGTTCAGATAAAAGGTAGAACCATAGTAAAAGGCTGCATTCAATTTTACTTAAGTTATGGTAGCGTATTCAGTATCTGTTCACCAGCGTATCATCTTATTACTCAATTTCACTCACAACAATAGGATTCCTTGTTATCCGAAGTTCACGTTTCCCTCAATACAGCTCAAATTATAATAGTACTTCTACTATCTGGCGTGTCAAGAACATGGAACGAAACAACTACGAACTGCCAATCAGTTTCAGTCTGAAACATGAGTAAAATTCTTCACATGTACCAAGTGGGGAATGCGAAAATTGAAGAAAAAGTAAGTTCCGTTTGATTGACATAGAAGTGGAGCGAAGGAATCCACACTGTTTTGCAATTCGTAACTTGATCTACAATGAAGAAACTAGTAACTTCTGTAGAATCAGGACAACCATTGAATGCTTTCTCGGCATGTTGAGACACACGCATTGCTGAACAAATCTCAGTTGAAATTATCTATATCAAAGTTTAGTACAGCGGCCAATTTCTGCAAGATAGTAATTAGTCGGTCGCGTTTACAGTAATACTCCTACAGTAGAATTGAGTACTAGTTTTTTCTCAAGGAACCTGATCGTTATTTAATTAGGTGGTGAACCGAATGTACAAGCGCATATATTGTCGAGACGGGCAGAACACCATCCGTACGGATCTTAAATACGAATAAAGTATAGAAGTTCCTATCGAGCCTAGTTGAAGTGAACCAAGATATCAAATGCCAAGAAACGCTCAGGTTGTGAACATGGCGGCGAAGAGCAAGATGGCTATTCGATGGATGTTTGCCCAAGTGGAGGCAGAACAAAACACGAATAGCATTGGATCTCAGGCCTTGGACAACTTTCCAGATGTATTTCGTCAAACTAACCGTCGGTCAAACCGAAGTAAGGCGAACGACTGGTTCAGAAACCGTGAATACTACCTCAACCAACATGAACATGCACATTCGAACCCTACCGCAGTGAGTATGTCTCGACGACGAGGTCTTGCACGAACTCGAATTGAGCGCAAAGCTAGGGGAGGTCGGGAAAGAAAGCGGTCGCAGTGGGAAAACGCCGTACATTCGTTTCTGGTGGACGAGTTTGATCGCTTGAGAGCGGCATAGATCAAAGTAATTTCACGATTCTGCACAAGAATTTTTGTATCATACGCACAATTTAGATCTTCCAGGGGGCCCGGTCGAGAATCTGGTGAGTAAATATTTCATACAGGACTTTGTAATGCGAACAATATCGTCGTCCGGAGTCAAAGTGGACATCGAGCACGTCAGCCTATTTGGGAGCAATATTACGATCAGTCTGTGGCAAACTACTTGGGTGAAGTGCAAAACCTATTTAGTGAAGAATTAAATGAAGATTTGATGTATAATTTAGACAAAACATATTTCATCTTCGATCAAGACGATGGGAAAGCGCTGGGGTTCCTAGGCGAGAGTACTGCGAATTATGCTGAAGTAAGTAACGGGCCGGAGAACTTCACTTTAGTTCCACTCGTTCGAGGTGGAGCTCACTCATGAATCGAGTCTATTTTTGCCATTTTCAAAAATGAGAATGCAAACTATCCGATACTGGAAATCACCGATGAGCTGGAATATGTAGCGTACCGGACTGGATTGACGTGTATGTAAGGGATACAACACGAGAGTGAGGGATGATTCGGAGCTCGAGTGCCCAAAATATTGCACGAGTGCTACAAATCATCCCGAATGAATGTGTTATACCTCGCTTATCAACCGGGCAGCGGGGATGGTTCGGTTGGAAGCAAACAGTTTGAAAGACATTGAATGTACCGGATATAGCTTACGTCATTTGAAATATTGATCGCCGATGGTTCTCACGAACCATGACGTCTCGATTTTTGATCATGGACAGTGAGGACGAGCGAACACCAAGTGAATTATCACCTTAACGTCCTGCAGAAGCGAATGCTACTGCATTCGAATAATCTGGGTTGATGAGTTTGTTTACTCAACTCCAGGTTAAAATTAATCAGGCGGCTACGACACAACCATTTTTTCCGGATAATTCATTGCCGAAGCCGAAATTGGAGCACCACGATGCCTGGAAACAAAATAAACCAGTGGCTCAAAGTAAAAATTAACAGCAAACGCCTGCTGCTGAGCAGTTCATGAGAATGCGAACACCACCCGCAACACAAATAGTAAGCAAGACGTCGTTCAAACCTTTTTCAGAATTTGTGATTGAATACTTAAAACGACTCATCAAGATCAATACACCTATCTCGCGTGTTGTGCAATGGATAAATCTCAAAATGTGCCAGGAGACAATGAAACAGGAAAATCAGTGATCCCCGTGATACTGGGAGGACGTAACCCAGACGAAGAGTTCGATCGTGATTGTCTTACAAGACCCTGTCATTTTCTAGTCGAGTTTGGGACGTGCTATCTATCGAAAAAACCGGTAACGAATTTGAGCCATCATCCATGCTGTGCTATATTCGCGGAATACAACGTCGTCTGTCTGAGATAGGGTTCCATGTTAATTTATTCGATGGTCCAATTTTTCGTGATCTGAGATCAGGACTAGTACCGGCTTTGAATAACAAGTTCGCAGAACAGCAATCGTACGGAGCAGTGACAAAGAGCCACAATATCTTGACACTAAAAGAAATAGAAACTATTTTTGAAAGTGAGCATTGCAATGCACGCAACGCAGAAGGGTTTCGTAAACGCTTAATTTTTGCGGTCGGCTTAGCAATAGGAGCACATACAACTGAATTGTGGGGCCTTCGCGTCGACCAATTCGCTGAGGAACAAGTGAATGGAAAAGATGCTTTAATGTATCACCCTAAGGTCGGATCTCGTGATGGAGAATCAAAGAATCACAAGGGCGAGATAAAGTACGTCAAGTACCGGCCTCAACGCATTCCCATCCACGAGATCACGTTTCTGAACGGCAAGATTAATATATACAAGCTCCTCGCTTCATATTTTGCAGCGCGTAAGACAGCTAAGAATTTCCATCCCCGACTATTCCTGAGTGTGAACAGTGGAAGAAGGGATTAGGTTGAAAATTTTATCAAACCGCAGCCGATTGGAAAGAATACTTTGAGTCGTATTGTGAAAGATATATGTCGGTCATAAAGAATAAGAGGCGAAGGTGCCAACAAGTACGCGACAACCCATGGTCTACGGGCGACCATGATTTCGTTGCTCATCACTAGTGGTCACTCTGACGCCGCAGTGGTCCTTCGCAGTGGCCATAGAGATAGCAATAGTCTGCAAAAAAACCACAATTTGACGGGGCGTAATGGTGAGGCCCAACTGGCCGCGGTATTCGGTAGAGCCCATGAGGTGAGTAAGCAGAATCCTGCAGAAATTTCGGCTCATAATATGAAGCGCGCAATGGCGGCGAAGTTAGAACCAACCCAGAAGATGGCCGGTATGCACGGAGATACTCAAACTGAAACACCGCAAACGACGGCGCGTGTGCTGGAAGTTGAAGAAAAAGCTGTTGGAGCCATGGAGTTGTTCGGCGGTAAATTCATTGCAGCTAATTGCACCATCAATGTGAATGTCAGTACGAAATAGTGGGCGTGGGGCACGGTGGTCGATGATAGATTGACAGTATCACAAGGTTTGTGATGCTTATGGTGGTATCACTTGTCGAAAAATCTGTAGTATTTTTTTGATATGATCAAAGTATCATGATCGTGAAGGTTGTTTCTGATAAGACGAGATTTAGTTGATAGAGTAAACATGAACTATCGATTGTTGCTCGGTACTAAAACTGCTCGAGACGCGACGATTTTGAACTGATACCTACAGAGATCCGACAATAAATAAATACTGAAGTCATCAATTTACTTAATTCCAGAGGTGATTCACGAATGAACCCCCGTATCGGGGATGATTCCTGAATGAACCCCGTTTCCAGGGATGATTCGTGAAATCAAACTTCTTCACTACACTATCAACTGTACACAAAGTTTGCTGCCAACCGAACCATCCCCGCTTCCCGGTTGATAATCTATAAAATGTTTGGGGAAGAGAGGTTCATTCAAATTGACGATCGAGAAAGAAATAAGTTGGTATTATGGATAATCTTGGAAGCCATGGACTAACCAAACCGCTACTAATACATCTCTGTACTACTTACCTGTGAATTCTACTCATAAGGTGCAACCATTGGATACCGGAACTCTCAAGTTATTTAAAGATATCTGGCGCAAAAAATGAATCGAACAGAAGATTATACTGACAAATGATGGTGAATGGGTACATGATGGGAAATTCAGAAATGTCTAAAAAATTTCCTGAAAATGACAGAATAAGTGAGAGTCGAAAAAACAATTGTGCCCATCAGGACGGAATTAGTGTTATTTGATGTGCGATGATGCAAGCTGGACTGTAAAAAGATTTAGAGGGTACATGGAAAGTAGAGCAAATTCGAGAAGAATTGCAAAATATTATTCAGCAATATACAAACAATTTTCAAGGAGAGTTTCCAGTTCCATCTGTTAAAGAATAAAAACTGAGTATTTTTAGCAATACTTTAGCTTTTAAGTAGTCATGAATTATACTACAAAAAGTAATTGAAATCGGTATAAATTACTTTCTATTTGTCGCTCAATATGCAGATATAAGAACTGTCTCTGGAAAAATTCAAGAAAGTGTCAATTGACAAAATACTTAAAAGAGTACATAATAATCTTAATACTGTATGTATTTCTTATTTCTTTGCAAGATTTCTAACGAAGTCAATTAAAATTGTTTAGATTGCTTATTCGAAAATAAAGATAATTGAAATTGGATTAATGAAAGCGGAAAATGAAATGTAATGGGACCCAGTACTCACAAGATCCAAATGTATTACATATTTTACTATACTATTATTCAGTTTCTGCTGATTGAAGAGATTTACCGGAAAGGAAGACATAACGGAAAAATTGTTAATTGAAAGTCAAGATTTCTTTACGACACTATGTAAATTGTTCAACAATCTATGTGCAGCAAGTCCTTGTTAAAGTTATCGGAAAGAACTGATCTACAAATTCTTCGAGATAAAGGTTCCATAAGTATATTCATTGCGTAAAAATGAATTTTTAAATACACATATTTTTCAAATAGCAATTTTAAATGTATTTTGCTGTTCGCCAGTGAAAAAGGCTTAACTAATAAAGTTGTGAGAAATAACCTTGTTTTACTATTTTTCTAGTATCGTATTTTACTTACTTACAAGAAATAAATGTGAAGTCATATTAATTTCCTTGCGATTGACAATTTCTGAAACAGCGATGCACAACAAATATGACTACCGCATTTTTACATTAGACCGAGAACAACGATTTTCGGAAAGTTGATTCTGGAGAAGTAGTTGCAAAATCAATAGTGCAAAAAATGAAGGTTTCCAAGCAACTTAATGTTTTTTCTAGAAAATTTAAGTAGCTCTATCAGTAGCGAAAAGCTGTACCAAGTCGACACGGGTCGAAAAATAAAAAATTGTACCCAGTCGCATATGATCAAAACTGTGAATGGCAGATTGTATAAGTCAAGTCCTGCAAAAAACTATTGAGTTTCACCTTCCTAATAATCAACTATTTGCTGAGAACATCAACATTACGAAAAGCAATTTCAGGTTGTTAATGCAAAACTTTATTGCAGCACCTGTATATCTGTATATCAATTTCTTACATAGATTTCAAGCTTACTCCTTGACGAAAATATGTACTCCCTCCGCTCGAAACCCAATTGACAGCTTTCGCATTTTGTTTGAGATGATCGTCTTCTTTAAGTTTAACGATTTGATACTGGCCACACGTACTCTTTATGAATTTTACTATTGAATATTGGCACTACTTGGGGTACGGATGTCTACAGGGTGTGAAAATGTCAAATAAATTAGACCATACTCACAACCGCAGTGCTTGCCTCCTTCACCAACTTTGTGTGCCATATCTCTATCTGCTTCTCTGTTGGAAGGTTACCATACTTACACAGTATTGACTGATGGTCAGCGTTTGAGTTTTTTCCCAGAAACTACTCGCTTTATTAGTAAACAGGATAAAATTCTGGGTCAGAAAATTGATAGTTTAGCAAGATTGTATTCAATTCTACGGACCCTGCCAATTTTCTCGAACACAACCATTTGTAATCATAAAATTTTATAAATGACATTTGTAAATATTTGTTTGTTACTCATTGTAAATAGAGCGATCCTGAACGATCACGTACGTCGATATGTAAACCATCTAAATTTTCTGCAACGAGAGTAATGGATACAATTTGAATGGAAATATTAAGGTAATGTTCGGTATCAACAATGTATCCGAATCTAAATACTTTTTGAATATCAAAAACTCAAATATAGCTGATCAGCTATTAAGAACTACAATCAATTTTTGCCGTACTACTGCAGTAGCTCATCACCGCCTGTATCGATTTTACATTTCCTAAGATTTTTCCCAAAGTAATCATTATAGTTGATCAGAGTTCAGATTGTAAAGTGGATTATCGAGTCCGGAAAATAGCCAACAGTATGTTTATCAAAATTTTCGACATAATTAATGTGTATCAAATTGCGAGTTTAATTCTAAAGTAGTACCACCTCATTTTCTAGACATGTAACCAAAAAATTGCCATATCATTGATAATCGACTCTTTTTTCCACAAGGAAGATTCACAACTATCAGAAACTGTACTAGAAATACTATTTCTACATTTCCGTTGATTTTTTCAATCAACTCATTCAATGTAGTATGTGAATTTTCTAATGCCAATTCCTAAAACACTGATATTTAGGTGAATTCAATACACTTCAACTTAATTATAGATCTTTTCAATTAATAAATACTCTTCTCATATGGGAAATGATTCGATTTTTCAGGAATCTCGCCAATAAAAAATTGATCTTGATTCTGCGATTGTAAATGAGTTACAAAAATTGAACAAATTGTTGTTCTGTTTGCTTAATCACTGAACTCTCTTTAAATACTTTGAGGCAACAAAAGATATGTTGCCGTCCAATGTCCTAGGAACCCAAGTAATTACTAATTCTCAAGAGAACACATGTGGAAAAATTATATTTTTTGGAGATACCTGCGCCTAGATAGTTATTCACATTTCTCATGAGGTACTCGATAACCTCATTTAAGAAGAAGAAAAAATTATTTCACATTACAGGTAGAACTCAAGAAGTCAAAAATCACTGTATCTTGATTCAAAACAGGTACTGCAAACAGTTTTCCGATTTTCCAAATTTTCCTTTAGTGCTAATTGTTTTATAAAGACTATAAATAAGAATTTCTACTCATTTCATCCGTATTTTATACTTTATCTCGTAAGGCAAACAGAGCACATTCAGTATCTTAAATAATATTCGTATCCCTTTGAACGTAATCTAAGTAATTCGAGCTAAATAAATGACCCTTGTATACTCTTTTCTCGGCATCTCTTCTCTGCGATATTATGATCGAAAACTATTTTCATTTATTTCTCATTTTTTTGGACAAGTATTTTTTCTCTTGAGAGGTTTTCGTTACATATATCATCTGTATTTGCGCGAATAAAATTCTATTCTCTTTTCTAACATAGCTGATATATACAATATAACAGTAGAATATAAAGGCTTTACTGTCTTCTTCCGCCTATTCCAAATTCTGAGAAATAATTCACTTAACCAACTACTCAGAATTTTTCATATTTAGTTCGTATATTTCCTTACGAAAAATAAATAATACTGGCTTGTTAAAAGATTAATTCGCAAATGTTTTCAGGAATAAGTAATACTTAAAAAATCAACGATTGTTAAACCGCAATGTTACAAGGTATATTTCATTAAAAAATTCGATGCTTCGTTCACATACTGCTAATTGAAAATTATTAAACTACACATTTTTATTACAGTATTATTGTATAAGAATCACTTCCAGCATCATCCAAAAATTTCAACTTATTCCTTTAGTGATCATAAATTTTTGTGAGTCTCTCTTTCTTTACATTTCATAGAATACACGTCGATTTATCCAACCCTTCGTACCAGTCCGGTACGATACATATTCCAGATCATCGCAATTCCTAGTATCGGATGGTTCGCATTCTCATTTTTGAAAATGACAAAAATAGACTCGATACATGCGTGAGATCCACTTCGAATGAGTGGAACTAAAGCGAAATTCTCCGGCCCGTTACTTACTTCAGCATAATACACAGCGATCTCGCCTAAGAATCCCAACGCTTTACTATCATCTTGATCGAAGATGAAATGTGTTTCGTCTAAATTATACATCAAATCTTCATTTAATCCTTGACCTAATAGGTTTTGCACTTCATCCAAGTAATTCGCCACACAATGATCGTAATATTGCTCCCAAATAGCCTGATGTGCTTGATGTCGACTTTGACTCCAGACGACAATATTTTGCCACATTACGAAGTCATGCAAGAAATATTTACCCACCAGATTCTCAACTGGGCCACCCGGAAGATCTAAATTGTGCGCATAATTCAAAAATTTTAGTGCAGAATCACGAAGGATGGATCGAGTTTCTTTGATCCATGCCGCTCTCAAGCGATCAAACTTGTCCAACAGAAACAAATGTATGGCGTTTTTCCACTGTAACCGCTTTGTACCCCAATTTTTCTTGGCCTTGCGCTCAATTCGAGTTCGTGCAAGACCTCCTAGTCGAGACGTACTTACTGGCGTAGGGTTCGAATATGCATTTTCATATTGGCTGAGGTATTATTTACGGATCCGAAACCAGTCGTTCGCCTGACTCCAGTTCGAACGACGTTACTTAAGAGAAATAGATCCCGACAGTTGTCCACTGTTTGAGCTCCACTGTTGTTCGTGTTTTCTTCTGACTTCACTTGGGCAAATGCCCTTTAAATGACACTGGGTATGATCACAAGAACAATCTCACATTCCCGTGCATCTGAAACGATTGGGTGGACGAGTGTAGACAGCTCTTACCGCTGACTTTATCTTTGACTAACGCATTTTAACTGCTACACAGTACGTATAACTCAAATACTATTGTTTAAATTCTACATCGTTTATTGCTAACATGAAAAATAACGTAATTTATGAGTATTACCTCTCCCAAGCCCCTCTGACAGCATGATGAGGACGCGACCGACTAATTTCCTATCTTGCAGTATTCGCAAGGGTTTATATCTGTCAGTTCTCTCTACTAGATGTGTACCGTATCGCTGTCTCGCAATTCAGAATCGTAACATGCTAAAAACAGAATTCCCTGTTCAAATCAAACGCCTGATCCAAAACCAGATACTACTTTGCGACATTACCGAAGTCGACTACGGTAGTCCCGCATCAAGAATGGATATCGATTTAGTTTGAGACCAGTGTGTTCTTATCACTAAATAACGCCTCGCTTAGACTCGCCAGGAGTAGAGAATAAAGTGGCGTGTAGGCTACAGCGTAACACTGTGTCTGAATCGATGATTTGAATGTGGAATGCTCGAACTACAGTAAACACCCACTCTACCACTGCCATGAATCATTGTAATCACACACTTCCTACAATCTATTCTCTTCTCCATTGCTAGGCAGCAGAATAATGAAATCCCGAAGAATCTAATTATGTCATAGAGATGAAAAGCGCACGTATAGGTTAGTAGAATGCGATGCGATGCGATGCATCTGAAAATCTACCTAAGGAACAAGATAAACTTCATCCTGTTCTGACCCTCGATCTGCAATCCAGATCCTCTGACGGAGCTCAGTAGATGAACTTGGTTGCTAAGACGTGCTTTTTCGAAGCTTGTGCAACTCGATTCTTCCGCAAATTCTCCGAGTTTTTTTCACTTTGTTTCGCACGTGGCCAGTGCCTTCCTTTCTCCTGAATGCCACAATGCCTTCCCTCTGTTAACCTTTCCCTCGTGGACACACTCACCGTTTCTCTGAAAAGCTGGCGATAGATGGATTGTGCCTCAGAATGACCGGCCCCCGCAGCAATTTGTAGGTGCCATTTCACTTCCCGTTTGTTTTTATGAGGATCCATTGAATGATAGTGTACAGCAAGAAAAACATGGGCTTCAACACAGTGACTGTTCGCCGCACCTACTGCATAGCGTTCCCATTCCTTAGGTGAGTAGATTTGGGTACCGTACGACAAAGTGAGGAACGGAAGAAATTGATTCCCCTGGAAAAGAAAATCGAGGTACTCCCGCATGGAACTGAATATTTTGCAGTAGAATAAAGTAAAATGGCACGACTTTATGTGCAAACGATCTGAAATGAAGTCGTAAGATACTTCGTAAGACGCAGAATCAAATGATCGTAAAGCATCGACTGCTTTCAAATTGCTTTTCGCTACACCAACTCCAAAAAAGTAACAAAGACTTTGCGAGAATGCGCTCTCGTACTGGCTCGCTCCAATCATAGGCTGTACACTTCGATTGCCTTGAAAACCATACTCAATCGCGTACTTAACGTACACATCCCAATACGGCCTTTGCAAGGGTATACTACCGGCCATTTTGATGTACTTCATTAGGTTCCGCCTGTCATTCGTTAGTTCGTAATGTTCCATGAGCCTTATCATCGCGCAAGAATGCCCGCGCGAACTCGCTACCTTGAAGTGATAGAGTGCAATGTCGTTATTTCTCTCCACACCGTAACCCTGTTTGTAATAGCGACCAATCGTGTCATTGGCAGCTGGGTGAAGTAGTTCCGCTGAACGCTGCAATAACTCAATGTGGGATTTTCTCTCCTTAGGATGGACATTTAAACTCGCCCGAAACAGTGCTTCGGGTAAGGATAGCCGGTCGAGGTAGCCGCGACGGTGTAAAGCGGTTCGGCTTGCATCGCTCAGCTTTGCCATTGTAGTCTTAGTTCGATTATTAAAGCTTACCGTTTCTTTGTTCTTGTCCTCTCTTCCTAATTTTTTCTTCTGTGTTGCTTCAGCTCGGACGCTTACTTTCGGGTTCCATCCTGCAATTATCGCAACGTCGTAGTTCGTCACAATCGTCTCAACACCGTTCCTCAAGTGAAAAATTTCCTTCAGGATGTTGCCAATCTCCTTTTCCCACCCCTGAGCCTTTATGAACTTCTTGGTATAGCCGAATGGATGTCTCGGTTTCGTTGCCTCTTTCATTTTCTCCAAGCTCCTCACAATCGCGTTGAAATCTTCTCGACGTTGATTAAGTGCCGTTGAAATTCTAGGTGTGTTCTGGAGGACTTCAGCGCCATCTCGCATCGTCTTCACCAATACCTTAATTTTTTGCACATTATCGGCACACTTGCTCGCAATTTCAGTGATTGCCTTGCAGGCGTCACATTGTTGTTTAATTCCCTCGAGGATTTCCAGAAAGGTACGTGATAATCCAATTATGGCCATGATACTTCCAAGTACGTCCATTACGGAAAGTAAAAGAGAGTCGGAAAAGTCGGGGGAAGTGTTGGGTGGGAGTTGAAAAGCGTTTTACGTTGGTATACAAAAAAACCCTATTCGACGGTTTAAATACCGATTCCTGTGCACAACTGAACTCTATTTTGTCAACGTCACTTTATTGTGCAAATATCAGTAGTGTGCGAAGTGTCGCTTCCCTTCCAATCAGCAAAGCCATTCTGATCTTTTCAAAACACGGTATGGATTTTGTGCCGTACGGTGACCGATTTTGGAGAAATTCTGGAATAGAACGGGTTTCAGACTTGCTGTTCGATAAGAGAGTGGTAGGAAGTCGCCATTCTTCAACCAAACGTGAAGTGTATCTAAAAATAAGGTATCAGTGGAGCTCGAGAATGAATTGTTGAGTACCAGGTATCTGCTCTTGTCCTGCGATCGGCGTAGTAAGGTCAGAACTTTTCTATGTAGTGATGCTGGACGGTGCCACTTGAGCATCAATTTCTCACGGTTTTTAGTTTACACTTGCATCATTAACTGGGTTTCTGGTACTTAGAAGGCAACATCGATGGACTACACAGTTGTGTTAAGATCAAGAAGGGTTTCTGTTTGCGTGGCTGTGCAATGGATGCGTTTGCTTTCGACTTACAAACATGTTAAGTGATATGAGACATAGATATCAGATCATCTCTAGATACAGCAGTAATTCTTGCTCATTGTTTCTGTTTTTGGCAAGGGCAATGCTGTTTAGTACAGTCGTTTTGCGCAAAATGAAATAGGGCCCTACAATAGCACAGTAGGGCACAACTATACCCTTCGCCGAATCCAATTTGTTCTACGAATCTTTCCATGTTTCAGTAACTTTACGTACAGTATAGCTGGGAGGCTATTAGGCTACAAACTATCTTCTAATCAGCTTTGAAAAGTTAGTTTGAATTAATTGAGATACTTACTCTGATGGCTACAAGACGTTCAGGGCACTCTCTATCTGGAGAATTCAAATAGATCGATGCGAACACGAGAACATTATGCACTTCGGGTTGTCAAGTAGAACGCATAGTCTGTTACCTGCACTATTATAGCCAGTTTTTCAGAACTTAGGGTTTGATAAATCCAAAGCCAAAAAAGTACCATTTTGTTGTTCCGTAGTTCCAGACAAAGGACACAGGAACTTTAAATGACTTCAAACGACTAAAATGAATTATTGTTCTTCTGTAAACGCTAGAGATTTATCATTTGCACATCTTTTAAAGATGAAAATTTCGATCGTTCTGAAAATAACACTGATTAAAAATTTTCCATGCCCCTGAACTTACCTTGCAAGAATCAGTTAATAAATTCTCATTGGGTGAACATTCGATAAATTCATTTTGAAGAGATAACAGTCTACGAACCGTAGGAAATCACTCTAGCTCAATATGAAAATGAAAAAGGACTTGCATTTAGTAAAAGCCTTTCTCTCAATGTATTACCATTGCAAAACGTGAAGCAGAAGCACAGACACAGTTTTGCTTCACTTCTTCATCGCTGATTGGGAACATTACCAGAATTTTAAGTAGCAAGCACCGAACATTCGGCATACAAAAGGTCAGTTATTACGAACAGCTAGGACAGTAGGAGTGCAGCACCATCGATATTGCTCGACCGACTATTCCAGTTGCAATGCTATAAAATCGACCCGCGTCTTTGAGGAGATGTAGACAATAGTCTAATCGAAGTGCAATAACTGGTATTTGCTCATCGAATTCCAGATACTAAATATTGCCGCCTTAACGCGGGCTTCAATTTCAGTAAAAACTGTGGCAGTGAAGTGCGGCCGAAAACAATTTTAAAGTAGATAAAACAAGATATGAAAACATTTTATAGAATATTTTTCGAAAATTTGCATCGTTTTCGGCATCTATGATTCTAAAAGTAGTTCAAAATCTTGTAATCCTATACTCTTGTATTTCGCCTCCGTAAGCTAGTTAATATAATCTCGCATATCTTTAAAGCAATTTAGCGTCGCTCCCTTTTCATTATACTACGGTGCGTTCTGACATCATAGGTACTTTTTCGTAACCGGTGGTGGTATCTCTTAGCATGTTGATTAGCGGTAAAAGTTGGTGTTATTGAGATTCAATCCGTCTGAAACTTTAATCTTGTTCTCTAAATTACGCTATCACTGTGATCACTATTCATACTTCGGTATAAAAGGTGGAATAGAAAGAGTCTGTTCTTGTGGCCGTTTATAAGTTTTACTTTAGATATGTCTTCGATAAATTCGCTTGCTACTATTATTGATTAATCATCTCGATTTTAAAGGCAAATATTCCAGTCGAAGCTGTAGGGCAATACGCACTTATTCTGAGTTACCTTCTCTTGAGTCAGGAGAGGAACCACCCGACTAATCATATTGTTTTTTAATTAGAAGATACTCAGCCGTACAGGAGAGCTCATAGTATGATTTCCGCTTCAAAATGGCTATTGGCGTCCAGTAAATAGTTTCTCGATGCCATAAACCAGATTTGGGACGGATCTGATGCGAGCAAGAGTTAGGACTTCTAAATATTAATCTTTCTTTGTTCGAAGGCTGAGTCCTATGTTAATTTGCTGTAACTCTGTGCGTCTTACGATTTAGTTCTGTTCACTAAACCGCGTGTTCCCTGTTGTTGGGCTTGGTGGATGTAGTTCGTCTGTTCACCTGAAGTGTGATTGTGGCACCAGAGTAATGTACTATGACTTTTCGCTAGTTTATCTCATTTCTCCTTAGTAAGAAATCGTCCATGTATAATAATGTCATCAACTGAAATTGGCAGTTGTTGAAATTGAAACGAATTATTTCAAGCTTGCCTAATTCTCCTGTTTCTTTATTTTTTCCGCGGAAATAGCAAAATTATTCGACGCGCCCAGTTCCACTCTTGTACTGTTCGAGTCAGAAATGAATTTTTGTAGAGCACTGAAGGCTTCTTGATATCCTTCAAAAAAATCACAAATATTTTTTGCTGCAATCTGCACTAGAACTGGTTCCCTTCGGTCAAATGCTTTA
>JAAUYH010208036.1_pt1 | contig 18833 bp, 17 predicted proteins | sample 7278061 | NCBI WGS metagenome assembly JAAUYH01 (sample SAMN14350203, study PRJNA611818) | marine sediment metagenome | isolation source: surface marine sediment (0.6m) | place: French Polynesia: Moorea | collected 2018-08 | reverse complement strand
TCAGGTCCAGCACGTCCTGGATCGCCTGCACCCAGCCCGGGTTGTTGACGCGCGGCTTCATGGTGTCGGGATCGAACAGCCACGCCGGGTCGTCGGGATGCTTCACGTAAGCCGCGGCACGGTTTTCCAGGAAATAGAAGCCGAAGCCACCCCAGCCCTTCAGCGGGTCGAGATAGCCGTGTGCCGGCAGACCGGTCAGCGGGTCGGTCTGGCCCACAAGCGCCTTGGTCGCGGCATTGATTTCCTGCCAGGTCCCCGGCACGTTTGCGCCGCCGATGCCGCCGTCGCCGAAATAGTCGGTGCGGTAGGCAAATGTGTGGCAGTCGCCATCGATCGACACGCGATAGGTCTTGCCGTCCCAGGTACCGACCGGGGCCTGCAAGTAGCCGACGTAGTCGTCCATGTCGATGACGTCCTTAACCCAGCCGGGCATCTCGCTGGCCAGGCCCTTGCCCAGCACGTCGCCTTCGAAGGGCGCGCCCATCTCGATGATGTCGAAATCCACCGTGCCAGTGGCGATGGATTGCTGCAGGCGGGCGTTGTAATCGGCCTGGGCGAGGTCGATCCAGTTGATCTTGGCGCCGGTGTAGGCCTCCCACGGTTTCAGGAAACCGCGGAACAGGAAGTTGTGCAGGTTCTGATTGTTGAGCCCCATGAAGGTCAGCTCGACACCGGCGAATTCGCCCTCTGCCACGACCTCCTTGATGGGCCCTAGGCACATCTCGCCGACCTTTTGCCATTCGGCGTCGCCCGGGCTGCCCATGCCGACGCCGGGGATCTTCAGGATCGCCGCGCGCAGGGCCTCGTGCCCCGCGGCATAGGCCGGGCGCACCGATGTGCCGGTGAAGACGCCGCCCATCGCGGCGGTGGCCGCGGTGGCGGTGGCGCCCTTCAGCATGTTGCGTCGGCTGATTTTACCCGCGCGCAGCATGGCGTTGTAAAGGTCGACTCTCATGGATGATCCTCCCTGGGTTGAATCTCGTCCCTTTTTTTACGGCAATGCGGAAGGTTTCCCGGCACGGGGCCGTTGCACCCCATGTCCTCCCCCCGTCGTCCGTGTGTGGGCGCGAGTATGAGTGATGCTGGCGTTAAGTCAACAAAATCAGGTGCTAGGCGGACGGGGCAATAGACAGGCCAGATGCGCTCGGCTACCGTTCGCCCAATCGAGGGGGGACAGCCAAGGCATGGCCGAAGTCGCGATCCGGAACCTGCGCAAGTCCTATGGCGCGGTCGAGGTGATCCACGGCGTCGACGTGGACATCCATGACGGCGAGTTCGTGGTGCTGGTGGGGCCGTCGGGGTGCGGGAAGTCGACGCTTTTGCGGATGATCGCCGGCCTTGAAGGCGTGACCGGAGGCACCGTCCATATCGGCGAGCGACTGGTGAACAACCTGCCGCCCAGCCAGCGCGACATCGCGATGGTCTTTCAGAACTACGCGCTTTACCCGCACAAGACCGTGGGCGCGAACATGGCGTTCAGCTTGCGCATGCGAAAGATGGCCAAGCCCGAGATCGACGAAAGGGTAAGGCGGGCGGCCGAAATCCTGGGGCTGACACCCTATCTGAACCGCTATCCGCGCGCCCTGTCCGGCGGTCAGCGCCAGCGCGTGGCGATGGGCCGGGCCATCGTGCGTGATCCGCAGGTGTTCCTGTTCGACGAGCCGCTGTCGAACCTCGACGCCAAGCTGCGGGTGCAGATGCGCGCCGAAATCCGAGAGCTGCATCAGCGGCTGTCCACCACGACAGTCTATGTCACCCACGACCAGATCGAGGCGATGACCATGGCCGACAAGATCGTGGTGATGCAGGACGGGCGGATCGAACAGATCGGCACACCGCTGGACCTTTATGACCGTCCCGCGAACCGGTTCGTGGCGGGGTTCATCGGATCCCCGTCGATGAACATGCTTTCCGGCGCGGTAGTGCGTGACGATGCGGGCGTCTGGGTCGAGACCGAAGGCACCCGGCTGGCGGCGCCCGATGATCCGGATCTTACGGCGGGGCGCAAGGTGACCTTCGGCATCCGGCCCGAGCATCTGGAGCTTGGCGACCAGGGGCTGCCGGTGACTGTATCGGTTGTGGAGCCGACGGGGTCCGAGACGCATCTGATCACAAAATTCGGCAACCACGAAGTGACGGCGGTATTTCGCGAGCGGCACGATTTCAGGCCGGGCCAGACAATCCACCTGAAGCCGATGCTCGACAAGATCTACGTCTTCGATGACGCAAGCGGGGAATGGCTGGTATGACCGGTACGATCCTTTGCTACGGCGACAGCAACACGCACGGGACACGCGCGATGCGGCATCTGACCGACCGGCGCCGGTTCCCGAAGGACCAGCGCTGGCCCTCGGTCCTGGCGGCAGCCCTGGGTGGCGGCTGGGAGGTGATCGCCGAGGGGCATCCGGGTCGCAACGCGGTGTTCGACGACCCGGTCGAGGGCGAACACAAGAACGGGCTGCGGGCGCTGCCGGTCCTGCTGGAGTCCCACCGGCCCATCGATCTGGTGATCGTGATGCTGGGAACCAACGACCTGAAGGCCCGGTTTTCGGTGCCTGCGAGCGATATAGCCATCGGGTTGGAGCGTCTGGTCGTCGCGATCAAGGGGTCCGACGCAGGGCCAGAGGGCGGCGCGCCCGAGGTTCTGGTCGCCGCACCTGTCCCGGTCGAGGAGACCGGGTTCCTGGCGCCGATGTTCGAAGGCGGCGCTGCGAAATCAAGGGCATTGGGCCCTATGCTGGCGGCAATGGCAGAGCGGCAGGGCGTTGCGTTTGTCGACCTCGCACCGGTGGCTCAGGTCGATCCGGTGGACGGCATCCATCTGAGCGCCGAGGCCCAGAGCGCCATCGGATCTGCGATGGCCTCTGCCGTGCGGGCCCTGACGCTTTAGGAGCCAGCCCTGCGTTTTGACACAATGCTCAACGGCGGTCACAGCCTAGCGATGCCTTGAAACAACACGGTGCATGCCGGCAATTCACCCCCAACTGCGGGCCACGGCGACGGACACCAACCGGATCGAGAGGCACCCATGACCCGCAATCAACGCATGACCTGGACAGCCGCCGGCCTGGTGGCCGGGCTGCTTCCCGTCGCCGGTGCCGGGCTAGGCCTGTCCCAATGGCTGGGCGCGCATCCTTGGTGGGCTATGCAGACCGCGCTGATCGGTACGCCCGTCGGTCTGGTGCTCGGCCTCGGCCTGACCCGTCTTCGCCGCTGGCGGGGCGTCGTGGTGGCCGCGGTGGCCCTGATCTGCGCCCTGGGCCTTGCGCATTACGGCAAGACCCAGTTCGCCGCCACCTATGCCGAGGATGTGCTTGCGGGCCGGATCTGGTATTTCGGCTGGATCGGCGCGGCTGCAGCAGCGGCCGCAACCACATTCGCGGCACTTGCCCCCCGACCGTAGCGACCCGGCCCTTGCAACGTTCAAACCTCCCGCCCTACGGTAGGCACGACAGACGGGACAGGGAGGATCCAGATGCTGAAAGGGATCGATCCGCGGCTGAACGCGGACGTGCTTTATGCCTTGCGGGACATGGGACACGGCGACGTGTTGATTGTTGCCGACACCAATTTCCCGTCGGGCTCCATCGCCCGCGAAACGGTGCTTGGCGAGCTGTTGCGGATGGAGAACCTGACGGCAGGCCAGGCGGTGGAGGCGATCCTGTCGGTTCTGCCGCTTGACACATTCGTCGACGATTTCGCAGGCCGGATGGAAATTGTCGGGGCGCCCGACGACATCCCGCCCGTGCAGGCAGAGGTGCAGGCCGCCATCGACGCGGCCGAGGGCAAGCCACGGCAGATGGTCAGCGTGGAGCGGTTCGCCTTCTACGACCTTGCGCGCGAGTCCTACGCGGTGATCCAGACCGGCGAGCGCCGGTTCTACGGCTGTTTCATGTTCCGCAAGGGCGTGATCCCACCGGAGCAGTGAGATGAGCGGCAAGATCGTCATACTTGGAGTCTTCGTGGCCGACACCGCCTATCGCGCCGACCGGCCGCCGCGCATGGGCGAGACCATCCTTGGCAATTCCTTTGCCCTGGGACCAGGCGGCAAGGGCTCGAACCAGGCGGTGGCGGCTGCGCGCGCCGGGGGCGAGACGCATTTCATCACCAAGCTGGGTGAGGATCCCTTTGCCGACATGGCGCTTGATATCTGGGCGTCCTCGGGCGTGATCCCAGAGATCACCCAGCATGGCGACAGCTATACCGGGGCGGCCTACATCTTTGTCGAGGAGGCCAGCGGCGACAACGCAATCATCGTCTGCCCCGGGGTCGCTCGGACGATTTCGCCCGACTATATCGACGGCCGGGCAGACCTGATCGGTGGCGCGGACGTTTTCATGACGCAGTTGGAGCAGCCGATGGATGCCGCGGTGCGGGCTCTGGAGATCGCCAGGGCGGGCGGCGCCCGGACGATCCTGAACCCAGCCCCGGCCGACACGCTGCCCAAGGGGATGCTGGGGCTTTGCGATTTCGTCACACCGAACGAATCCGAGACCCAGGGGATCACCGGACTGCCGGTGACCAATCTTGACGAGGCGCGCGAGGCGGCCGAATTGCTGCTTGCGCAGGGTGTCGGCGCGGCGATCATCACGCTGGGCGAAAACGGCGCGCTTTATCACGATGCGACGCAGTCGGTGCATGTGCCGGCGATGCCCGCCGGACCGGTGGTCGAGACGACCGGGGCGGGCGATGCCTTTAACGGCGGCTTTGCATCGGCGATTGCGTCGGGCATGGACCCGATCAAGGCGGTGCGTTTCGGCTGCGCGACCGCTGGGATTTCGGTGACGAGGCCGGGCACAGCGCCGTCGATGCCAACGCTGGACGAGATTGAGGTGTTGCTGGCAAAGGCCTGACGCGGATTTCACCACCTCGGCAGGCGCCCTATGGGGGCATCTCCTGACCCTCTGATACAAGGTGACTTTGTCCGTTCGGCGACTGTGAGCGCGTGGTTTGACCCGGATCAAGGCGTCCGGATTCCCGGGACCGTAGCCTGCAACATGCGTTGAGAACACGCACGGGAGCCGCGGTGTGGTCCCGGGAGGTGGGGTTTGTGCGATCAGAGCATGGCTGCCCCACCCCCGGGTGCCGTCGAAGGGGGTGATGGATGTCCGCATTTGTGAAGTCGCTCGGGTTTGCCACGATGGTGGTGTTCGGCACGCTCTGCCCGGCAGCGGCGAACGACTCGACGGCAAGCCTCGACACGGGCGAGCTTGTGCTGATTCCCAACGCAGATATCCGGATGGAGGAGGAAGACCTCTTCATCAGCCGCGATGAGATTCGCGTGCGCTATGTCTTCCACAACACCGGGGACCGGACGATCACCACCCCCGTCGCCTTTCCGTTGCCGCCTGTACTCTATGGCTATGACGCCAACTACTCGGTCGAGGCCACCGACCCGGAAAACTTCGTGGACTTCCACCTGTGGGTCGATGGGCGGCGCGCACCGTTCCGGATCGACGCCCGCGCGACCAATTACGAAGGCCGCGACATCACCGGGCTGCTCCGGCGGCACGGCATCCCGATCACCACTTTCACCAGCGATCCCGCCAGCTACGACGCGTTGCGGGGGCGGCTCGACAACCTGCCACCGCACGTGATGCAGCAGTTGCGCGACGCAGGCGCGATCGTGGCAGAGGATTGGGCAGAGGGGTTTTTCGAGGCCTGGACCGCGCATGTGGCATTTTGGTGGATCCAAGACTTTCCGCCGGACCGCCCGGTGGTGATCGAGCACCGCTATACGCCGGTTCCGACCCAGACCTTTTTCACCCCCTATGATCTGGAGGCGCGGACACATCACCAACAAGCCTGCATCGACGCGAATTTCGAGGCTGCGGCCCGGCGGCGTATGGCCGAAACCGAATACGAGACGCTGAGCCTGACGCTGATCAACTACATCCTGACCACCGGCAACAACTGGCACGGGCCGATCGGGCGGTTTCACCTGACCGTCGACAAGGGTGCGACCAACGCCCTCGTCTCGCTTTGCCGGGACGGCATCCGCAAAACCGGCCCCACGACCTTTGAATGGGTGGGGCGGAGTTTTGTGCCGGACCGCGACCTGACTTTGCTGTTCGTCGAGCCCTTCGGGAACCAGTGAGGGAGGCCGGGATGCGGACCCTGATCACACGCGTATTTCTGGGGCTGATGGCCGGCGTTGCTGTCCTGCCCGCTTCGGCGGATTACGTGACCGGCCTCGATCCGCAGGGAGACAACTTCCTGGCGCTGCGCAGCGGGCCGGGAACGCAATACCAATTGCTGCAGCAAATGCCTCCGAACACGGTGTTGACCGTGCTTGAAAGCTACGGGTCCTGGTTGCGGGTGGAGTTGGAAGACGGCAGCAGCGGCTGGGCGTTTGGCACCTACATCGCGGCAGGCCTGCCACCGGACAGTTACGCGGATGACAGGTCTGCCGTCGACGATTGGGTCGGCCTCAGCGGCCAAACCGGTGCAATCGCGGGTGGCGGCACGGCGCTAAAGGCGCTGCCGGGGCCGCGATCCGATGTCCTGACGCGGGTCCCTGCGGGCAGCGGCGTCATCATCCTGGCCGAGGCCGCAGGCTGGCTGCGGGTTCTGACCGCAGCCGGAGAACTGGGATATGTGCCGGCAGAAACAGTCAACATCGGCGTCTGGCCCAGTGTGTCCGGCCCCGCGCCAGCCATGGGCGGGAAAACGGGCAAGTCCGGACGCGCCAAGAGCTCTGACTAGGGACCAACGGCACGAGTAAAAAAGTTATCGCAAGGAATCAGAGAGTTACCAAGTACCCTAGCTAGGGCTGCCGCCGCCGGGTCAGTTCGGGCCGGGGCGATACGGATCACCGGTCGGCACTCGAATGATCGGTTGCGGAGGAGAGCCATATCCAGCCGATCTGACCTAGGTCAAGGGCATCGTGGCGCAGACCGCATATGTTTTTAAGCCTAAGCCATCTGACCGCCCCGCGGGATCGAACACACGCCAAATGCCCAAGACCAAAGCCAAGGCCCAAAAGAAACCGGCCGCAACGCCAACCCCCAACCGGCTTCCGGCGACGGTGCCCGAACCACCGCCGGAGGAAGACCGCCCATACCGCGACCTCGACCGCGCGCTGCACGCCGCAATTGCCCACGTCACGGGCGGCCTGTCGCCCCACGCCATCGCCGAGGCCTGGGCCGACTGGGCCCTGCATTTGACCCGTGCCCCCGGCCGTCAGCTCGAGCTTGCCGAACACGCCCGCCTCAACGCGTTCGAGCTGATGTCCTACGCCGCCCGGGCCATAGGCAACGCCGCCGCGGAAAAGCCGTTCAAGCCCCGCAAGCACGACCACCGCTTTACCCATGAGGACTGGAACGAGTTGCCTTTCGCGCTCTGGCAACAGGGCTTTCTGGCCGTGCAGGACTGGTGGGAGGAAGCCACGCAACGGCTCAATGGCCAGCGCCAGGACGAGGCTGACCGGACGAGTTTTCTGGCCCGCCAGGCGCTCGACACCGTTTCGCCGTCGAATTTCCCCTGGCTCAACCCGGAAATCCTCGCCGCAACCGCAGAGGCCCGCGGAAAGAACCTAGCTGACGGCGCGATGCATTTCATTCAGGACGCCGTGCAGACGGTCACCCAGGCGCACAAGCCCGCGCCGGAAGGCTACAAGATCGGCAAGGATCTTGCCTGCACCCAAGGCAAGGTCGTCTACCGCAACGACATATTTGAGTTGATCCAGTACGCGCCGCTGACCGGCAAGGTACATCCCGAGCCGGTCCTGATCATCCCGGCCTGGATCATGAAATACTACATCCTCGACCTCTCGCCGCATAACTCGTTCATTCGCTATCTCGTAGACCAGGGTTTCACCGTCTTCGCGATCTCCTGGACCAATCCAAGCGCCGATCAAGCCGACCTGGCGCTGGAAGACTACCGCAAGCGCGGCGTGATGCAGGCCATCGACGCGGTCAGCGCCATCGTGCCGAACCAGAAGATCCACGCCAACGGATACTGCCTCGGCGGCACTATGCTCGCCATTGCCGCCGCCACCATGGCACGGGACGGTGACGATCGGCTGGCATCCGTCACACTCATGGCCGCACAGGTCGATTTCACCCAGGCCGGCGAACTGCTGCTATTTCTTGACGAAAGCCAGGTCGCGTTCCTTGAAGACATGATGTGGGCGCAGGGCTATCTCGACCGCCCGCAGATGGCACGCACCTTCGCTGCGATCCGCGCAGAAGATCTTATCTACTCGCGCGCCATCAACCGCTACTTTCTCGGCAAAGAGGACCTGCCCACCGATATCGGAGTCTGGAACGGCGACACAACGCGGATGCCCGCACGCATGCATGCCGAGTATCTGCGCGCCCTGTTCCTGGAAAACCGCCTGACCGGAGGCCGCTTTGCCGTGGATGGCCGGGTCATCGCGTTAAAGGACATCTCGGCCCCGATGTTTGTGATCGGGACAGAGACCGACCATATTGCCCCGTGGAAGTCGGTCTACAAGGCGCGGCTCTTCACCGAGTGCGACCTGACATTCCTCTTGACCAAGGGCGGTCATAACGGCGGCATCCTCAGCGAGCCCGGCCACCCCCGCCGGCACTACCGCGTCGGCCACCGCGCGCCGGGTGCTCTATACACCGGCCCCGATAAATGGATCGAGGCGACCGAGCCGCAAGACGGCTCTTGGTGGCCCGAATACGCCGCCTGGCTGGCTGCCAAGAGCGGCCGGAAAACGGCCCCGCCCGCCCTGGGTGCACCGGACAGGGGCTACGTGCCGCTTGAGGACGCGCCGGGCAGTTATATCCACCAGACTTAAGATACCCCGCCTCCCTTGTTGTTCGTCCCGGCGTCAGCTTCGACCCTGCGCTTTGCCGTGCTTCGCAAGAAGTCCAACGAGGATTTCGTCACGTTTCGGACCCCCTTGCGGGAAGCAGACCTTCGCCACGCGGCAGTGAATTTGGAACCCCGGCGCGCAGCACAAGTTCGACGTCAGTTTCTTGTTTCGGCTTAGGCTCCATCTAGCTGTAGAGGTCGGACACAAGCAGGGCGCCGCGCGAAATCTGCCGTGCCGCCGGTCAGCTTCGAGACGTCGACGCCAATACCGCATGATGGCGGGAGTTCCGGTCCGCTCTAATCTTCCGCCCGTCTGTCCGTCTCGGCCAGAACGGGAACCGTCCTGAGCCACGCTGCATAATCTCTTTGCATCGTGTGCTGCAGCAGGGCCTCCAGCCTTGGGATCGGGTGCTCGTCCAAATCGACGCGCAGGGACAGCGGCGGAACGTCTTCGCCAACCACCAGAATTGCGGCGGACATAAGCCCCCGGCTGTCGCCGCCGGCTTGCGCGCCACTTCTGAGCGACGCGACAAGCCGTTCGGCCATTTTTCCCTTGGATGCAGCGTAGCCCTCGACAACGGCGTCCAACACCGCCTCGGTCTGAAGCAGATTGCCTGCGACCACCAGGCCACTGTCGACGATGCAGCCCATCTCGGGCGTGTTGTCGTGGCCGGTGAAGGCGGCCGCGGTGCCGGACCGGTCGAGCGCGGCGAGTTGCCGGGCTTCGCGTCCCCGGTCCGCCGAAATCACCTGTGACACGGCGTCTGCGGCCAACGTACCGTCGCGCATGAGACCCAGAACATCTTCGCCCCAAAACGTGCTTGGTGCGGCTCCTTGGGACGCGGACACGCCTGCTCGCGGATCGCCACGCAGGACCCAGCCGCCGACGCACAGGCTGCCGGTCGCCGCAGCGCCGCCCATATGGCCGGTGGCGGGATCGCGCACGAGGATCGAGTAGGTCATGGCAATTCGCCTCCTTGCCGGGCAATTTATCATGAAAATTTTGATTTTGGAGATTTATCATGATAATTTTAGAGTCGCTGTCCACGGAGGGAGTTCACATGGCTTTGAAGAATTTGACGCGCCGGGCGCTTTTTGCCGCCACGGGCGCGGTTTTGGCGTTGGGGACATTCGCGGCGCCAACTGCGGCACAAACACCGCCGGGCGTGCTGGTCGTGGGCCAGATCGCCGAACCCAAGGCGCTCGATCCGGCTGCGGTGACCGCGGTCAACGACTTTCGCATCCTGATGAACGTCTATGACGGGCTGGTGCGCTACAAGTCCGGCACGCTCGAGGTCGAGCCGGCGCTGGCCACCAACTGGGACATCAGCGACGACGGCACAGTCTATACCTTCACCCTTCGCGACGGCGTGGCATTTCACGACGGCAGCGCCTTCGATGCCGAGGCCGTGAAGTTCAATTTCGACCGCATGCTGAACGAGGATCATCCCTATCACGACACAGGGCCGTTCCCGCTGTCGTTCTTCTTCTCGGCCATCGAGTCGACCGAGGCCGTGGATGACATGACCGTGCGCTTCACGCTGAACGCACCCTATGCGCCGTTCCTGTCGAACCTCGCCTACCCGACGGGTCTGATTGTCTCGCCCGCGGCCGTCGCGCAGCACGGGGCGGATTTCGGGCGCAACCCGTCCGGCACCGGGCCGTTCATGTTCAAGGAGTGGCGGTCGAACGAGGCCGTGGTGGTCGAAAAGAACGCGAACCACTGGGATGGGGCCCCGTCGCTCGATGCCGTGATCTACCGCCCGATCACCGATGCGAACACGCGCGTCGCCGAGATGCTGGCGGGCGGGATCGACATGATGGTCGAGGTGCCGCCGGTGTCGCTGTCGCAGTTCCAAGGCGACGATTTCACGGTTGTCGAGCAGGCCGGCCCGCATGTCTGGTTCCTGATCCTCAATGCCAAGGAGGGTCCCTTCGCCAACAAGCTGGTGCGCCAGGCGGCGAACTACGCGGTAAACAAGTCCGCCCTGGTCGACGACGTGCTGGAGGGCACTGCGGACGTGGCTGCCGGCCCGACGCCGCCGGCCTTCGCCTGGGCTTACAACGAAGCGCTCGAGCCCTATCCGTATGACCCAGAGAAAGCCAAGGCGCTGATCGCCGAGTCCGGTGTTGAGGACCTTGGGCTCACCTTCTACGTCACCGAAGGCGGTTCGGGCATGCTCGATCCGGTGGCCATGGGTACAGCGATCCAGGCCGATCTGAGCGCCGTGGGCTTTGATGTGAAGATCGAGACCTACGAGTGGAATACCTTCCTGGGCGAGGTCAATCCCGGCCTGGAGGGCAAGGCCGACATGGCCGAGATGGCCTGGATGACCAACGACCCCGATACGCTGCCCTACCTGGCGCTTCGCACCGAGGCGTGGCCCGACAAGGGCGGCTTCAACTCTGGCTATTACTCGAACCCCGAAGTCGACGAGCTGTTGAACGCGGCCCGCGTGTCGACCGATCAGGCCGAGCGCGCCGAGCTTTACAAGAAGATGCAGGAGATCGTGCAGGACGACGCGCCCTGGGTCTTTGTCGCCAACTGGAAGCAGAACGCGGTGACCAACGACAAGGTCGAGAATTTCCGGCTTGAGCCGTCGTTTTTCCTTCTGTTGCGCGACGTGGTGAAGAACTGATCGCCGGCGGGGCCATCCGCGCGGTGGCCCCGCCACGCAATGGAATTCCCCACGAGGAGGCTGCGTGGGCGGCTACATCCTGAAACGGCTGATTTCGGCGGTTCCGGTGATCCTTGGGATCACCGTTATCGTCTTCCTGATCATGGCGATGATCCCCGGCGATCCGGCGACGGCGATCCTGGGCTCTTACGCGACGCCGGAGAACGTCGAAAAGCTGAACCGCGACCTTGGCCTCGATAAACCCCTGGTGCAGCGGTACTTCATTTGGCTCGGCAATATGCTGACCGGGGATTTCGGCCGTTCGTTTTCACTGAACCGCCCGGTGCTCGACGAGGTGGCAGAGCGGTTCAACGCAACGCTGGTACTGGCCGGAACGGCGTTCGTGATCTGCGCCCTTCTCGGCATCCTCGCAGGCGTGATCTCTGCCGCGCGGCAATATGGCTGGGCCGATAAGGGCATCACCTTCGTCGTGCTGATCGGCATCTCGGTACCGTCCTTCTTTCTCGGCATGATGATGATCCTTCTCTTCGCGGTGAACCTGCGCTGGCTGCCGGTCTCGGGCATGTTCGCGATCTATGGCGGTGGCGACCTGCCGGACCTGCTGCGCCACTTGGTCATGCCGGCGTCGGCGCTTGCCGTGGTGGCCACAGGTGTAATCGCACGGCTGAGCCGGTCGGCGATGCTGGAGGTGCTGCGCCAGGACTTCATCCGCACCGCCCGCGCCAAGGGTGTGCCCGAACGCGGGGTGATCTGGCGCCATGCGCTGAAGGCGGCAATGGTCTCGATCATTCCGGTGCTCGGCATCCAGGCCGGGTTCGTTCTGTCGGGCGCGGTCTATATCGAGATCGTGTTCCAGTGGCCCGGCGTCGGGCGCATGCTGGTCGATGCGATCCTGAAGCGCGATATCCTGCTGGTGCAGGGCGGTGTGGTCTTCGTTGCCGCCTGTTACGTCATGTTCAACATCCTGGTCGATGTGGCGCAAAGCTTGCTTGATCCGCGGATCAAGACGTGACCGGGTTCCTGCAACTGCTTGCCCGCAATCGCCTGGCACTGGCGGGCGGGATCGTGCTGGCGGTCGTCGTCTTCGTCGCACTTCTTGTGCCCGTCCTGCCGTTGAAGCCGCCCGATGTCACCAACACGGCCGAGAGGTTCCAACCGCCGTTCTCAGACGGCCACCTGCTTGGCACCGATCATCTTGGCCGGGACCAGCTGTCGCGGCTTCTCTGGGGCACCCGGCTCAGTCTCGCCGTGGGCACCGCGGCAGCGGTCATCGCGGCGGTGATCGGCTCGGCGATCGGCATCGTCGCGGGCTATTACGGCGGGCGTACTGACAACGTCATCATGCGCGGCGTCGATATGCTGATGGCCTTTCCCTACATCCTCCTGGCGCTCGCCATCGTCGCCGCGCTCGGCCCCGGCCTGCTCAACGCGCTGATCGCTGTCGCGGCGGTCAACATTCCCTTTTTCGCCCGCAACATCCGCGGCGTGACGGTCGGCATCGCGCACAGGGAATTCGTCGACGCGGCCCGGCTGGCGGGCATGGGTCACGGGCGCATCCTGTTGCAGGAGATCCTGCCCAACGTCGTGCCGGTGATCGTGATCGCCATGTCGACGACGATCGGCTGGATGATCCTAGAGACCGCAGGGCTGTCCTTTCTCGGCCTTGGCTCGCAACCGCCGCAAGCCGATCTGGGCTCGATGCTGGGCGAGGCGCGCTCGGCCCTGATCACCAGCCCGCACACCTCGGTCGTACCGGGTCTGATGATCTTCGTGATCGTCATGTCGATCAACCTGTTGGGCGACGGTGTGCGCGACGCGCTCGACCCACGCCTGCGATCCGGCGCGCTGACCCGCCCGCAACCGGCCACCATCGTGCAACGAACCCATGTACCCAGAGGACCGGGTGCAGGCGTTCTGGAAATGCGTGATCTGGAAACGCAGTTTCAGGTCGGCAAGCGCACATACCGAGCCGTGAATGGGGTCAGCCTGCAGGTCGCACCGGGCGAATGCCTCGGGATTATCGGCGAAAGCGGCTGCGGCAAGTCGGTGACCGCCCTCAGCATCATGGGCCTCGTCGCCTCGCCACCCGGCGTGATTACCGGTGGCGCAATCTTCCACGATGGGCAGGACCTGATCGGCGCGCCCTACGCCACGCTGCGCAGGCTGCGCGGCAACAAGGTGGCCTATATCTTTCAGGACCCGCTCGCCACACTGCACCCGCTCATCCGGATCGGCGAACAACTGGCCGAAGCGATCCGCGTACATCACTCGGTGCCCAGGGCCGAGCTGCGCCGGCGCGCGATCGCTCTTCTCAAGGATGTCCGTATCCCGAACGCCGAAGCCCGCATCGACAACTTCCCGCACGAGCTGTCCGGCGGGATGCGCCAGCGCGTCGGCATCGCCATGGCGCTGGCCAACGAGCCGGACCTGATCATCGCCGACGAACCCACCACCGCGCTCGACGTCACCGTGCAAGCCCAGATCCTGTCACTGCTGGACGATCTGCGGCGCGACCGCGACCTGGCGATCCTGTTCATCACCCATGATTTCGGCGTCGTTGCCCAGCTCTGCGACCGGGTCGCCGTGATGTACGCAGGCCGGGTCGTCGAAGAAGGTCCGACGCGCGACATCCTCGATCACCCGGCGCATCCCTACACCAAGCGGCTGATGGCCTGCGTCCCGGAACTCGGCGGCGGACGGCGCGAGCTGGCGGCGATCCCAGGCCTGCCGCCGGCGGTCGACCGATTGCCGGAGGGCTGCGCCTTCGCTCCGCGCTGCGACAAGGCGGCGGAGGCGTGCGCTGCGCCGCTCGATCTGACCCGCAGCGGTGCCCGCGCTGTCCGATGCCAGTTTCCGGAACAAAAGATCGAGAGGCACACCGCATGACCGCCGCGCTGCGCCTGACCGATCTCGGCAAGACCTTCCCGGTCGGCAAACCGCTGCTCGGGCCACCCAAGGCGCATGTCCGCGCCGTGCGGCCCGTCACGCTGGACGTCCAGACCGGCGAGACGCTTGGCATAGTTGGCGAATCCGGCTGTGGCAAGTCCACGCTCGCCCGGATGCTGGTCGGGCTGGAACGCCCGACGACCGGGAGGATCGAGATCGAGGGCCGGGCCTTCGACAACGCCGACCCGGCCGCGTTCGGCCGCATGATCCAGTATGTGTTCCAGGATCCGATCAGCAGCCTCAACCCCCGCAAATCGATCCGCCGCATCGTCGAAGCACCTCTGATCCGGCTGCACGGCATGGGTCATGCCGAGCGGACAGAGCGGATCCGCGAGATCTTCGCCGCGGTCAATCTGCGCGACGAGTTCCTCGACCGCTTCCCGCATGAATTCTCCGGCGGTCAGGCACAGCGTATCGGCATCGCGCGGGCGCTTGCCGCCAATGCCCGGATCCTGGTGCTGGACGAGCCGGTCTCGGCCCTCGACGTGTCGGTGCAAGCGCAGGTTCTGAACCTCATGGCCAGCCTGAAGCGCGAATTCGGCCTGACCTACCTGTTCATCAGCCACGACCTGGCCGTGGTCGAAGCCGTCAGCGACCGCGTCGCGGTGATGTATTTCGGAGCCGTGGTCGAAATTGGCGCCGCCGAGCGCATCTTCGCAGCCCCCCGCCACCCCTATACCCGGCTTTTAGCCGAGAGCGCACCGGTCGTCGGGCGCCCGCTGACCCCACCCGAGGCAAAGGGCACGGAACTGCCCGACCCTCTGAACCCGCCGCCAGGCTGCGCCTTTGCGCCGCGCTGCGCCCGAGCGACAGAGCGTTGCCGCATCGAGGCTCCAAACCTGACCGCCATGGAGGACGACCAGCTTGCCGCCTGCCACCATCCCCTCGATTGACACCTCGCCGGCACGGCTCAGCCGTCCGGCCCGTGTCGCGGAAGAGATCAAGTCGTGGCTCGTGGCGCAGAACATGGCGCCCGGCGACCGGTTGCCGAACGAGCAGCAGATGATTGAACGGTTCGGCATGTCCAAGGGTACGATCCGTGAGGCGATGCGCATCCTCGAGGCGCAGGGGCTGGTCAAGACGCGCACCGGGCCCGGCGGAGGCAGCTTTGTACACGAGGTTTCGCTGGACCGGGCCTGGGCGCTGCTGGGGAATTACTTCTACTTCAAGGATCTCACGATCGCCGACATCTACCAGCTGCGCCTGGCACTGGAGCCGGAATTGGCGGCATCGCTTGCGGGCAAGCTGTCCGAGGAGGAGTTGGCAAGGCTGGAAGAGAACATCTCGGCCTATGCCGAGCCGCCTGCCGACGCCGAGGAGGAACGCGAGCAACATGTCGCCTCTCTCCGGTTCCACCAGACCCTGGCATCCTTTGCCGGCAATGAGTTGTTGGGATTTCTGGTCGGGTTCATGGCAAATATGCTGGCCGACCTGACGGTGTACCGCCGCCTTTACGAGCCACGGAACTATGAGCTTTGGCGCAAGGGGCGGGAACATCAGGCAGCCCTCGTCGCGGCCATGCGCCACGGAGATGCCCCCCGCGCACGGGAAACGATGCACTCGCATATGCAAACCGCCCGTGCGCTGATGGTCGAGCAGGAAGCGGAAATGGAGCGGCGGTTCCTCAAAACACGTTAAGCGCGGCGGCGTCCCGCGATTTTGCGAATGTCACGCGGATCCCGCGTTCCGCAACGTCGTGAAACACCATTGAACCGTGTGGAGTACCGCCCAAAAAAAACGGCCATTCGGCCGTTTGCACGGCCTGATTTTGCTGCTCGATGCCTGTGAACGGCCGAGTCAATGCCGGATCCTCTCACCCGGCCAATGTGGGGCACCGACCTGCGGCACAAAGACGGCGGACACCAACCGCCGTCGTTCCTGTAAGCCATCTATTTTTCTGTTTGCCTTGGCAGGGGCAGCAGGACTCGAACCCGCGACCCTCGGTTTTGGAGACCGATGCTCTACCAACTGAGCTATACCCCTAAGGCAGGGGCCGGGTTACGCATTCCGGGGACAGAAATCAAGCCGAAAGGCATACGGTACGCTTGCAATCGCGGGTCGCCCGGTCTTTCTGACACCATGACTGGTAGACCGACCGCCCGTGACGCATCCGTGTTCGACGGTGCCCCCTGGCGCAAGGTGCGGCTGGGCAAGTTGCGTCAGGCGGCCCGGGTGCCCGCGATGCTGGGCCGTCAGGAACGCAAGCTATACTATTGGCTCACCGCCGACTGGATGGCCGGCATAGGCGCGGTCGTGGAACTGGGCACCTATGTCGGCGGCTCGACGGCCTATCTTGCGGCCGGTCACGCAGCCGCCGGTCTGCCCGGCCGGGTGCACGCCTATGACAAGTTCTCGTCCGGCGAGAGGTTGAAGCAGCGGATGCTCTACGACAACGGCATCCCGAAGTTTCCCGGATCCGACATTCTGCCCGTTGCACGGCGGTTGCTTTCCCCTTGGGCGGACCGGATCGACTTTCACAAAGGCAATATCGAAGAGCTTGGCTGGCAGGGCGGCGCGATCGAGCTTTTGGTTGTGGATGCGTTCAAGAAGGTCCCGCTGATCGACCGGATGACAGCGGATTTCTACCCGTCGCTGATACCCGGGCAGTCGCTATTGGTGCACCAGGATTTCCTGCACTGGACACAGCCCTGGCTGGTGTCGCAGATGCTGCGGTTCGGCGAGGCCTTCGAGCCCGTGGCGATGGCCGATCCCGATACGGTTGTGTTTCTGTGCCGCGACCGCATCGACGGCGCCCGGCTGGCGGCGGCCCGGCTCGACGGGCTTGAGGATGGTGACATTCTGCGCGATCTGGAGCGCGCACGGGACTGGCTGGCCCGGTTCGGTCTGGATGGCCGGCTGGATGCGATGGCCAAGGGGCTGCGGCTGAACCCCGGAACGCGCATCGCCTGGAAGATGGTCAACAAACCCTGGTGACTCGCGGTGCCGTGATCGGCAGCGCCTCTTGGCTCTCGGAAGCTTCATTCGGTCGTGACCGGACCGGCGGCGTATCTTCGCGGCACAGAAAGGAGATCGCCATGGATCAACACAACCTCAAACGCCGGGCCTTCCTTGGCGGATCCGCCTTGTCGGCCCTGGCCCTGGCGCAAACGGCTGCGACGCGCGCCACAGCCCGTCCGGCCGAGGGCGGCGACGAGGCCTTCGTCTATGAAGTCCGCAGAAGCGAAGCCGAATGGCGCGCCATGCTGAGCAAGCCGGAATACGACATCCTGCGGAAGGGCAGTACCGAGTTGCCGAAAACCAGCGCACTTTGGAACAACACCGCCGACGGCATCTATTGTTGCCGCGGTTGCGACCTGACGGTTTACGATTCCGTGTGGAAGGTCGAGTTGGATAAGGGCTGGGCGTTCTTCAAGCAATCGCGGGAAAACGCGGTGATGATGGGAATTGACGGGGAGCCACCGGATGGAATGACCCCAGAGGACGATCGGTTTGGGGCCATTATCGAGGCCCATTGCCGGCGTTGCGGATCGCATCTGGGGCATATCCTGACAGTCGAGGGCAAGACGCTTCACTGCATCAACGGCACCAGCCTGCAGTTCCGTCCCGCCGTCGCCTGATCCGAACACAGACGTTTCTCGTCGGGGGGCCCGGTCTTTGGACCGGGCCTTCTTTTTTGCGTGCGGCGGCGGCTGTGCGGCGGCGGCCACCGCTCACATTTCGGACACGGGCCTCTCACGGTAAAGTTGCGGGCCGGAAACATACCGAGCACTATCTCTGGGGGGTGGAAATCTGCCCCAATCCGTCCGTTGAGAGACACGTTTCAGTGACTGTATGAAACGTATTTTCACCTTTCTTTTCAGTAAATTAAATAACACTCACCTTCAATCCGGAATGCTCGCTCACACAATGCTCACACAGAGCGCTGTTCAACACAAAAAGCCCGGAGACTTCGTGTGTCCAAACGTGTTTTTACGGATCCATTCCACTTCTGCATGGTCCCGGTGTCGCAAAAAAGGCGACGCATCTGAACCTAAGAAAGGATATCAACCATGAACCGCAAACTGGTTGCTCTTACCGCCGCCGCCGTCATGTCGCTGAGCGCCACTGCCCCGGCCGTTCAGGCGATGGACATGGAGTTCAACATGCTGACCGGCGCCGTTTACAACGCGTTGTCCTCGCGTGGCATCTCGACCGACGGCATGTCGAACCTGACCCTGAATCAGGTCGGTCAGATCCGCGGCATTCTGGATTCCGACGACATCCCGGACCTGCAGAAGACGCAGCGCATCGAGGCGATCCTGCGCCAGCAGTAATCAAATTCGTCGCATCAAAGCGAAAAGGCCGCTCGGAACCGAGCGGCCTTTTCCATGTCCGTGCATCAAAGCCTATTCGATGATCGACGACACGACGCCGGCGCCGACGGTCCGTCCGCCTTCGCGGATGGCGAAGCGCAGGCCGTCTTCCATGGCGATCGGGGCGATCAGGGTGGCCTCGAACGAC
>JAAUYH010073691.1_pt1 | contig 18836 bp, 6 predicted proteins | sample 7278061 | NCBI WGS metagenome assembly JAAUYH01 (sample SAMN14350203, study PRJNA611818) | marine sediment metagenome | isolation source: surface marine sediment (0.6m) | place: French Polynesia: Moorea | collected 2018-08 | reverse complement strand
CTAGATGTTTTGGTTTCACGCTTTTTAAGTATGTACGTTCACCTAACTATGCTGAAGAGTAAAGTCGATTAATTATGATGTCTTTTTGACATGAGAATCGAAAAATGGGGGCCTGGAAGCTGAAGCTCCGTTCGAATAAGCTTGAACTACTCACTACCATATGTAATGTTTCAACACGACTGCCTCTGAAAGTGAATCACTATTTAACAGTATTCCAGCGATGTAGCCGTGTGCTAAAATAGTACCCTGGCGGTGTACACGTACACATGATACAGTTTTGAACCATGTACTTTAGTGGAATGCTGACTACATGGTCACCTCAAGATCACATAAATGCCTGATTACTAACATGGATTGCCAGCAATGATTCTATTTGTCAAGTTTCGCGAAGTACGGAAAGCACAAGTCCGATGCACTCTTTCGGGAACTTCGAAAGACAACATTTAATGAGCTCCACACGAGGGCTTGTTGCTACATTAAGACAGTTTCTTGCATACGACAGTCTCTCTGATGCAGGTTACAAATATTTTACATCTTTCATGACTCGTTGCATATTCATAGATTCATGATTGGTTCTCAGACCTTGATGCGGTGGGATCTAACATTTGCACGATAAACAAATCCCATTTGCCAACTATCTTCTCTATGCGGCAGACACCACATTTGAAAGTATTGAGATGATCGATCCAATGCTGCTTGTTTGTGTGAGTTATAAAGCTTCCTCTTCAATGGATAATCGATCCATGCACTGTCGATGTAATAATACAAGCAAAGCAGCAATCACCTGTAGCAGAGATAATGACGCAGATTACGCTACCTTGTATTGAAAGTGAATGCAGTAGAAACGTCACCTTTACGTAGGAACCCCTGTAGTGGGTGGCTACTTTTTTGTATGCATTGTTGCACTTTCTTTTATTGCTTACGTTTCATGAACTACAAACTGCATCATGCCATAAATGCCGCACAGTCACGCCTCAAATCTGCAAACGGGTATTTGGATCTCTGGACGTGCATTCCACACTACTCAAGAATAGACCAAAGTGTACCATTCGTACAATGAAAACCAAAGTACAGTATGAGTTTTCCGACGCGCGGGTAATGCTATAGAGCAGAAAATATTTCTAGGTTTTAATATGACTTTAAATGGTTTCTCGTCTTGTAAACGCAAATTGTTGGTGCACATTCATCCGCGAGGCCGATTCTAGGGTTCTTACAGTTTAGGATTTGCGAGCTCAGATCCATAGGTAATTCGTAAATGTTTCATTTTAGTTTCTAAATTGCGTAGAGAAATAAAAGGAAAATTCAAGAAAACAAATTAGCAATATGTGATTTTACTGTATCAATCGAACTCCAATCGGGTTGTACAAGCAATCATAAAGGGCATGGTAAGGGGAATAAATGAGTACATCAAAAGTTTGGACGAAATCTATATTCATCTGCGCGGAATACTTCTAAAATTATTAGGTTTATACCTCTTATCGCTAATTGAATTTATTGATTATTACTGCAATATCGCAAAATCAAACACAAGTAGTAAATGAGCAAATTATTCATTTGAACGAAACTTCTTTCTATAAAATAAATCTCAAACGCGCAGATTTCTGGAGTGTATGGATTAATAATTGTGGTTCCTGACTGCAAAAGTATTAATATATGCTGCTGATGAATTATTACTGTAATTTTGAGTACAACGAATATTGAATCCATTCCTTAATTTCTAGATTGGTGGCAGTGCTACTATGTGGAAGTCGCTCAAATTCCTAAGCTGCCAGTTGACGGGCAGGCATAAATCTAATAAGAAAATCTAGGAGCTGTAAGATCCGAAGAGATTTGAACACACCAGCTACGAAATCTTTTTGACCTAAAAACGAATCTCGGACTCCTTACCCTATGCAAGATTTTTCTACGTATCAACCTTAATTTATACGTTTCGTTCTCGCTCGAAGGTTTACGTCTATCGCCAGTAGAGCTATTGTGCTTTTAGAGCACGTTTTGTACTTTGTATTGTACACTCTACTTTAGTTTCTTGTTCTTGTAACATACATGGAGAAATAGTATAGAACCGACTATGAAAAAGACGTATATATGATGGATAAATTGAGATTTGTTTCAGACCATGCTGCTATATAGCCAGCGACAAAGAATCTTTGCGTTAGTGCTGAGAAGCAAGCAAAGGTTCAGGAGATATGTTATTTGGCCTTTGTCGTTATAAAATGATTCCCGCAGGCTATGAAAAATTTGTCTTGAATGAGATTCTATAATCTTACAGATATAGAAGTTCCTAAGGCCTCTATTATTAACGCACAGTTTCAACTTTTTCAATATCCCGTAATTTTGGTTCGATAGATTGATGTCATAAACAAGCACGGCTAAAATAAACATCATTATTAAGCGATAACGACGCAAATCTTTTATTATTAAACCTGGCTTCGAATTTTAATGCTATGCAGCAGGCCAAGCGTTGCATACTTCGAAATTCTGTATAGAACTGTGAGAAAAACTTCAATGCCGAAGACTGAATCATGTGCTGCTACTGACTAGCGAAGCTTAAACCCAGTTAAATCGTTCCTAAGGATCAAATATTTTATTCAGGAGGCAAAAGCATCCAAATTGATATTCTGCTTGACCGATAAGAAAATCTGGCAGCTTAGATGAATGTGAAAACTATTTTATTGACATTTTGAGGTCATACATTTGACAAAATCATCTTAGCCTAAGTGTTAGATCAGAAATCTGTTCAGGCCGGTAAAATTAAGCCGTGTTCAATTCATTTAAATTAAAAACTTGAAATATTATGTGCATTCTAAAGTATTCTGTAGCCGCTCTAATTTTACTTTCTAAATTTTAAAATTCCATGCAGCCGATTAGTAGCACCTTAATTAATTACTTTGGTGAACTGTAGAAAAATATTTTTCTTAACCTTCAGTGAGAGGCAAGGTAATAAAATTAATTCAATAATCGTTCGATACTGTATACACAAACACATCTAGATGTTTTCTTTACTTCTTCTGGGTATGCATTCCGGGAAGAAATGTGAAGCCAGAATATGTCATCCAGCCTAATGGAGGAACATTTTATCACAATTACACTCCATGGTGCGAATGTGCTCGTATAAGTCAGAGCATAAAATGATTTTAGTACTAGGGAAATTAATCCTCTCACTGTTGCAATTCTTTATTTTGTGACTGTTGACCATGAGCATTTCAGATCTGCGAAAGTAAATTTCAAATTCATAAGCATGTAGTACGCATAAGAAATGGACAATAAAATGTTACTACCTGTGCTGAGAGGTAGGAGAAAATATATTCGTATTTCGAATTCGTCTAATTATTCGTATTCATATTTATTTTTTACTTCCTCTAGCGGCGATTATTTGTAATTTATTTGTTCCGCCTCAGAAAAGCGTAGGAATTATTATTGCTAAATTACCAAATAAATTTTAAATCTCATTGGGAATTCTGGAGACTCAACATTATCATTTAAAGCGAGGCAACTTGGTTTGAATAATATATGGTAGATTGAATGGTTCGAAAAGCGAGTGTGCCTTATTCCAGCTTGCATCACTAACGATGAGCCACAAAATAACTGAAATCTAGTTTACATAGATATAAGTAAGCGATTAGGCTGACTGAAGTAAATCATTAAATTACTTCTATTCATTGTAGCTGCCGATTTTTTATTTAATTTATTTGAAAGATTCTTTAGCAGAGTTATCCCTGTTCGACTTAACCTCCCCCTGTGCCTCTAACATTCTAATAAACGTAACTCTCCTTTCGCAATAGTTGCTCCGCTACCAAATGGGGCTTGTTTTTCAGCAGACGAAGTATTTTTAGCATGATCGCGTATAATTTTGCTTCAAATACATGGGCTGGAGTGTGAATCTTTTCCTTGCTTACCCGCGATGTGATTTAGGATGTGTAATAAGAATACCGCCATGTTGCTCGTTGTAGGATCTTGAACTAAATTAGAAGCCTCGGAAATTCCAGGAGGGTATTCGCACAGATCATTGCATAGCTGCAATATTTTGTTGGGATCAGCTGGTGCTTAATTCTTGGAACTGGAATATTTTTGGCAGCTGCTTGTCTGCTGCAAGGTAGGTGCCGTTAAAAATCGGGAGTTAATTGATCAAATACTTTAAATTTCCATGTTTTCTCTCAGAATATTTACCTAATCGTTTCCATATGTATTCGGATGTGCCATTGCACCGGATGTTCTATAGCAGTTCATTCGGATTAATGTACCTCGGTTCGTACTCCAGATTTCTCAAAATTAAACAATTAATAGCATTTGAGGCTGTATTGAGACGTTTTATATCGTGAGTCATATCAAGCGTATACATAACAGAGAGCTGAATCTACAGTAGAGTTGTTGGAAGTATTTTCCAATTAACTGCAATATTTTATTGTAATTTGGTTTTTGGTATCGATTTATGTTACAATTCCTATTTCAAGTTCTGAATTTTGAGTGCATATCGAGAAGCCGAAAATGAAAACCGCGGTATGAATGTGGTCAAGAGTCTGCCTATATCGTGACAGAATTTCGCTTTCAAATTGACTGGTTTATCTCTCAGATTCCATCTTTCGACCATCCGGGCCTCATAACAAGGCCATTCAGTAAAGTTACAATACCTGAAGATTTGCAGAAACTGAGCTTCAAAAACTCTATTGCAGATCGGTCAATTATTGAATTATGTATTGCGGATTGTTTAACAGCGAAATGCAATACTAAATTGCGTACCAATTCACCAATACGAAGCAATAATATTGACAACAACTCTTATCTACTGTGAAGTGAAATTTGTCAAATTACCACTCATCATGCGCACACTTCGGGGTATAGGTGTAATACGCGCCTCACATCACAAAGATACTGATGAATAATGGCGGGACAATACGGAGCAACCTGATTAAAACCATAAATAATGTGGTGCTTAATTCAACCCGTTTCTAAATGTAGGCTTCGCCTGCCCGACTTCTATTCGTCATAGTTTCAAGTCGGAGACATCTATCAGCGTAGGTCCGGACACAATTGGAAATGAAAAAGGAAGCATTTTGCAAGAAAATAAGGTAATTTCAAGTATTCGAGTAATAAAATTCCCATTTCTAACTTGATTTACCATAGTAAATTTAGCTCTGACACGTAGATTTCTAACGTCCTTCTTCTAGCACCAATTATTAATTTTTAGAACACTTCTTTTGAATCTTCTCTGGGGTCTAGCCATTGTTCACCGGAATGTTGGCGATGTGAGCCGCATACTACAGCGGGACCGAAATTGGCTTGTAGATGTGATAATCATCATGCAAACGTAATGTCGGCGGACAATACGTCGGGCCATGAATAAGGCTGGTTTGAGGCAAACCGCAAACACTAATTTAGTCCTTTGATTACCATAATGAAGGACCTCGAATAAGGCTGACCGCGAAACACTAATATAGTCTTTTCATTGATTCGACCGTTTAGATTTAGCCGTTTACGTTGAAAATCAGATAGATAGCGGCCGGGGATGAAAATTCCAGGCGCGCGCTGATACACACCCCCAACAATCTTGCCCAACATCCCAGTCTTCATAATGCTGTAGTGGAACCCGTTCGGGAGTGCATGCAAGGGCCATCGTTGCTTATTGGCCTTTGCTACGTCCGGGTGAAGCTCCCTCTCAAGAGCCGGGAAGAACCCTGAGGGTGCTGCGCCGCCACCGCTGCAGTTTGGCAACGGTCTGACGCGGCCTTCTCGTGCCACGCCGCCGTCGCCATTATTATCCAGAGTCTGCTGCCGCCGTTTCGTGCCGCGCCGCCGTCATTATCATCGACGGTCTGCCGCCGCCCCTTCGTGCCATGCCACCGCCCTTGTAAGTGTAATTTGTATGCCGCCGCTGCTTTCTGCCGCGCCCCCGTTTTATCCATTGCCAACAGTCTGCCGCCGCCGCCGTGCCGCGCCGCCGAAGTGTTATTGTTATCGGTCTGCCGCCACCGTCTTGTGCCGCGCTGCCGTATCTATCATTGTTATCGGTTTGCCACCGTTGCCGTGCCGCGCCGCCGAACATTATTTCTACTGAATTGCCGCCGCGTCGTCAGAGTTATTTTGTTGTACCGTCGCGCCGCGCGCATTGCTTATAATTCTGGTGTTGTCGCTGGAGCCATTGCTGAATTCACTTGGTGATCCCTGCTGCTTGGCCACGCTTATCGGTCGGTATATCGTCACCTTCACTTTCGGCCTACACGTAAAATTGTAGCTGAGGAGGGACGTCGCTGTATTCTCGTCACAGAACAATGAAGCAGATATAGTAAAATGCTTGTAAGGACATCATTGCTGAGTTGCTCCTCCAGGATTTTTTCATGAACAATGATTCACGGTTTCATGTTATGCCAAGCTGTATTGAAAAGGATGCCTCTTCATGGCGAGATATTGCCTCTGCAATTTGTTTCAACTCGTCGGTACGGGCTTATGATCTATGTGATATACGAAATGACCTATGCTGCTCCACAGTTTTCGATTGGCACCCTCAACGAGAGAATCGGTCGATACTCCTACGTATCAGAACTACCGTTCGTTCTCAGCCTCCATTATTGCGCAACAACTCGAGTTAATATGCAATAAATATTCACCAATGGGTAGTTGAAGATTTGTATTTCCAGCGGTGGTCTACAAGGCATGAACCGTAGGATTTCTCTGGTGGCTCTGATAAGTATTGATGGAAGAAGCTTACCAAGCCAGGCTCCAATGGACTTGATTTCATTATTGAAGTAACCGCCTTCGGAAGCAGACGAAAATGCGAGGTGCAGTAGGCAACGCATTTCAACCGAAATGCAATGCCACTGTCAAGATGAAGATCCATGGGCCATTTTCGATGCGTTTCAGATTTTTGTTTCCAAGTAATATTCAAATATTCGCATCGTATAGGCATATGACGCGGCATTACATCACAGGTTCGGCATGATTTTGAGATGTAAAAATATTTTTCGTCTTCGTCACCACATTGCATATGCTCCTTGCCCTGGAGTACGTGTCTTGCACCGAAATATTGGCTATGTTTTGATTGTATGGGTAATTCTGTAAACTTACATCTGAGAATACAGAAGTTCATGGAATGTTCCACATTTGGCATGGACCTGGAATAAGAACTCTTTATTTGTCTCGAATTATAACGCAACCAAAAATACTGCAGCGAAGTTAGATGAGCTTCCTTTCTAAATTTGAATTGGTAGCAACTTCAGTTGAATTCTCTTCGCAAAATCAGTATTTTATGCAGGCTCGCTGTTTAATATTCAATTCTCCCAATCATACGCCTCTGTTGGATTACTGGTCGATGACTGAAGAGATTTTGACTGTAAGCAGAAAGTCATGATAACGGAATCAAAAATTTTTGTAGCATAGAAGATCTAGCCATTACGTTCGGCAGAAGCATACTCAACCAAAGTGAATTATCGTCGCTAAAGCCATGTGCTTTGGATCTTGTCTAAGCAACGACAAAAAGATTACCAAGTGAACATTAATTCTAATCGCGGGGAAATATCTTGCGTTTCATAGGCATCTTTTGCAACATTGATAAGTTCGAGTACTCCAGGAAGTAGTTTTGCATATATTCAAACAACACAAACCGACTCTTCCGTTAAAGCAAAAGATCCGAGTGAGCTTCTGAAATTAATTGCTTACTGCGCAAATAATTGATCTTAACGTCTGTAGTGAAGGTGTATGAAATGAGTTGGAACCAAACAATTCTACATAAATTTTTATAGTTGACATTTTTTCGCCTAGCACTGAATATTGAACTAGACTAATCAGCAAAGGTTGCGAAATATTCTGGATGTACTAACGAAATGGACAGTAGTAAAATGTTTGCCCTATTTTAACCTCTGCAAGTCTCAAACAATTATGGGGAAAGTACTGCTCAGAGCAAAGTTTATCAACCTATTATTTTCAGTACTATTGCTTTCCGAGCCAGAATGAATGGTGTGAAAATATGCTCTTGGAAACTGACTTATAAAAACAGTACTCCGAATCCCGTTCATTAATTTTCCAAAGCTACGCAACATTTTGGAAAGGTTTCAAAGTTTTTCGCAACCATGAAACTAAGCTGAATCCGTGAGTCATGCGGCAAAAGAATGTGCTCAGAGTCACAGGCTATTTGAGATAAATTTGGATCCTTCTAGTTATGAGCTCGAGGCGAAAAATGAGGAAGATCGTACCTCTCCTAACGAAAGGACTAATTGCGAAAATATCTTGATGAAATCCATGAAGTATTTCCGCAGTACGTCCATGACAGGCAACGTAATATATCTGAAAATGAGTTGTTGGATGATAGCTATTCCAATACTTATGTCGCCAGGAAAAAAGAGAAAACGAAACAAGCTCCATTCCATACCGTTACTGATTTCGATCGCAGCAAATAGCTGAACTACATTAACCGAGAAATTTAGCAAAGTGCAAGATACGAAGAAAATAATACTGAAACTGGTAGGCAGTGGAATCATGATCACCTTGAACGTCGATAGCGCACAATTACTTCTCAAAATTACGCGTTTGGAGTACAAAAACTCGATGCACATAATCATATTAAAACTTCCAAATCTCTTCCGTCAATTTCGAATTCTGGAAAAAACCCTGAAAGCGAAAAAGCATTAAATTTCGAGTAGTGCTGTAACATTGCGCAGACCTCGAAATACTGTTTGAATAAGTAGTCCAAGTAATGCTGTCGATTTTTGATTTCAGTGTGAACTTCTAGCATACTATTTAATTATGACTTTTCATTTACGTAAGAATCTGGCTTTATTTATTCTGCAGAATTATGCACATGAAACAGCGGGCCATCTGGCGTCCCGACTGTCTGATATTCTAGGAAAAACATACGTTTAAAGTCGCTATAGCCGCTATTGACGCTATACACGCTTATTTTTCCCTCATATTACCCTTTCGATCGCGTCACTTTGAAAATGAAATTATAATAAGAATTTACGCAGCCTTATAAATATCTTCCAAGCTTTGAAATCGCATTTTGCACGCAATTATCATAATAGGACAATCCAATTGTTAGCACTCATGAAATGCTTGTGGGTTTTTCAAAATAGTTCGCTTAGCACGCATTGATTCGTGCTAAGTATAACTTCGGGATCATACCAACAGCAAGAGATGCCTAATCTGTGTGCAATAATATTGAAGGCCATTATGGTAGCTGATCGAAAACAATTTTGTAAAATGTTACCGTCGATTCTCCCTACAAATGATACTGGAGCGGAAATTTCAGGTAGATGAAACCTGATACAGTAAGGAACTGCATTTTACTCATCATATAGATGTTGAATGTTGTCGTCATGAGTCACATTGTGCACAATGAATGTTATGCACAATTTTTACGCTTATTACATATTCTTTGCTAAATCGTCAAACGTTTGCACTGTGCTTAGTGTAGAAGCCACGAATCAAAACAGAGATCGACACGATATATGCGATAGGAAACATTTAGCGCATCAAATTATCGAACAATATCCTAAGTTCAGGAGATGCCAGCACATTGAGATGTAAGGTTCGTATCATCGCCGTAAAAGAGAAAATCATCGCAGTGAATTTAATATTCACCTGTTGCTGAGCAGAACGGCCTGATTTGAATCGAATAATTCAGGATAAGACACAGATATAGTTTGAAAATAAGGCTGTACCAGAGAAAAATTGAGAATATATACATATATGAAAAAAAAGCAATACTGAATTATGGAGAGGAAAAATTTGTCTAATCGTTATAACACGAAAAGTAGAACAGATCTAAACTGTCAGAATCTCATGATGCATGTGCATTGCATGAGTAAATTTTCCATGCAGGACCCTCTTTAGTGCTTCTTGTGGAACAAGAAAAGCTATGGCTAACGGCGATTCATTTTTACGATTATATTGCAAAAAACAATATAAAAATGTAAGATACAGACAAAGCAGCAGTAAAGGTTGCATTCATTGCATTGAATCTATAATTTGCACGAAGCAAATGCTTCTGTAAACTTGATTTGTACTGAGACCTAATGCCGATTTTCTCGTAAAGAAAGTATGGTCATTACATAGACCACAAAATTTTCAAAGCGATATTTCGCCGAAGGTTTGGTTGTAAATCAAATTTAAATCTCGTAAAGAAGGTAGAAAAGAAACTTGAAATTGAATTATGTCGAATTGGTGATTTTCACAGCAATTCAACTTCTTTCCACAAATCTCAGAACGCATCAAATGTAATGATTGATACAGTAAGCGATAACAGAGCTTCATAATGAGATTTCCGACGATAGTGCAGCGGATCCGCTAGCTAAACTTTAGACTTCCAAAAATCTAGCATTTCACAACAATCATAAACTCGTCATAGCTCTAAGGCGAACAATGCTTTAAGCACCGTACTAATCCTGTTGTTCTCTAAGTTAGCCCTTTGTTTCTGACCATCTTTAAATTTCTTGTACTCAAACTGTACATACTGTTCTTTGTTTTGCCCTACGTGTGCCTAGTTATAATTGTGAACAATTTTCAAAAGTATTTGCAGCCGAAAAAGAGTACCCTCAAATTGTATGCTTTGAAAAAAACTGAGATGTAATGCCTGATGGATGGTAACGTATATTGCATCTGACATTATCTGATACGAAAGTAAGCGGAACCCAAAATGTCGCAGGTACATTCTCTGACTAATTATAACCGTAATTATCTATTTCTGTTCACTTCATCAATTCTGCCAAGTTATTTGTCGAATTTCGTTTTGACGAAACGTTAGGAAAAAGCAAGTACTTATCACCGAGAAAATCTGGAAGCAATGAAGTACAAGGTTGTATGCATAAATATTTGTGGGGGTACTCATCAAAGTGAAGTGAATAAATTTGGGAGAATATAATTTACAGCAGAATTCCAAGAAACGTACCCTTAGATGGTAGGCTATTGACCTTGAAAGGCAGAATAAAATCAGGGTAATCAATGATGAGTTCTGTATGGGAACAACATTGAACTTTTGCCCATATCTGAAACATTTGGGTAGGAAAACAGAAGGAAGCAGCAACTAACTTTGGAGTGAGGATGGCGGAATAAGCAGATATCGATGAAAGTATCTGCGAGTAGAGGAGAGACCAGCAATGTTAAGAGTATTTGGGAAAGCAGTATTAACAGTTTAGGAGAAAAGACAATATGTGCGTTAGTAGACGTGATGGACATGACGAACACAGCTTACACTTTTTATCTTCCTTTTTGAGTCGACACATTAGGGCTTGCACGTCAAAATTCGAAATTCTACAACTAGGTAGGCCCAAGTATGGAAAGTCCTTTTAACGTCGGTAAAAGAAATGCAAAAATTTCGAGTAGAACAATGGTGTCTACAAGACAAACAAGTATTCAGTATGAAGTAAATTAGATAAACAGCTTAGAAAGCGAAGCGAATCTATGCTGAAACTGGGCTATGAACGATCTACCTAAGTTGTTTGCGCGTATTTGCTCCCTTTTTGGGGCTTATAACCACATTGCTTCAAACCGATATGGATTTTAGGGTCGTTCGAGTCCCCGAGCTAGAATAATTGTTTCATGCAATATATACTTTAAGAAACTGTAGAAGACAAGAGGGAGAGCAGCGAATCTTAGTGTAAATATTCCAAGTAACAGTACTAATTGCTTTTAGCGTATGCTGGCGATGTGAACTATGTCCATCTGGATCAATGGCGATCAAACCATCCAATCCCACACACTTCGTAAAACAGTAGGAGCACTAGGACCTGTATGGGTACTACTGAACAATAAAATAAACCAAGTATTAGGCCAAAGATTCAGAGAGCCAGCTTTTTATTGTAGTACGGTAGTCGAAGGTACTCATGAGACCTAACTTGTCATCATGGGAGCAAATTAATTTGTTTTCTCGCCCAGGAGAATACGAAAACTTCATTGACGAAGGGAATTGAACTGATTTCCAAACAACTGTTTCGTACATGTGCGACCTTTGGATCGCATACCAAGTGGAATTCGAATCCTTTCATACAATATTTGGTTAGTCAGTGTTATAAGGGGTTTTAGCATAGTTTTTTCCGTGTAAAGACGCAAATCGACCGTTTTTGTACACGGAAAAGGAAACATAGGAATGTTCAGAGACTCGAACATACATTCATGGTTATTATGAAAAAATGGAAAGTGGAGAACGGTTCAGAGATGAAATCTATCTTTATGGAACGATTATGTTTACGTTCAGCAACAATTGATAGATGAATATGCGTTTTTTGTGTCAACGAATATGACGACAGCTTCGATCGTAATACAGAGAGCAATTGATCTTGACTTAAAAATCTAAGATAATATGCTGGTCGTTCTCAAAACTCATCACATCTGCTTCTGGTCGACTTAAAATAATTTTTTGAGACTGATTTGCGAGTTGAATATGCATGGCAAAAATGCAATAACTTTAATAAATATGGATTTTGCTAATGTTCATAGTTCAACTGTGTAAAATGGCTTTAAGGGCGAATATATTCATGCTTACGGCAGAATATTGTAGAAAAATTTTAAGTGCGCTAGCTCAAATTACTGAATTTAATGGGAAAATAGTGCGTTGATACCGAGCTACGTAATTTTGTCACAAAAATATTTTCGAAAATAATAGTTGGTAGTTAATCAAGAACATAAAATAGAGATTTGTCAGATTGAATTTTGATTACCAACGGATTTAGTTGATCGATGCGATAGAGTTTTAGTAGATAATATTTTATTGCACTGTGTCAGATATTTAGGCGTTAGAAATAATTGCGGCTGATTTCCGCGTATATAACCGTCGTTGCATGAAGTTAAACCACAAGTTGAATTATAAAATATGCTCAATCTGCAACACTAGCCTGACGTTGAGGAAGGGGGGCGGTTCCAGGAGCGAGATGTATTCGCAAAGGCCAAAGATTTTGAGGTAATATACATTTATGTCACTTCTCCTACTCGCCTCGGCAATATCCACCAATTGACTGATCGTGCATCCGACTCACATCCACACAAGGACTATGTGCCTTCGTTGTGTGTCGAAGAGTAGATATCCCACAACAACGACAGGATGCAATAAAATTTTCATATCGGGATACCTTCTTCGGCTTCGTATCGTGAAAGTATGAAGGGTTAATCCCTTTTCCAAAAATTTACAGATCTGAAACTAAAATGCAAAGATATTCGAACAAAATTTGTTTTCCATTTCGATTTACATTTCAAAGAATATTCGGATTATTGCAAAATTGCACAAAAATCACTAGACTTCAGTGAATAAGAGTTTATGTGAAGTAGAACTGAAATAATGAAGAAATAATTGTGAAACGAAGCAGAAATATTGGCTCATGTGATAAAATGTAGTCATCGCCCGAAGAAAATTGGAGTAGAGCAGAAATTTGCTTGTTAAAAAGTTTTTTGCTGTAATTTTTCTAAGAGAACGAGAGAGCACTATTGCTACACTTCAAAAACAAATTTATAGATCAATCGATCTATATGGTTGGATGAAAACAAAACAGAGTAATGAAATTAGATTACTACGGTCAAATCTTGTGGGGAACGATTGAATGAAAGATATAAAACTGCTAAATTTGCAAATAACAATTAAGGGTGCCTTACAAATCTAGTATATATACTGTTCACCAATGAAAATTGCAGCGAATGAAATGCTGTAGCAAATTTGAATTCATCGGCTGATTCTGGATATGTGTTATAAAAAGAAAATTATCTGTGCGAAAAACATATATAATTTGAATGTACTAGGGCTTTGGTATCAAATGCCAACCGGGAAATATTTAACTTTTTTGTACGATAAAAGCTTAATAGAAAACCTATGAAATTTTTCATGAAATTTAGAGAAAGAAATGGCTCCATGGAAAGGCGAAACGATGATTGCATGTAAGAAAACAGTTCGAGGTAGTCATTTTACTTGAATCTGAGTAATTTTAACGAATATGCGTATAGCGAGCGAGCGTACTTTCTCAAGAAATCGACGTATTCGACATTACTAGTTGGGCTGAGCAGCACCGAAAATGATAGATTTAAAAAGTTGCAGTCGCTTATAGTGAGAAAACGGTAATTGGAACTACATTTATCCCAGCTTCGGCAAGTAATCTGGGACTGGCATTAGAATGAATGTAATATTGTGAACTCCGTGAATATTTTCATTACAAACGGGGCCTGTGACGATTAAAATAATAAAACCGCACGATTTGTTTACTCGTTTCGATTCAATCCACGGTTGTCTAGTTTTTAGTCTACATAATGAAACTTTAATAGTAATCAGTCAAACTTAAATTATGAAATCATTTTGATCTGACTACTTTGTGGACGGAATTTTGTGAAAACATGTTACCTATGACGCTCAGTAAGGAGAATGATATCTATACTGAAACGTGCAGATACGAAGACGAATCCAAGAAGAAGCAAGCTGTGACAGTGTTTTGGGTGAAAGCAGATAGAAGATATCGGACTTTATAACTGTGCGAAGTTACTAAACATCTACTAACAAGACAAAGCAACACCAGGTGCCCGATGAAATATGTAGCACGTTCGACGAAATAGAAGCACGCTGAAACTTTGCGACAATGATTAATTGCTTGCTCAATTACAGTACGGAAATCGTATTGAAAATTCGTGAAAACGTGTTATGTCTTGAAACAGGTAAGCTGAAACTACGTAGTATTTGTTTAAAGATGTCCTCATTAAGCTGTCTCATTGGCTAACCCTTGCTGATGGAGGAGGAAAAACTGGCGAGACAATTGCGGTGGAAGATGTTCGGAAGATTTCAAAACTGGGCTTGGGGAAGAAAATTGTAAGAGCTTAAAATGAGATGCAATTATCAACATAGAGGATTCAGAATATTTAACTGGAAAAAGACCTGAGTAACCCTGAAGTTGACGACTATGTAGTATCAAAGAAAAAAACCGAATAGTAGTGTCGAGATCTTGTATTCATCTCAATTAGCGAAGACTCCTAATAAAAGATGAAAAGGATCTTGTTTCTAAAGAAGCCTTAACGTTTTTGCGTCACAGAACCGAACAATAGAAGGAAACGTAAATAATTTGAGCTTGCATGAGTGGATCATCTGTAATAAGTGCCCTGCTTGAAATATCGGAGGCTGCAAGCGAAACCCGCTCACTAAAATTTGAATTCAAATATGCAGCATGAATACAGGATTTGAACCGGCAAAGGTATCTGGCTGTGGAATCCGAAAAATTTCATGGTAGGTCGTACTATTTATGGCACGTTTTTCATTCTTCTCTCATTACTTATAAAGGTTGGCAAAGGAAAGCAGTAGTAGAACTGGGAATTCCACACTTTTCAAGCTTTTGAGGTGAATTTCTCGGAAAAAAGACAATTAATTGGATCTAACTTTGTGAACAAAATCAACTTAGTTTATGATACATCGGATGGAAAGAAAGTACGATGAATGAAGCTCAAGTATTATTTGTGAGTTCAAGGCAGCAGAGGGGCAGAGCATGATTCATTCCGGATCGATGTCGCAGTTTTGTCACACCTGTAATTCTATTTGCTTAACTCTATTGCCTTTTGGATAGCAATAATTATAAATGCAGCTAATATGCGGTAAAACACCCTTTTTGCCTTTTATACTTAATTTTTTAATTGCCTACTTTGTTCCTATCATTCGTTCTATTTAGCAGTGCTTTATGTTCGCATATCGAATTCTTTTTTCCTTATTTCATAATTTTTCACTATAGAAACTAACGGCATCCTACAGATGAATCGGAACCCGTACTCTTCAGTCAGGAAGGATGACACTGTGGCATATCCATTACAATTGTAGTGCTTCCCATATATATATATATATCTTTTAGTATACAAGCTACCGCACTCATGAATTTTTTGGCCACAGATATGTCATTCTGAGCCGCCCTTCCATTGTACTCTCTCTGCTTGAAGGCATCGGACATAAGTAAGCACTCAGATCTTACATATCTTCCAAGCGATTTCAAGGCGGCGCTAGCAAGTGCGATCTAAAGCTGATGAATAACCTGTACTTTGCGTAATTTGTAGTGATTAAACGTACTCGCGCGACACCGGCCTCCCGGTCGGAATACTCCGACCAGTTCATCAACAAATTTGACTCTTTGTCAGTTGAACCTTGCAACCTCCAATAGGCATTCCGCTCCCCTTCTCTACGTGATATCCCAAGCACTACGAGCTTGACAAACTCTACTGACACCAACACTCCACTATCCATCAACCTACAACTTACATTGATAGCCCCCGTTGCCGAATCGAACATAAATACCGTTGCGGAAACGACAACTCTGATGTTGCAAGTACTGATGTGGTTCACTCTGCCATTTACGTCCGCCCTAGTACTGCTGTAAAAGTGGTTCCTGACTCATTACAAAACCGCTTCAGCAACAGAAACCTCATTTTCCTTGAATTCTGTAAAAATCGGTGTCAGGTATAGTGCTGCACCTGAGTGCATGTCCGTTATGGCTCACGAGAAATTCTATGAAACTGGAGGTAGAACTGAATCCTTTGACTTTAAGCTTTGAATTTTACACCGAGTGAAGCAATCTCATCACATCTCTCCTGCGATATCATATAATTCTCGCAGAGAACTGTAAAAGCGAAGGGAAGGCTAAGATTGACTGCTCCAACAATCATGTGAACTTCACCACTCAGGAAATAGGTACGTAGTAGATACAAACGAAAACATTGGGGAGACATTTCAGGGATCTCTTGAGAATAATTAGAAGAATAGTGCCCTATGTTCTTTACTTTATTGCCTAATGAAAACAGTAATTTTTTTGATAGTATGATTTAGAACTCTATTGTTTCAGCAGTTCTTTCAAGCTATTCCAATGTATTCTCCACAGAAATGCGTAAGGGTCTTGGTGGGAAGCAAAAAAATTAATACTTAGATATCTATGTTACAGACGGATCTAAACCAATCAGGAAACGTTTGCACCGAATGTCTCACACCAACCGTAGAAAAATACAGATTTAAGTCGAGTAATTGATCAAGATGAGCTTCGTATGTCCTAGTTATTGTTCGTGGGTTTTTCAAGTTCTGTTTATAAGCAAAAAAACATTAAACATGCGAATTTGCGCCGACTACCGCGCTCTGAATAATTTCATCGTGAAGAACAGCATTCTATAACAAGAATCGAGATTCTGATGGATTAAATTGGTTCGGTTTATTGCTTTTCGACCATTGAACTACGAAGTAGATACCTTTAAAAGAGAACTGCTGAAGAGCACGTGCCTAAAACTGTTTTCAGCAAATGGCACAGCCACTATGAATGCACAGCCGCTATATTCCGATTGACTAATTCATCGATGCATTCGTAAGCGTTATGAATAACTTATTCAATCTACACCGGCTTCTTTTCTTACGGTGTATCCGGAAGACATATTCGAATGCATCAACTCCTGTGGCCCACACACACGTCATGTGAAACTTATTTTGAATCTGCCAAGAAGACAAAACTGTATAAAAACTAATCAAAGTGCAGTATTAAAGCCCACAGAGTCTTAAACCTCTGCTTCAAGGTACGTGTAGGAAAACTGTCAGAAAACCATAATAAGACCAAGGCAATAGAAGTACGGGAAACTTCGACCAATAAAAACGAATTTAGTCATTGCTAACTACAACCGAGAATTCTTACGCAATTGATCGAATATTGCAAGGATCTTAATAAGTCACTCAGGAATATACCGCTCAATCGGCAAAGCACAGCCAACAGTGCCTTCGAAGAACTCAAAAGAGGCCATCATCCATAGATCTTTACTTACACAGTGCAATCCACGAACAAAATACTTACGCCTCTTGTGCTATTATAAAACAAGATCACAACGATGAGCGAAACCTTGTGGCATTTACCTCCGAGACTCTGAATCTGCATGATCGAACTACATAGTTGGCTATCTTTAGCTGCTCGGAATCGCAGAAACCCTACAAGCCGTCAGTGAAGAACAGAGTGATATTCACGTCAAATAATTATTATTTTTCGAAATTGAACAAATAATAATATTAACTTTTCAAGGCGTTATATGGGAATGTGTCTCATTTAAGCACGTTCCTTCGAAAAACAAGTGGGATTGAATAATGCATGTTTATACTTTTTGTGGGTTTTGACTACCACAATGCTTTGTGCTGTATCTCTGTTTGCATCTTCAGTTGCCAGCCATATCTAACATAGAATATTTGAAATAATTTTGCCCGGTGTGAAGTTGAGGAACGAAGTTAAGAAAATGTTTGGAAAAGAAATTCAACAATTATGCACACACCACCAAATAATGACGAATCGAAGAACGCAAGGCTAGCTGCGTTTAGCGGTTCCATTTATCCTTGTATAGTCAAGGAGAATATACATGCACAGGGCGCATGATATTTAGAAAATGCGTTCAGTGTGAACAGAGGCTCGGTTTTGCACTTAAAAATTTAGACCTCGTGAAAGCGAAGAATTACGTTGAAGTCAAATATTTAGTTTGAGTGTACATGCGTTGTGACTAGCGTCAGATACATGTACTTACTTGAAGTCTGTTCGAAGATGTGGTGGATGTAGAACTGCCTGCTACCATGGAAGTAGGTGGTTCAAGTCTCTGTAAGAAACTTGCATGGCAAGAAACAGAGCGATATGCCTGCCCGATTTGTGACACCTATACATTGCGATTGGACCACCAAAGTGTGTTGATGTACATCATAATTGGATACCGAGGAACTAGAACTCGGCCGACATATCGAGAAATCCGCAAGTTGATACAGCAATTGAACATTAGCAGACAAGCTGAAGACTGCGCGGATTCCAATTGACATCAACGACTTACTAGATTAGAGAAAATCAGAGCATGAAGAAAATACGCGATTTGTTGAAGTGGAAAGAAAACTCAAGGGGATGTGTTGT
>JAAUYH010208820.1_pt1 | contig 18841 bp, 17 predicted proteins | sample 7278061 | NCBI WGS metagenome assembly JAAUYH01 (sample SAMN14350203, study PRJNA611818) | marine sediment metagenome | isolation source: surface marine sediment (0.6m) | place: French Polynesia: Moorea | collected 2018-08 | reverse complement strand
TACTTGGTATGTCAACCCCGATGATTCCCTCAACTCTTCCTTTGATTTAACTGCTGTTGGTTTAAATTCTGGTATTTTTGCCAGCAATACTTTTACCGATTCTAATCCCGAACCAGTTCAGACTTTCTACATTCCCTTACCTGAAGCTGATATTCAAACTGCCTTACGTAATTTATATTCCAGCGTAGGCTCCACTATCAACAGTGTTATTTCTATCACCGCTACTGGAGATGGAAGTTTTATTTACTACGACCATTGGGAAGATGGTTACGAAAGTGATATCAGTAATCCTACCCAAAGCACTACAGAAATCTGGGGTGATGGAGACTTAACCAACGGTATTGCCCCAGGCACTAGTAATGACCTCTTAAATGCAGGGGACGTAATTTCCCTAGAGAATACGGTTAGCGTACCGCGCAACTCTAACTCTTCCGAGATTAAATTTGACGGACGAGATAAGATTGCTTCCTCTAAAGCCATTGCGGTGACGCGCTCGGCTTGGGCGACAAGTCCTGGTTCAGTCCTAGCAGGGGCAGTAGAAGTTTACGACACAGCTAAATACGGTACTAGCTTTGAAGTGCCAGTAGGAGAAGACATAGCTTCTAATAGTGTCTTTCAGTACACATCTTTATTAGTAACTGCTGCTCAAGACAGTACTACGATTAATGTCGATCGAGACGGTGATGGGTCATCCGACATCACTCAGATTCTTAATGAAGGAGAGACTTATTTCGTCAATGGTGGTGTCAATGCTGGAGCAACTTTAACCGCCGATAATCCCGTTCAGGCACAACTAATCACTGGGGATATAGGTGCTTTCTATGAATCTCGTTGGTTTACCCTCTATCCTAGAGGACAATGGAGTAACAGTTACTACAGTCCAGTAGGTACAACTGTATCTAGCGATCCTGCTAAGGTTTTTATTTATAACCCCAACTCTTCAGCAATTACGGTTAACTACGATACGCTCAATGGTACGGGAAGTTTTTCTGTTCCAGCAAGACAAGCAGGACAGCCAGTAGAATTGTATTCCTTTGAAATGCCTGCCAATTCGGGAGCCCATTTCTATACAGCTAGCGAGCCTTTCTTTGCTATTAGTGCGATCGATGCAGATACTTCGGCGAATGCTACTCATGACTGGGGCTTTAGTCTCGTTCCCGAAAGTAATTTAACGCCTACTGCTGTCATTGGCTGGGGTCCTGGCTCATCAACTCTAACTAAAAATGGTAGTCCTGTTTGGGTAACGGCGGTAGATGCTACCCGTATCTATATTGATTACGATGGAGATTCTACTACTGGAAATCTAACAGATCCCAATGGAGATAAATATGACGAACATTACGACATCAGTAAATTAGAATCCGCTACATTTTTCGATGATGTCAACAATGACAATGACCAAACGGGGATGCGGATCTATACCACCGATGGCACTAATCTTACCGCTGCCTGGGGTCAAGATCCAGCTAGAGCTTCTCCAGGTAATCCCTATTTGGATTAAGGAACTACGGTGTTACCCCTGCCTGTTTCTTCGGCGAAAAAACAGGTGACTCTGGTTAATGATGATGGTAATGGTTTAGTTGATTTAGGGGAGACTATTAGATACACCATTACTGTCACCAATGATGGGGTAGTACCCCTGGGTAATGTGGTGGTCAGTGATATTGTACCTGTGGGGACGAGCTATGTTGCTTCGAGTACTGTAGTTAATGGCTCGCCAGTAGCAGATGACGATACCTTAACAGGGGCTACAGCTTTTCCCGTAGACGATGATGGGATTAGTAATAGTATCGATGGGGGTATTACCATTGGTGAAATTGTCGTAGGCAGTTCTGCCACAGTCAGCTTTGATGTTACGGTTAGTAGTAATGCTGGGGATATTCCTTCAGGAGGTATTTCTAACACTGCACGGGTTGATTCGGACGAGATCAGCCTCAACGTTACCGTTAATACCACGGTAGAATTACCAACCAGCGACCCCAGTACGCTAGATTTTACCGACGTGAGTGGCACAACCGTTACTGGCTATGAGGAAAACGAAACTGTTTATCTCAAACTAACCGATGCCGATCCCAATACCGATCCAGGTAATCGCGATCGAGTAACGGTAGAAATCCTCAACCCCGATACCGGCGATCGCGAAACTGTTACGCTGACGGAAACTGGTAATAATACTGGGGAATTTACTGGTTCGATTCCTTCCTCTACTAGTAGCGGACAAGGAGTAGAAGATGGCACTATCCATGCCTTTGCCTTAGATACTCTAGAGGCAAGCTATACCGACCCTGTTTTCTCTAGTGATACTAACAGTGCTACTGCTAACATTATAGTTCCTAGTGAGACAAAGATTCTTTATTTATCCGATACTCTAGATCTCGATCGCATCGATCCTCGAAAACCTGTAGGAGATCCACCTGAACCTGATACTAGTACTGTTACTAGTGCTGAACTAAGCACTGGTGGAACACCTAGCGATCTATTTATTTCCGAATATGTTGAAGGTAGCAGTAATAATAAAGCGATCGAAATCTTTAACGGTACTGGTGCAGCGATTGACTTGGCTGCTGGAAATTATTCCCTCGAACTCTATTCTAATGGTAGTGCTACCGCCAGTAAGACATTATCATTAACTGGAACAATTGCTGCTGGAGATGTTTTTGTCTTGGCACATGGTTCTGCAAGTACGGCAATAAAAAGCGTAGCTGATGTCTTAAATAGCTCCGTAATCAACTTTAATGGTAATGATGCTGTTGTACTCAAGAAAAATGGTGCGGTTATAGATGTAATTGGTGAAGTTGGAGTCGATCCTGGCAATGAATGGTCTAATGGTGGTGTTTCTACTTTAAATAGTACCTTGCGTCGTAAGTCTAGTATTACAGCAGGTTATACTGTTCTTAACGACAGCGATCCTAATAATTCTTTTGACCCCTCTCTGGAATGGGATGGTTCTAACACTGATACTTTTGATGGCTTAGGCAGCCATAGCATTACTGGTGGTGGTAGTACTTCAGTTACCTTTACCCAGTCAATTGCCTTCGATAGAAACTTTACCATGCCCGCAGGAGGTAATGTCAGTGTTATTACTTACGTTAATGTCACTGGCACCCTATCAGATCCTCCTGCTGTAACTGCCGTATTAAGAGAAGTAGGAAGTATCGATTCCTTTGCTACCCTTACCAATCCCACCTACAATTCAAGCGAAGGAACTCTCACTTGGACAGGAAATGTCTCATCAGCAAGCGACATCACTGTTTTAGCTACAAAAGCAATTGAGCTAGAAATTACTACTGCCGAATCTAATGCTAGCTTTACAATAGATTATGATAGTAACACCAAGCCTTCTCGCATCGAACTACCTACTACCACAGTTATCGATGTTACTTCCCTGGGTATCTACGATGATTCCTTTGCCAATGGTGGAGGCAGCCAAATTACTGCTACAACTAACGGCGAGACAGTTTATCTACGAGCCCTAGTTACTGACCCCTTCGGCATTAGTGATATCACAGACCTTGACGTAACTATTACCCTCCCTGATACCACTACTGACAGCTTTACGTTAACCGAGGCTGAGGTAGTGGATAGTGATACCACTAATGGAATTAAAACCTATGAATATGTCTGGAATACGGGAGTTATTGAAGGTGACTATCAAATTAGCGTTACTGCTAACGAAGGACTAGAAACTGGTGCAGATGCAGTAACGCATACTGCTGGTACTATCTTTAACCTCAGTGCTTTAGATTTAGGTACTCCTAGCGTTACTGAATTTGTTAATAGTAGCGGAACACCAGTTGATACCTATACTGCTGGGGATGATATTTATCTAGAAGTAACTGATACTGATAAAGCGGGAAGTGGAAGTATTTCTGCAACCGTAACTACTTCTACAGGAGATACAGAAACCATAACTCTAAATGAAACTAGCACCCCTGGTGTTTTCCTAAGTTCTGCCATTTCCAGTACGGGAGCAAGTGTTTCTGGAGATGGCGATCTTGATGCACCAGTAGGTACGGTATTATCTGCTAGCTATACTGACTCTGCCAACCCAGATGATACCTCCAGCGATAATGCTTCCGTAGTAGATGGGAGTGTGTCTTCCAATGATCCGCCTACCGCGCAAAATGATAATTATAGCGTTAATGCAAACAGCACCTTATCAGATAACGTAATTACTAACACTACTCCCAACGCAGCAGATTCCGATCCAAATTCAGATTCGCTTACAGTAGTTGCTATCAATGGTTCATCCATCAATATTAATACTCCAATTACCCTGCCTTCTGGTGCTTTACTGACTTTCTCTAGTACTGATGGTAGCTATATTTACGACCCCAACGGTCAATTTGACAATTTAGGATTGAATCAAAGTGGTACTGATATCTTTGAATACACTATCAGTGATGGTAACGGCGGGATCGATACTGCCACAGTCACGATTACCATCAACGGGGTTAATACAGTCCCCACTGCTAACAATGACAGTTTTACCACCTCTCAAGGTACAGCGATCGATCTTACTGCTTCAGCCCTGACGGGTAACGATACCGACCCCAACGGCGATGCTTTATCTATTGATGCTTCAACCTTCACAGGCACAACAGCTAATGGAGGAACGGTAAGTTTAGTTAATGGAGTCTTAACCTACACTCCTAATGCTAACTTTTTAGGTACTGATACTTTCAACTACACCATCAACGATGGGAATGGAGGACAATCCACTGCTGAGATAACTATAACCGTCAGTCCCTTCACCACCTCCGCCACCGCAGGGGCTATAGAAGGGACGGTTTATGAAGATGGTGGTAGTGGCGACTTTGGTGTGGATGATATTCCCCTGGCAGGAGTCCAAATTGCTCTCTATGCGGATACCGACAGTGATGGTCAACCCGATCCCGGCGGACAAATCTGGGCAACTACTTATACAGATGCTGAGGGTAAATACAGCTTTACAGGTTTAACTCCAGGTAACTATGTTGTGCAACAAATAGTTCCTGCGGGAGCTACTGCTCTCAATGATACAGACGGTACTAGCACCAACAGTAACATTCAAGTAGCAGATACTGTAACTGCTGGGACAATCACTACTGGAAGAGATTTCCTGGTAGACAATGCCAACACTGCTAGTATCAGTGGTACAGTGTATGACGATACTGTTGATAATAACGCGATCGATCCTGCTGGCGATACTGGAGTTGCGGGAGTTGCCCTCCTCCTCTACACCGATCCTGATGGTAATGGCGACCCCTCCGATGGTACGATTATTGGTAGTACTCTCACCGATAGTAATGGGGATTATACCTTTACTAACTTGACCGATGGTATTTATGTAGTAGTCGAAGTTGACCCCACTGGAGCAACTAGTGAAAATGATACTTCCAGCGATAACATCGGTACCGATAACTATATTGGTGTAACTCTAGCGGGTACTAATAGCACGGGGAATAACTTCCTCGATGATGGTGTAACTACGTCTAGTATTAGCGGGCAAGTCATTAATGATGCCAATGCCAATGGAACTAACGATACTGAAGCAGGTATTGATAGTGTTACAGTACAACTCTTCAGCGATCCCAATGGCGATGGAGACCCTGCCGATGGACAACTATTAGGTACTGCTACTACCAGTGGAGGAGGCAATTACAGCTTTAATAATTTGACCGATGGCAACTATGTTCTTGTAGAGACTGACCCAAATGATTTTGCTAGTACAGCAGATGCGGTAGGAAGCAACGATAACCAAATTGCCGTAAGTCTGAGTGGTACAGATATTACCAGCCAAAATTTCCTCGATAGCAGTACCAGCAACTTATACAGCATTAGCGGTCAAGTCTTTGATGATAACGATACTTCTAACAATAATACCATCGGTGCCGATGATTCAGGCGTTGGTGGAGTCACCGTTGAATTATATGCCGATAACAATAGTGATGGTCTAGTAGATGGAGGGGATACGCTGATAGATTCTGCGGTAACCAACTCCGATGGTACCTACAGTTTTGAGAATCTCATTATTGGTAATTATGTCGTAGCAGAAATCGATCCCACGGGAGCTACTAGTGAGGCTGATACCCAGGGAGTTCTTACGGATAACAATATTGGCGTAACTCTCACTAATAGTAATAGTATTGATAATAACTTCCTCGATGATGGCGCGAGCGTTGGCACAGATAGTTCCGACAGCTTAACAGGTACTACCAGTGCTGATTTTATCATTGGCAACAAAGGACAAGATACTCTCAGTGGTGGTGATGGTAATGACCAATACTTCTTCAACGAAACCAGTGACGGGGTAGATATCATTACTGACTTTAATCAGTCTGGTGACGACAAGATTGTCTTGACTCAGATTTTTGCTAACGAGTTGAGTAGTTATTCAGGTACTAACCCAATTGATGATGGTTATCTAGTCCTAACTCAAATCACTCATCCTACCCTGGGAGCTAGCACCTTTGTGCAAATCGACTTTGATGCTGGTACTGGAGCTTCTGAAGGTTTATATCATAAAGATATTGCTTTCTTACCAGGAGTGGCTGCTACTAGCCTCAGTCTCACCAACGATTTCATTATCTAATCATTTGTAGGTTGAGTAGAACAATAGTGAAACTCAACCTACTAAATCTCTATTCAATTAATTTCTGCTTCTTGTTTCACTGTTCATTATTAAGATATTTAAACTCATGGTTTTCTCTCGTCAGACTTTTATTTCTTTAGCAAGTATTACTGGTGTTATCGGCTTCAGCAGTTTATTTGCTCTTAATTCTGCCCATGCTTATTCGGTTCATTTTAATAATGGAAACTTTGAAAGCGGGACTGGCTCTGATGCTGATTTTTGGAACGGTGCGGGAGATGCTTCTCGTCAAACAGATTACAGTAATGTGAGTCCTTCTGATACTTGGCAAGGAGTAATTACTACTGCTTGTCCCGGCACTACTCAGACTGGGGAATGTTTGAGCGATCGCAATGACGACCCCGCTACTAGTGCTAGTAACTACAATAAGTCAGGTAATGACCAAATCAGTGCTAGTGTCGAAACTGTTGGTAATTTACAAAGTATTTTAGGCTTATCTGATAATGCCTTGTCCATACCCAGAGAAATAAATGGTAATCCCGTGAATGATACAGGGGGTAATCCTTTGCTTCGCACTCCCAAAGAAGGTTCGGCTATTTATCAAGATATTACTGTTAGTAGTGGAGGAGAGAATAATCCTTTTACCCTAAATTTTGATTGGAATTTCCTAACTAACGATGGTGCCAGCGCGCTTGGCAACCAGGATTTTGCTTTTGTGTCGATTACGGGAAATGGTCTAGAGGAGGTTTTCATTCTTGAGGATAGTACTGGAGATATTCCCACAGTCAATCCTGGCGCTACTGATTTTGCTAATTCTAGTACTTCTTCTTATGCTACATATATTTCTCAAGAGTTAGTTTTAACTTCTATTGATGCTCTTACTCCTGGCACTTATCGAGTTGGTTTTGGCGTGGTAGATGTAGATGGAACCGATCGCTCTTCTGCTTTGTTAGTTGATAACTTTTCTGTGAATGCAGTTCCTTTTGAATTTTCCCCTAGCTTGGGTCTGCTCTTTATGACTAGTTTCTTTGGCATCAACTATTTCTGTCATCGTCATTCTCGTGAGTAGAACTTTTACGTAGTTTGCTATTAGCTGTGGGAGCATACCAAGATCTGCGGAATAGATGCAATAGGTCATTTTGTCTTTATAGTGCGAGTGCAATAATTCTCGTTTAAAGCTGGAACTAGCTCAAATGATATATAGGGGTTATCTAATGTAGATTGCTTTCAGGTTATAAACTAAAAGGGAAGCTTCCCTAGTTAATTAAAAACCTAATCAAAGTATAACAATGAGCAACATACAAATAGAATCAGACCTCAAAGAAATCCTCAACAAATTAGATGGAAAACTAGATAATCTCCAAAAAGACGTTACCGATATCAATCTGAGGCTAACTAAAGTAGAGACAAAACTCGACTCTAGTATTGAAGATATTAGAGAAATCAAAGGCTCGCAAAAGGCGCAAATTTGGACATTGATTGGGATTCTGATTACTGCCGTCGGTGGTTTTATCGTGGCTGTAGGGCGTTCTGTGCTTACGTTCAATCCATAATCATTATCTTTGCTACGCATCAAAGAAATAATGATAATGTGGATTATTACCACATATTAATTAACTCAATCGTCAGCAACTTTCGCTCCATCTTGAATTTGTTCAGTAGGATGAAGAATTACTCTTTCCTCTCGCTCGAGTCCTTCTTGAATAACTGCTTCAAAATTACTGCGCTGACTGACTTTAACTTGACGTTTTTGCGCTTCTTTTCCTTCCACTACAAAAGTACACCACATATTAGCTGTCTCGAGATTGCGATCGCTATTGCAGCGAAATAAGGCACTCAAAGGCACGATTAAGACATCTTCTCCCGACCAGACTACAGTTCTTGTCTCCACTCGGTAGCGATCGCTCAAAGGTACTCGAGCATCGACAAAATCGGCAATCACATTAACTCTCTGTTCTTCAACTCCCAAGGCGGAAACTTTAGTAAAGGCAGAGGGTTCGACGTAGCGTACCCGCGCTTTCAGGGTTTGTTCTCCACCCCAGTGTTCGATTAGCATAGTTGCCCCTGGTTTGACTTTAACCGCATCGGCAGAAAGCAAATCCACAATAATTTCTAAGTCTTGAGGATTACCTAGTTCTAAGATGGGAGTTCCCGCCTCCACATATTTAGCACTTTCTTGTTCTACTCGCAGTACATAACCATCAATAGGAGCTTTAATATTAGTTCGCTTCGCATCATCGGCTAGTTTTGCCAGTTCTGCTTCTACGCTAGCAATACGAGCATCGTAGACATCTAAAAGATAATCGGGGTCTCGTTGTTCTGCCCGCAAAAGGGAAAGAGCTTCTCTAGCAGCATTTACTTCCGCTTCGGTGCTTTCAGCTATTCTCTTTTCTGCTTCTAACTCCCGTTGACGGGTTATTTCTTCTAATTCTTCTCGTTCTTTTGCTTGACGAGAGATTGCCCCATCACTGTATAATTTCTGGGCACGCTGACGATCGCGCTTGGCTTGTTCTAGAGATGCTTTAGCCCTGGCTACCTGGGCTTGGGCTTCTCTTTGCTTGGCTATGGCTGCCCTAATTCTTGCTTCTGCTTGTAATAGGGCTTGCCGTTTGGGACGCTGCGTTTCTACCCCCGATTTTTCTGCTTGCCACTGTCTCAATCTTGCCTGGGCTTCTCTCACATCTGCTTCTAAAGGCAGAGGATCGATTTGAGCAATTATCATACCTTTAGTAACGCGATCGCCTTCATCTAGGGTGATACGGCTCATTCTCCCTGCCACAGGGGTAGAAACAACAAAACGCTTACGAATACGGGTTTCTCCCTCTTCATCGACAGTAACTTGAAGATTTCCCCTCCTCACTTTAGCTACATCAACCCGAATTGGTACGGGACGAAATGCCAGGGCAAGAACAATAGTTATGCCAATTCCAGCAACGATATAGGGCAGTTGTCGAGGCAGATACTTCTTCTTACCCTTAATTCTCGTTTCAGGAGGAGATTCAAAATCTGGTAATGGCTTTAGGCTATCGGTTTCCTGCTGCATATTTTTGGGAGACTTGACTGATGTGAGTTCGGAGTTAGTAATTAGTAGTTAGTAGTTAGTAGTTAGTACGACGTTAAAAGTATGTAAACAATTTTGCCTGTGTGCTTAGGTTCTATTCAACTGAAATTAGGTGTAAGAAACATATGGCAATTAACAATTAGCAATTAGCTACTTAGTAAAAGAATGCTCGAATTTAGTTTTTACTTTAGTGACTACAACTGAAAGAACAATGGCAATTAAAGAAATTAACAAAGCTAATATTTGTCCTCTAGAACCATCTTCTGCCACTATAGCCAAAGCTGCCAGAACGATCGCTACTCCAATTAAAGTTTGTTTAAGCTGCTTAGTTACAGTATAAGCTTGAGAACAAGAACTACAGATTTTGGTATGCCGTGTTAAACGATCTAAAGATAAGGTTTCAGGGGGATCGCTCTGAGTCTGTTTAGAAGTAGTGTAACCTTGATAATAGGGTAATCCTTGCCCATAGCCAGATAATTCCTTGTCTTTCTCGGACTACAAAAGATTGTACGCAAGCTTGACGGGGTATCGTTGCCCCTTCAGAATCCATAATTTTCTCATCTTCTTTGTCAACCCATACTCTTAGTTTAATGACTCACTGAAAAAATTAGATTGAGCATTTAACGCTGTGGTTAGCTAATAGCCAATAACTAACAACTAATAACTTTTATTCAAGAAATAGTAAAACGGCGAGGTCGCGACCTTTTTTTTCGCTTGATAGAGTGCTTTATCGGCAGTAACTAGCAGCTGTTTTATCGTGTATTGAGAACTAGGAACAATAGAAGTAACTCCTAAACTCAAAGAGACATAATCGCTGATTAGAGAGTCTGGATGGGGAATGCCGAGTGTTTTAATTTGTAGACGAATGTTTTCTGCTACTTGTAAAGCATTTTTAGGCGGTGTTTGAGGTAAAATTATGGCAAATTCTTCTCCACCGTAACGTGCAACTAAATCTGCGGGACGTTTAATTGTTTTTGATATTGTTTGAGCCACCTTTTTCAAACAAATATCTCCTGCTTGGTGACCAAAGCGATCGTTATAAAGTTTAAAATAATCGACATCACAAAGAATTAAAGATAGAGAAAATCGTTCTCTTCGTCCTCTTTGCCATTCTCTAAGTAAAAATTCATCGAAACGATGACGATTAGCTATTTGAGTCAAGCTATCTAAGGTTGCCAATCTGTTAAGTTTTTGATTGAGGATTAATAATTTATCTTCAGTAGCTTGACGCTGGCGTATTTCTTCTTCTAGACGGATATTTTTAGATTTTAATTCTGTTTGTAAACTTTGAATTTTTAATTGATTTTTAACTCTGGCAATAACTTCTTCAATCTGAAAAGGTTTGGTAATATAATCGTTACCGCCAAGGTTGAAAGCTTTAGTTTTATCTTTAGCTTCCTTCATCGCACTGATAAATATAATCGGGATATTTTGGGTACGGCGATCGCTCTTGAGAATCTGACAAACTTCAAAACCATCCATTTCAGGCATAGCAGCATCTAGCAAGATTATATCTGGAGGGTCTGTTTTGGCAATTTTAATAGCAAGCTTACCGCGATCGCTCTCTTCAATATCATATCCTTGAGAAGCGAGTATCGTCGATAAAAGTTCTCTATTGTCAGGCTTATCGTCAACTATCAAAATTTTAGCTCGATGGGATGGCCACCGCTTGGCTTGAGACATCTTCGATTTTAATAATCTTAATTGAAAAATAAAATAGACATGGGTTGTGAACCAGAATTCTCGAACATTTCCTTGGGGAGGGGCTGCGGGCGGAATTTATGAGGCTCGTGTGCGGAATTTACTTCCGCACCTTGAGAGCCGTTTCCGCCCTTTAAAAGCCCCGTAACGTAAAAGTCTATTGGGAAGTCGAGTGCGTAGAAAGTTTTTTCTTCTTTACAAAAACAGGGGCTGGGCGTGTTCCTCTGTATAAAACGCGGTAGTGGGAAAGACGAGCGACCCTGCGGAGGAAACCTCCGCTAAGGAACGCGCGAGTAAACCGAGTACCACAAACGAAGTCTCCCTCCTTTCAACTCGAATGGACTGGAGAAGCCCACATCTGTACCGCGAAGCGGTCAGTGTGTGGTTACGTCACTTATAAATAGTTATTATAATTACCTTCAGTTGTTTGTTAGCTGCAAAAACTTATTTTCCCAATTAATTATATGAGCGATCGAGCGAAAATTTCACGGAAAATAGTAGACGATTTCCGAGCTAAACAGCAACGGATTTTATTTCGGTTGTCGAGGATATTAGCGATCGCCGCCAATTAAAATTATTACAGGAACAAGCTCTACAACGTTTATCCAATTTACATCAGATAGATAAAGCTATTTTAGAAGCTAGAGAACCAAAAGCGATCGCTAATATCGCTATTAATAATGTTCGGCAATTATCAACAAATATATATTTGGACAGATTCCTCTGTTGGTACTACTAGATTTAAAATTGCCCCGTTGTTCGGGATTAGAAGTATTAGCCTGGATACGCCAGCAACCAGTACTAAAACGCTTATTAGTTGTCGTACTCACTTCTTCTCAGGAAAATTCCGACCTCGATCGAGCTTACGATTTAGGAGCAAATTCTTATGTCCTGTAATGCTAATAAACAAGCAGAATTAGAGCGCATCGAACTACTAAATCGCGAACGTAAAGCTAGAGAAGAAGCAGAAAAATTAAACCGTATCAAAGATGAGTTTTTGGCGACTCTCTCCCACGAACTGCGAACGCCTCTCAATGCGATTATCGGTTGGATGCAGCTAATACGCAATGGCAATATGGGCAAAGCACAAATTAGTAAAGCCTTAGAGGTGATCGATCGCAGTGCCAAAGCGCAAAATCAACTGATTGAAGATCTTTTGGACGTTTCTCGTATTATTCGTGGCACGATGAAATTGCAGCTCGAGCCAGAAAATTTAATCGACATAATAATCGCCTCTTTGGATACCGTGCGTCCCGCTGCCGAAGCAAAAAAGATTCAAATTAAAACCCAACTCGAATCTCAAATCATTGAAGTAAAAGTCGATGCGGAACGAATACAACAAGTTTTTTGGAATCTTTTGATTAACGCGGTTAAATTTACTCCTATGAACGGTTCAGTCACTATTAGTACCGAAACTCGGGAAAATACCGTATTAGTTAGAGTGACAGATACAGGTCAAGGTATTGCAGATGATGTTTTACCTATGTATTCGATCGCTTTAACCGCATATGCCAGAGAAGAAGATAAACAACAAGCACTAGAAGCTGGTTTCGATTTACATTTACCAAAACCACTTGAGCCTTTTCAGCTAATTGAATCCATATCAGGACTTATACGACAAAAATAGGCGTTGCTAATTTAAGTGTTCACTTAGTCACCGTTACACCGCCTTTTAACGAACGGGGCGATACTTGCTCTTGAATTCGATTCAAGAGACAGCCCCTCCGCTGCCTGCGGTGACCGGCGTTCCCCGGTCAACATACTTTGAATCTTTGGGTAGATAACAAAGTCTAGACTAGAATGTAACTAAGCTTGGTTTTTAGTAACGGCTTGGGAGAAGGGTCATGCAAACATTAAAGCTCAATCAAAAAGAGATCGATCGATTTACTACAGAGGATGTAGCCGACTTAGCTCGTCGTTTAGAGCAAGATGATTATACTAATCCATTTGAAGCGTTGACAGATTGGCATTTACTTAGAGCGATCGCTTTTCGGCGGAGAGAGTTAGTCGAACCTTATTTATATTTACTCGATATAGAAACCTATGACGAATCTTAAATAACCAAGTTATTAGCTATTAGTCAACCTATAAGGGTGTTAGAACCTGCCCGATTATAGTTTCATTCTCCGTTAAAGCAGGTGGGTAGGTAGGGAATTAGGGAGAGAGAAAGCTTTTGAGACAAACACTGAATGTATTCAAGAGTCCTGGGGGCGGAGATAACCTCCGCTCATTCAAGGACGTGAAAGCTAAATTAGATGAAGAAAGAGCGATTGCTCGATCTATCATAGTTTAGTCTTAATTATTAGTCCCAAAGATTGTTTGTTTATTCATGAAACACACTATTTCAGTTTTAGTAGAAGATGAAGCAGGAGTTTTGACTCGTATCGCTGGATTATTTGCCCGTCGCGGTTTTAATATCGAAAGTCTAGCAGTTGGCCCGGCAGAACAAGTAGGAATTTCTCGTATTACTATGGTAGTCCCAGGAGACGACCTAATCATCGAGCAATTAATTAAACAATTGTACAAGCTCATTAATGTTCTTAAGGTACAGGATATTACGCAAATCCCCTGTGTAGAAAGAGAGTTAATGCTAGTCAAAGTGAATGCTAATGCTTCTCATCGTTCCGAAATAGTGCAGTTAGTCCAAATTTTTCGGGCGCGTATTGTAGATATTGCAGAGGATAGTCTCACCATCGAAGTAGTAGGAGATCCTGGTAAATTGGTAGCCATTATCCAGATGTTGAACAAGTTTGGTATTCGAGAAATAGCTCGTACAGGTAAGATTGCCCTAACTAGAGAATCGGGAGTTAACACAGAATATCTCAAGTCTTTAGAAGCTAAAGTTTATACCAATTCTCAAAGGTAAACAGAGAATGTAGTAGGAGTTCAAAAGTCAGGAGTTACTATAATTTTGATTAACACAATTGGCAGGAATTGGGTGGCAATATATGTAAATTATTGCAAGATAACGCTTAATTTTTGTCAGATAAAGCTTACGGTATTCTTAAATTAAATAGCTCAAATATAGTTGTCTAAGATACCACCTAAATTTTGCCTAAGATATACCATTATACAAAGTAAAAAATATTATCGAAAAAACAGATATGGGGCTCTACAATAATACGGTTGTTTTTGTCCATCTTGCAAAAACAGGAGGGACAACACTCTTAAATATTCTGAATCGTAACTATTCCCAAACTGAAAGACTTGATATTCGCCCACCTAACCAACAACAACAAATCGAAAAATTCAAAAACTTACCGATAGAAGTAAGAGCTAAATATAAACTTTTAACAGGTCATGGAGTTTTTCAATTACATGACTATATTATTAATCCATACTATAAGTAGTCGGACATAAGTAAACGGCACTGTATTAAGAAATGTAAAAACAGATATCTCTTATTCCAATAGGGTTTGAGGATTTTACAAAAGTTAACACAGTCATCAAAATTTATGTCCGACTACTTATGACACTCCTAAGAAATCCAATTGATAGAGTTATTTCTGAATATTACTTTCTTAAACGACCTGTTTTTCGCAATTATTCAGTACATCAAAAGATTGTTTCTAAAAATATGGGTCTTGAAGAATATATTACTAGTGGAATTCTTAAAGATGTAGATAACGGTCAAGTTAGAACTCTATCAAAAATGGATTGCGCCTACGGTGATTGTTCTCCAGAAATGCTACAAAAAGCTAAAGACAATGTTGAAAAGTATTTTCCTGTAATTGGAATTACAGAAGATTTCGATCGATTTTTGATTTTGGCTAAAAAGATGTTGAAACTTAGAAGTTTTCTCTTTTATAAACGTCAAAATATCACCTCAAAAAACCCAAAAATCCTTAACTTTTCCTCTGCTACTATTAAGACGATCGAAAAATACAATCAACTAGACATTGAACTATACGAATTTGTTAAAAAAAAATTTGATGAAATGTATCGTTTGCACTGTACCGAAGCAGATATAGTAGTATTTAAATCGTTAAATCACGGTGCCAACCAACTAAAAATTCTACAAGCAAAAATTACTAGATAGACAAAACTAATTTAATACCCACTTTCCGCACGTCAAAATGTAATATATGAAAATTACGAAATTGGGGTCAGAAGCGCGATCGCATTTTACCCAGTTGGCGATCGTAAAAACCCCAAAAATTAGTTTTTGGCGATCGCCAAAATCCCCCAAGCTATACTACAAAGCATATGACAACTTGACGTGCGGAAGATGGGTTAATAGTAGCTGAGAAAGTTGTGACAACTTTGCCAAAAGGGAAGCTGAAGTGATAAAGCAAAAGTAAGAATCAATATCATCGCCAGAAAATGTGTATATAATCGTAAATCATTTGTGAGTGCGAGCGGATCTCTCGTGTAAGCAAGATGCTCACACTACAATTTTTTTCATGATTCACTTTTTACTCCGAGAGATTGATTCTCCCAATTCCGAATTCCGAACTCATGTTGCCTTAGTTGTAGTGGCTTTTTGTTGCTTGAGATAGTCAAATACAGACTTATCACCAATATCAGGATCGAGGGGTTGAATTAGTTTACGGACAGCAAAAATAGTAAATAAAATTGTCCACAGAGCCAAGAAAACTTGTTCTACATCTACAGTTAAAATACCCATCATATGCCCCAATAAAAGCAACGGTACAAGAGGAGTAAGAAATTTAGTTTCTAAACGGTTGAAACAAAACGCTTCTTTAAAATAAATTCCCGTTAAAGCTGCAAAAGTAAAACCGACTCCCAGTAAAGTAAGAGGATGCTCGTAAACGTACAAGGCTAATGGTTCATTAGTTTGTAAACTAAGAACGATCGCGGAAACTGTGCCAATACCCCAAAATACTTGTAAAGTGCGATGAAGAGGAATTAAATAGATATGGATCGTAAGGAGACTAATTCCCAATCCCAAGGAAAATAGAGCAAATAAAGGCGTAATGAATGGTAATGCTGCTTCTCCTTTTGCAAACAAAAGATTACCCGCAATAGCAAAGCTGGCTGCTGCTAGGACTAACCCACCACGATATATTTTTACTCCCAGTCGATCGCTTTTATCGATCGTATATTCACCAAATTGTCCTTGATATACTGTTGGTTCAGATTGTAATTGTGTTGTCATGGTTTTTACTTAAAAGTAACTCAGTTTGTTACCTGTAATCGTAAAAGAATAAACTAAAAGGAAAGCTTAATTAATTGTCGATCGAAAAACTGCCTTGTATAAATCTAATTAAAAGTATAGCAATGACTACTGTATCAGACACAGATATCAAAGAACTGAAGCAATTTATTAGCGACGGCTTAAATTCTTTAAAACTTGAGTGGAAAGAAGATATTAATCAGTTAGATAAAAGAATCACTGAGAAATTATCAGACTTAAAACAAGAAGTTGTGGAGAGCAAAACTGAACTCAAGGGGATTGATAAAAGGTTATCTACCGTCGAGACAGCTATTCAAAAAATTCCCGATCTTGCTGAGAAAGTAGGAGAATTTAAGAACTGGAAACAGATAGGAGTATTATTATTAGCCTCAATTTTTAGTGGCACAATTGGTAGCTTTATCGGTTGGATTGTTAGAGGATTTAAACCGTAATTAATTTATAAATAGAATTACTATAGTTTTAGTTTGCTTAAATCCGTGAAAATATCTAATTAATCGGTTATTTGAGTTGGGAATTATACTTTAGAAGGAAAAAGTGGTATTGGCGGACATATCGATCGCATTCGCCGTTATGCAAATCAGTATTACGCTAATGATTATTTTCCTATCGTTCCAGTAATGCTGTTAGCAGCACAATTATCTAGCGAACCAGAACATCAAGAAAACAAAGAAAAGTTATTTAAAGCAAGTAGAATACAAGATTTTCTCGATTCAATTCGCGAATCTTTAATTAAGCATGGAACAATCAGGCGATCGCAAACTTTTTTAGGTTCTACAGTAGGTTCTATTGAGCATCCTAATAATTGGATAATATCCCAAAAGCAAAATTAACAACAGTTAATATACACTCTCAAAAACAAACGTCAAACTATCCATAGAAATATTCAAAAAGCTAAAACAGATGCTCTAGAATTTCAACAGCAGCAAATAGAAGCAGTCTTTCGAGATGCTTTTAATTCTATTTCCGATTTTGCTGAATTTCATTGGAAAGAAAATGATAAAAATAAACTGAATAGAGGTTGGAAACAAAAACTTAATGGGATAAAGTTTGAACAGCGCATCAAAAATGCTTGTAAAGAAGCAGCAGAACAATTTAACGAGCAAGTTAAAGAATCTCTTGAAGAAATAGGTAAAGAACTACAATTAATTTCTGAACTCAATTCAAGTAATTTTAGCTTAAAAAGTCAAGATTCATTTGATATTCAAAGTTGGCTAAAAATTGGCGGAAGTGTTTTAGGAGTAGTAGGAGTCCTTGTATTTCCACCTCTTTTACCTGAAAACAAAATGAAGAAGCGATCGCAACATCAAATAACTGGATGAAAGAACTAATATTAATTCGTCAGGAATTTGAAACTATTGTTATTGGTGCAGCAGCCTTTGGCATCATTTATTTCTTCATTGGTTTCTTTCTCTTACGTCGTAATCATCTTGCCTTCTGGATGGGGGCAATTTTGCCTAGTATTGGTGGTGTATTGGGAATCTATCGATTTTTATGGCTACATCCCAATCGTTTTACGGTCTTTCATGTGGCGATCGATTTAGTGGTAGTTCCTATCTGTATGTATAATCTCAGCAGAAAAACAAGTTAAAGCGATTATTAATAACGTAATTTTAAAGTTTAATTTCCTGTATTAATCATACTTATTATTCTTTAGTTTAATGAGTGTATAGTTACTTTTAACCTAATAAGTAAAGTCTTTCTTATGAAGAGTATCCTGAAGCTGTAGCAGAAGCAATTAGTTAAGAATTTTATTTCGCGCAATAAAAAATCTACGTAAACTAGGGTAAAGCTATGCAGACGTGATATCAAGCGCACTGATATCACTAGGAATTATTGGAGTATCATCAGATTTGCCCGATCGCGAAGTGCCAGGCGGAAGCCCGATCGCATTTTGTCTCCCTGCTGTTTTGAAAATAGTATAGTTATTAATATATATTAATCATTTACATCATGAGCTATCGGAATAGAATTACCATTGAACCAGATAAACGAGGTGGTAAACCCTGTATTCGTCGAATGCGAATTACCGTCTATGATGTCTTGGGTTGGTTAGCTGCTGGTATGTCTCATGAAGAAATTTTAGATGACTTTCCAGAATTAACCGAAGATGATATTCTAGCTTGTCTAGAATTTGCTGCTGACCGCGAACATCGTTTAGTTGCTTCTGTGAGTACTATTTGAAGTTACTTTTTGACCAAAATCTAAGTCATAAATTAACCAATCGACTAGCAGATATTTTTCCTAACGGGACTTTGATAATTTTCCCGCTCAAAAAGGGGTGAAAGCCTCACCAGACGCCGAATTTACCTCGTCGAGGTAAATTCGTCTGAAACCCAGATATATTAAGGAT
>JAAUYH010214761.1_pt1 | contig 18842 bp, 18 predicted proteins | sample 7278061 | NCBI WGS metagenome assembly JAAUYH01 (sample SAMN14350203, study PRJNA611818) | marine sediment metagenome | isolation source: surface marine sediment (0.6m) | place: French Polynesia: Moorea | collected 2018-08 | reverse complement strand
GCCGCCTTGCCGCGGCGCCTGCGCATGCGTGACTGGAGTGCCTTGCGGCGATCGTCCAGCCAGGCGTCCCGGCTGATCCTGGCCGACTGTCCCTGTTCGGTACGTTTATCATCCCGATAGTCGCAGAAATCGCGGTAGGCCTCGATTTCGTGTCTGAGCTCGCGAACGACGAGCTCGATCATGATGGCATCGTCGAGGAATCCGACGCCGGGAATGTGATCCGGTATCAGATCCTCGGGTTCGGTGAAATAGGCGAGCGCATTCAGAACCCGTCGAGCGTCCTGTTGCGGCAGGCGCCACTCGACGTCGGACAACATGCGGATCATAAGACGCAGTTTTCCCATGCGTTCGGTGATGAACCCGGGTACGCGTTTCTTGTCGATGGCCGACAGCAGGGCCTCGGCGGCCTCGACGATATCCTCCGGGGGGACGCGGGCGGCCGCTCGCCTCGCCTCTTGCATGATCAGGCGAAAATGCTTGAGATCGTCATCGTCGAGTTCGAAAGAGACGCGCAGACCCATGGCACCGCTCCGGAAGAGTCAAGCGCGAGAGCCTACAATATTTTTTCGACAGGGTGCCAGCCCGGGTCAATTGCGGAAGCGCTTGTCCCAGTTCTTCGAGCGATCGAAGCCGCCGGTGTTGTAGGGATCGATGCCGGTTTCCTCGCCCGTGTCGATCATCGAGTCGTCGAGGATCTTGAGCGTCTCGTGGGTACCGGTCTCCTCGCGAACGAACTTGTTGCGAATCAGGACGTTCTTGCCGGGGCCGTTGTCCTCGATGCGGCCCACAAGATGCGGGTCGACGTCGACGAGATCCGGATCCTGGTCGGGGCTTGCGGCAGGCGGCTCAGGGGCGGGGCGCGGCACCGGGTGTGCGCCCGTATGGCGCAGCGGGGCCGGGGGCGAATGGGGTTTCGCCGAAAATCGCTCGCTAAGCCAGGTTGTGAATCGCTCGAACATTACTTCCGCCGTTACTCTATCGGTCAGAATGCACGATGAATGCCGCTAATGCCATAGCCTGGCAGGCCAGGGGCGGTGCACCGCACTCAAAGTGTGAACTGCGTCACAAAGTGGCGCTCGCTCGCCAGCCTCGCCACGTCAACCGCACGGTCTGGATTGCCAGGTAGGGCGACAGCACCAGAAACCACGCGACCCACTCGAACGAGATCAGTTTGGCGGCGAGCGAACTGAAGAACTCTCCGTAACCGCTGCCGCCGTACGCGCCGAAGACGGCCTGCCCGACGAAATAGACCGCCAGCGGCAGCAGCAATACGCCGAACAGCAGCAGGGACAGAAATACGACAGCTTCGCGGATGGCGACACGTTTCATGCGCACATCGTTGCGCAGTGACTGATTCGGGTCAAGCTTCGGGCGGTCGCTTGCGGTGACGGCGCCGGTAGATCACTACCCCGAAATGTACGCATGCGACCGAGAACAGCAGGTAGTGCGGCAGGACCCAGAACCACTCGCTGATATAGAGCGTCGTGAAAAGCGCAACCATCCCCGAGGTAATGTAGAAATAGGGTAGTACGTCATACAGGACTTTCGGCAGCCAGATCTTCCGTGTGATCAGGTTATCGCCTTTGTCGGCGAGTTGCTGCGTGTCCGTTAATGGCGCCGGCGTTGACTGGGCGTCGCTGAGCATGGTTCCGTCCACGATCTTTGCTCGAGGTTCACCATCGTAGACTCAATTCGCCGGGGCGTCTGTGATTGTTCTCACAAAACGCCGGCCGGTAGTTGTCAATCGCGCTTGGCGCGTTCCTCGTAGCGGAAATCGCTCGTGCCGATTGTGACTACATCGCCGTGATTCAGGAAGTGTTCGGTGACGCGTTTCGAGTTGACGTACACACCATTCTTGCTGCCCCAGTCGACGACACGCGTCGTGTCGCCCTCGGTCAGTATGACCGCATGCCGGCGACTGACGTACTGTTTTTTGAGCTGAATGTCATTGGAGCTCGTACGGCCGATCGTAAGCCGGTCCTTGAAAAGCGGAAACCGCAGGACCTGGTCATCGACCTCGCCAACAAGCAGGCGGGTTATGCGGTCGTTCGGAACCGGCGGCGCCACATCGATGCTTTCGGACATGCGATCGTCGATATCGTGGATGACCTGCTCGATCTCACCAATCGAGTCAATCTGCTCGGATTTGCGCGCAACCTCCTCGAGCAGGCTATTGACGGCTTCACTCTTTGCAGCGAGCTTTTGTTCAAATTCGTCGTTGATCGCCGCAAGCCGAGTCACTTCCTTTTCGAGTTCCTCGATCCGCTGCGCACTCAGTTCGTCGTGTTCACGCAGCGTTCGCTCGAGCTCGTCCTTGTTGGCGTGGGACTCGAGAAGTTCGCTGGCAAGCTGCTCGTTGAGGGTATCGGAGTTCGCAACGGACTCCTGCGCCTCGACGAATTCTGCACGCAATGTCTCAATCTCTTCGAGTAATTCTTCTATGCGACGCGAATTTTGCTCGTCTTGAGCGCTCAGCGCGCGTTCGAATTCGTCCTTGTGACTGCGCGTGTCGGCCAGCTCGGTGGCAAGCTGTTCTTTGAGGGATTCGGCGTTGCTGACCGTCTCCTGCGCTTCGCCGAGTTCGAATCGCAACGTCCTTATTTCCTGGGCATGCGATTCCTCGCTGAGCATTTGCTGCTCCGTGAGATCGGCGATCTTGCCGGATGCGGCCTCGAGAAGGCGGCTCAATTCCTCAATTCGTTCGTTCGATTCCTCGATTTCATCCTGTAGTCGCAGGCGGGATGTTTCCGCGTTCCGGTTGGACAAGAGTAAATCGGACAGCTGTTGCCGAATCGAGTCCGCATAGTGCTCACTATTTTCGAGTTTTCGCTCGAGATCTCGAATCGTTCCCGCGTCGCCGGCGAGACTCGCAGCTTGAGCAACAAGCTTGCTTTGCATCGCATCGATCTCTTCTCGGGAAAACGTGTCGAGTTCTTGCTGCAGAGATGCAATCTGGTCCTGCATCTCATCGATACGCGAGTCACGTTGTTCGAGCGCTTCCTGTCTTTCCGCGAGTTTTGCAGCATGCTCATTAACGGTCTCTTCGAGCGCCCCCGCTTGCTGCTGCAGTTTCTGGTGAAGCTCCTCGCGTTCGCGGATTTCCGCTTTTAACGATTTGACGCGGCTATCGCGCTCATTGATCAGGTCCTGCTTGCGGGCGAGTGCGGCGTGTTGCTCGTCGAGCTCGGCCTGCAGGTTCCGCGTGATCTCCTCTCGAGACTTGATCTCCGCTTCGAGACCCAGCCACCGCGACCGCAGCTGTTCGATGTCGAACTGAAGCCGGCCGATCGTCTCCGAACGGTCTTTCAGATCCGAGCGCAACTCGGAGACCGCAGCGCTTTCCTCATCGTCCTTGAAATTGAACGTATTGGCGTCGGCCTCGAGTAGCTCGTCCTCGTCGACCGCAAGCGCTTTGAGCTCGGCGGTCGGGTCGTCGTCGTCGGAGACTAAGGTGCTGATCTTATTCTTATTACTCGCCATGCGTGGATAGTACCATGCGGCGACGCCGGCTCAATCATTTTGGCCATAACGCAAAGGTTAAATTGCGTCAGTCGCAGGGTACCGTGCGGCCCGAGGCCCACTCCCGCATCGCGGCGATGCGCTCGGCCATGACGACCGACAGCGGACGGGTCTGGCGTGTTTCCTCGAGGATGTGCTCCGTTGCCAGCGGCTTGCCCCTGGCGTGCGCGGCGTACAGGCCTGCGACCACCGCCTGTTCGATCTCCGCGCCCGAAAATCCGTCCATGGCATTGGCAAGCGACTCGATGTCGAAATTCTGCAATTGCTGATTGCGACGCGACAAATGGATCGCCAGTATGGACGCGCGGGTCTTCAGATTCGGCAGGTCTACGAAGAAGATCTCGTCGAAGCGGCCCTTGCGAACCAGCTCGGCGGGCAGCGTGCTGATGTCGTTGGCGGTGGCAACCACGAACACCTGCGATTGGCGTTCGGCCATCCATGTCAGAAACGTTCCGAGAACGCGCTGCGTTGTGCCGGTTTCGCCGCCGCGTCCTGCAATCCCTTTCTCGATCTCGTCGATCCACAGGACGCACGGTGACATGACGTCTGCCGTATTCAGCGATTCACGCAGCTTGCGCTCCGTCTCGCCGTGGTACTTGTCGTACACCGTGCCGAAATCGAGGCGCAACAGAGGCACGCCGAATACGCTCGCGGTCGCCTTGGCGGCCAGGCTCTTGCCACAGCCCTGTACGCCGAGCAGGAGGACGCCCTTCGGCTTGTCGAGATGGGCTGCGTCCATCTCGCCACGAAACGCCGCTTTGCGCTGCTGCAGCCAGGCCTGCAACCGCGACAGACCGCCGACATCCCGAAACCGCGCCGTGTCGTATTCGAATTGCAATGCGCCGCCGCGATTGAGCAGTTCGTACTTGGCCCGCATGACCGCTGGCAGGTCGCTTTTCGTTATAGCCCCATCTTGGCGGATCGCGTTGCGCGCGAGTCGCTCTGTGTCGGCATAGGTCAGTCCGGCGAGGTTCCGGATGAGAAGCTCGTACGCCTTGGGGTCGGTCTGCACGCGTGAACCCGGATTCTCCATACTCCATTCCTTGGCAATGCGCCTGACGATCGACTCGCGCTCGCCTTCCGAGGGCAGAGTGATGTCCAGGTGTGCCGCGAATGAATCGAGTTCTTTCGGCAGCTTGACCTCGTGGCTGATCAGTACGATCTGGCGCGGCACACTCGAGTACCGGATGCAGATGTCTTTGAGCAATCGCACGTGTACCGGGTCTTCGAGGAACGGGTGAAAGTCCAGCAGCACGTAGATGCCGGGTTTGCTGACGGCACGGATGTGCTTCAGAGCGTCCGTCGGATCGGCATTGATCGTTTGTGGTTCGAGCGCAATATCGAGGCGTTGCATCCCGTCCGTAATCGTCCATCGAAACAGCGGCATGTAATCGTCACTGGATGCGCGGATCGAGATTTTCTGCAGCAACTCCAGCATGCGCTTCTCGTCGGCCGACTCGATGACGATGATCGGCGTGCGCGAGCGCAGGATGACTTCGAGATCGTGGCTTTCGGCCATGGATGACTCTGCTATTTTCCGACCGACGTTATGTTACGGCAACCGGGCAGATTATCCGTGTGCAATGTCTCAATGTTCGTTCCTGCGAGCGACTCGGCCGTGTTTCGCAGAATCGCCAGGTCGACGGGCACGCCAGCCGAGGTGATCTCGCTGACCACGTCGTCCAGCGACACCGCTGCTGTCTCGATACTACGTAGCTCTGCATCGAGTGCGGCCAGTATGGTGACGGCCAGCGCGGTTACCGGCCCGCTGGCGCTTCGGACGCACAGTGCATTCGCCTCGCGCGCCCACTCGGCCTGCGTGCGTCGCGCTGCGTCGTAGCGATCCTCCGAGATGCTGCCGCTTCGATACAGCATCTCGAGGCTGTAGTACTCGGCGATGCCTTCGACGATCCAGTCGTGCCCCGGCCTTGCGCGAAGTCGCGTCGAGACGTGCACGACCTCGTGCAGCAAGGTGCTGGTGGCATTTTCGCTGATCAACGGCCGCTCGGCATGGATGAACAGTGAGCCGGGGCCGGATAAAGCGCCGCGCCACATTGGTTCGCCGGCACTCACGATCGTCAGGCGGCGCGGCAGCGACGGCAGAACTCGTGCGAGCTCCGGCAATGTCCAGCGTAGCAGTGCCAGCATTTCGACGCGTCGGACCGACTGGTTCCTGGGTGCCGCGACGGCCAGCCGCGTGTCCTCGACCCGATCGCGACGTACGCCAAGATCTCCAAGCACGATCCAGCCCGACGGCTGGTCGAAGCGGCGGTCCGGTTTGCTGATTTCGAATGTGTTTCGCCGACCAAAGTACTCCGTCACGGCGGTCCAGGAGGATGGCATTTCGAATTGCAGCTCAGTGCGACTGCTGGCGCCTTTCAGCGTGCGGGTGTGCGCCCTGGGAATGATGTCCTCGGCCCGAAAAAGACCCCATTCCGGACCCAGCCAGGCGTCGTAGCCGTCGCCGTTGCGCCGGTGCGCCAGCTGCACACGCCATTCGATAGTGCCCCCGTCCGCTGGTGGGTACCAGCGGACGTCGTTGCCCGCGACGTCTATCCTGCCGTCGCCGCGGATCTCGTGGTGACGCTCCGGATCGATCGTCATGCGCATTTCGCGTAGCAAACGGCGGGATTGTCCGAGATCCAGGGTTACGAGGGCCTCTCCTGCGTCGGGCACGACCTCGACCGTATATCGCAACGCGTATTCGATGGCGGCGGACTCGGGAGCGGGGGAAGCCTCGCCGCACGCCCCGTAGCAAAAGACACTCGCGAGCAGGGCGAAGCCGGACCGCAGCGGTCGGGCGCCCGAAGCTGAGAAGTAGTTCATTCCGTATTCAGGCCCCGTGACATATGCTGCCGCAATGATAGCTCAGCGCTTGCATCGATACGTGTTGCTCGTCCTGCTGACGGCGAGTTGTCTCGTCGGCTGCGCGTCGGTGCCCGAACGCGCCGACCCTGGCAGTGTCGCGGCGGGTGTCGCCTACCAGCAGGTCGGTGTGCCGTATCGCTACGGTGGGCATTCGCCGTCCGGCTTCGATTGCAGCGGTCTCGTACACTATTCCTATTCCCAGGCAGGCATCAACGTCCCGAGGACGACATCGGCGCTTTGGCAGAGAAGTACACCGGTTGATCAGAACGACCTGAGGGTGGGCGATATCCTGTTTTTCAACGTCGCTGGCAAGATGTCGCACGTCGGCTTGTACCTCGGCAAACGCCGTTTCGTGCATGCGCCATCGTCGGGGAAGACGGTGACGATCGGGACGCTGGACTCGCCGTATTACTCAACGGCGTTCATCCGTGCGGGAAGGCTCTGAATCAGGCGCCGCCGGCGTCGCCAACGATGAATGACCTGAGCTGGCCGGCAAGACCCTTGCACGCGGCCGTCTGAGTCCTCGCGATCAGCGGAATCGGCACGACGAGTGCCGGCAAGTAAGACGTCCCACTGAAGTCGGCCGACACCGTACCCGCGGACTCCTGACCCTTGAGGTCCCAGACCGACGCCTCGTAGTCGGCATCGTTCTGCCACCATGCGAAACCGAAGCAGCCGCCGCCACCCGGACCGGCCGCGCAGGAGAGACTGCCACCGCCGGCCGTGCGCTCGGTGTCACCGTCGAGCCAGATGATGTACCGCACGCCTTGCGCCTCGATCTTCTCTTTGACACCCGGTCGCGCCATGAGCTTATTCAGATGCTTGGTCTCCGAAGGTGCGGTGCGGGGCTCGAACCAGGGAAACAGCGAATCGACGAACTGCCTGTGCGGGACAACGTTAAGCCCGCCGGAGCCGCGCTGCATGGCATTTTCGATGCAACTCACATAGTCGGATTCGGTTTCGTTGCCCAGGTGATAGCTCTTCGCCATGATGACGACGGATTCACCGGCGGCGATACCGGTCTGGGTCTCGCGCGCGTCCTCGAGCCGCGCCGTCACGCACGCGGACATCGTCAAAGCCACCAGTGCCACGGTCAGAAGCCGGCTCGTTTTACTCATTGCTGAATCCTCCGAGGCCAGTCAGCGCGATGGCCCTCATTGTATCCCGTTCAGAAAGTCCATCGGCGACAAACGTCTCGCGCTCGTCCTCGGCGAGCGGCTTGTCGAGAGGCCCATCCGCCAATGCGCTCAGGCCGGTAGCCTTTTCCATCTGCGTGACGATCAGAGCTGCGGCATCGCGCATGGCCAGGATCGCGGCGCGATGCAGCGAGTCGGATCCGCCGAGCCCCTCTTTCTGGCTCTTGCCGTAAGCGCTGACCGGCCAGTTTGCGTACTTGTTGCCCGCGCTGTCGAAAATGAGCATGCGGTAGCGGATCCAGACGGCAAACGCCTGGGTCTGGCTCTGCTCCGGTGTCGAGAATTCGAATCCGTCGATCGACGGCTCGATCAACGCGTCGAAATCATAATTGCGGGCATCGTCATCCGGACCGAGGATGATGGTGTCCTCGAAAATGTGACCGAAGAGTTGCGTGAATAGCGCAGCGTTGGAGCGGCCGAGATCTATCGTCCAGTCCTCACGGCCTAGGACCTCTTCTTCGTGGACGAAGCTCTCGAACTGCTGCGGAATTCTCACGGCGACCGTGACCGGGAACTTATCGACGATTGGAACCGGAATTGTTGGTGGGTCGATGGCGACGCTCGTGCTGCAGCCTGACACAATCAGAGCTAGCACGGGAACGAGCAGTGCATTACGAATTCGAAACATCCCTATATCTGAGCGGTGCCGGGCCACGGAGTTCCTGCTAATCGCGGGTCGTTTCACTTTAGTGCCGCCGCCAGTCGAGTGCAACCGGGAATCCGGCTTCACGGGCCGCGTAGCAGGCGGTATAAAGACAGCGATGCCACGCCCGAAAATACTCGTCTTCCAGCACGTCCCGTATGAGCCACTGGGTACATTGGACCCGCTCCTCAAGGAAGCCGGATTCAGGATTCGATACGTCAATTTCGGGCGCGATCCCGAGGTTCGTCCGCGCCTCGAAGGCTACGAGGCACTGATCGTCCTGGGCGGACCGATGAACTCCGACCAGATCGACACCTACCCGAACCTGATCCACGAAGTCGAGATCATTCGCGAGGCCGTCGAGCGCGACATGTCGGTCCTCGGCATTTGCCTCGGCGCACAGCTGCTTGCAAAGGCACTCGGTGGCTCGGTGTCGCGCAACGCTGTCCGTGAGATCGGCTGGTTCGACGTGAACCTGACCGATGCTGGCGCCGGTGACCCGGTGCTGTCTGCGTTCGCAAAGCGACAGCGCGTGTTCCAGTGGCACGAAGACGGTATCGGTTTGCCCGACGGCTGTGTGCGCCTGGCCAGCTCACCGGCGAGCGCTGTGCAGGCTTTTCGTTTCGGCGAGCATGCCTACGGGTTCCAGTTCCACCTCGAAGTCGACGAGTCGCTGATCGAGCGCTGTCTGACCGTGCCGGACAACCAGGCGACTCTCGCCGACGAGATCGGCCACACCGATCCCGGGCAGATACGCGCGCAGACCCCGGCGGAGATCGACGGACTCAAGGCGCTGTCGCGGGAGACGTTCTCGCGCTGGATCGACCGTTTCGAAATCCCGCCGCGCAGGCAGACGCTGCCATCGCGCTAGAAATCGCGCCACTCGAGGGGCGGTTCCTGCATCAACGCGACCTGTTCCCGGAGCATAAGCACCTGGTCTTCCCAGTAGCGCGTGCTGTTGAACCACGGGAACGCCGACTTGAACGCTGGGTCCCGCCAGCGCCGGGCAAGCCACGCAGAATAGTGCAGCAAGCGCAGGCTGCGCAGCGCCTCGATGAGGTGCAGCTCGCGGGCGTCAAAACGTCGAAAGGCCTGGTAGCCCTCCAGAATGGCATGGAGTTGCGGCGTTTGTTCGGCGCGATCGCCTGAAAGCAGCATCCAGACGTCCTGCACGGCCGGACCGTGTCGCGTGTCGTCGAGATCGACGATGTGCACCTGGTCGCCGACGACCAGAATGTTGCCGGGGTGGAAGTCGCCGTGCAGTCTGAGCTCGCGAACGCCCCCGGCGCGCTCATAACAGGCTTCGACGCCGTCGAGTACAAGCTCCGCGGTACTCTCGTAGGCCGCAACAATGTCGGCCGGGACGAAATTAGCATCGACAAGATACTCGAGCGACTCGGTGCCATAGCTGTCGATGTCGATACCCGGTCGGTGTGCGAAGTTCGCTTGTTCGCCCAGCGTGTGAATGCGGGCAATGAATCGCCCGAGCTGCCCGAGCAGTTCTTCGTTGTCGAGGTCGGGCGAGCGGCCACCACGCCTCGGATAGACGGCGATGCGAAACGGCCCGTGATGGTGCAACGTCGAACCCGCGATCTTCATCGGCGCGACAACCGGGATCTCGCCCGCCTCGAGCTCCGCGGCGAATGCGTGTTCTTCCAGGATCGCGTCGTCACTCCACCTCAGCGGCCGGTAGAACTTCGTTACAACGGGATCCGCATCCTCGATGCCGACCTGGTAGACGCGATTCTCGTAGCTGTTGAGTGCGAGGAAGCGGCCATCGCAGCGGAAACCAAGCTCGTCGAGCGTGGCGAGAATGTCGTCGGGCGTCAGCTCCCTGAAAGCGAGCGTTGCCGCATCATCGCTCACGAAGCCTGCCTGCGCTCGCGTTTGCGTTCGGACTCGGTCAGGAGTTTCTTGCGAAGTCGCAGGCTCGACGGCGTTACCTCGAGCAGCTCGTCGTCGTCGAGGAACTCGATCGCCTGTTCCAGCGAGTATCGAATCGCGGGCGTCAGGATCAGGTTTTCGTCACTGCCGGCCGCGCGGATGTTCGTCAGTTGCTTCGCCTTGGTCGGATTCACGATCAGGTCGTTTTGCCGCTGGTGAATGCCGACGATCATCCCCTCGTAGACCTCGTCGCCATGGCCGATGAACAGGCTGCCGCGCTCCTGCAGGTTGTAAAGGGCGTACGCGAGAGCCTTGCCCGTCACCGTCGATACGAGCACACCGTTGTTGCGTTGCGCGATTGCACCGCCGACGCGGCGGTCGTAACGTTCGAATACGTGGTAAATGAGCCCGGTGCCCGACGTAGCCGTGAGGTACTCCGTCCGGAAACCGATGAGGCCGCGTGTCGGTATGCGGTAATCGAGTCGCATGCGTCCTTTGCCATCCGGCACCATGTCCACGAGTTCACCTTTGCGATCGGCGAGACGGGTCATGACGGCGCCCTGGAACTCCTCATCGAAGTCGACGGTGAGCTGTTCCCAGGGCTCGAGTTCGGCGCCGTCCTCGACGTGCATGATGACCTCCGGCCGCGACACGGCGAGCTCGTAGCCCTCGCGGCGCATGTTCTCGATCAGCACGGAGAGGTGCAGCTCGCCGCGGCCCGACACGCGGAACTTGTCGGGGTCGTGGGTATCATCGACGCGCAGCGCGACATTGTGCTTGAGTTCCTGGTCGAGCCGTTCGCGAATCTGGCGACTCGTCAGGTACTTGCCATCCCGACCGGCAAATGGCGATTTGTTGACCTGGAAGGTCATGCTGACCGTCGGCTCGTCGACGCTCAGCAGGGGCAGCGCCTCTGCCTCGTCGCGCGCGCAGACCGTTTCGGAAATGCCGAGGTCGTCGATGCCACTGAAAACGATGATGTCGCCGGCGTTGGCCGAATCGATCTTGCGCCGCTCGAGACCCTCGAAGCCAAAAAGCTCCAGCACCCGCGCGTTGCGCAATTTCCCATCCGCGCAGACGATCGTGACGGGCGAGTTACTCTCGATCCTGCCACGCGTGATGCGACCGACGCCGAGGACGCCGACATAGGTGTCGTAGTCGAGGCTCGATACCTGCAGCTGCAGCGGACCGTCGACGTCGACGTCGGGCGCCGGCACGTGTTCCACGATAGTTTCGAAAAGGGCGGTCATGTCGCCCTCGCGCACGTCGGGATTCTGATGCGCGTACCCTGATAGCGCCGAAGCGTAGATCACGGGAAAGTCGAGTTGTTCGTCGGTCGCGCCGAGCCGGTCAAACAGGTCGAAGGTCTGGTCCAGGACCCAGTCCGGTCGCGCACCGTCGCGGTCGATCTTGTTGATGACGACCACGGGCTTCAAGCCCCGTGCGAACGCTTTTTCGGTCACGAAGCGCGTCTGCGGCATCGGGCCTTCGACGGCGTCGACCAGCAGCAGCACGCTGTCGACCATCGACAGTACGCGCTCCACCTCGCCGCCGAAGTCGGCGTGACCCGGCGTGTCGACAATGTTGATGCGGTAATCGCCCCAGCGGATCGACGTATTCTTCGCGAGGATCGTGATGCCGCGCTCGCGCTCCAGGTCGTTGGAGTCCATGACACGGTCGGGCACGGCCGCCCGTGGCCCGAGCGTACCGGACTGCTGCAGCAGCTGGTCGACGAGCGTCGTTTTGCCATGATCGACGTGCGCGATGATGGCGATGTTTCTGAGCTTCGAGATATCTGACATGATGTCGGCCCTGCGAAAGGCGGCCGGATTATAAAGGGGACCCGGATGCGATACACCTACATTTTGGCGACAGGGCTACTGGCATTGATGGCCGGGTGCGGCGGCGGCCAGCCGGAGATCGACGCCGCGGCGCACGAAGCGGCCGTCCTCGAATGGCGGGCCGGCCGACTTGAACGACTGAAAAGCCCGACCGGCTACCTGAATCTCGCCGGGCTGTTCTGGCTCGCTCCGGGCGGTAACTCGTTCGGTTCGGCACCCGACAACGATTTTGTGTTTCCTGACGGGGCACCTGCAAACATGGGTGAGTTCGTGCTGAGCGACGACGGCGTATTCTTGAACGTCGCAGATGGAGTCGAGATTTACTGGGACGATACGCCGATAAGTTCGGCCCGGTTAGAACCAGACACCAGCGACAATCCCATGCTGCTCCGTCACGGCTCGCTGGCCTGGATGGTGATCGAGCGAGCCGGCCAGTTCGGCGTGCGCCTGAGGGACTACGAGCACCCCGCGGTCGAGTCATTCCCGCCGATCGAGTCGTTCCCGATCGATGCGTCATACCGCGTCGAGGCGAAGCTCAGACCCTACGACGAGCCGCGCATCATGAACGTCAAGACCGTGATAGAAGGACTGGGCTACCACCCGCAATCGCCGGGAACGGTCGAGTTCCAGGTGGCAGGCAGAAAGTACGACCTCGAAGCCTACGAGTCGGGCGACGAGCTGTTTTTCGTGTTCGGCGATCAGACGAGTGGTAAGGAGACCTACCCGGCAGGGCGCTTCCTGTACGCGGACAAACCGGGTGACGACGGCAAGACCGTGCTCGATTTCAACCGCGCCTACAACCCTCCGTGCGCGTTCAACGACTTCGCGACGTGCCCCGTGGCATCACCGCGGAATCGCCTGGCGGTTCGTATCGAGGCCGGCGAGAAATACGATGCGAAGGTATTCGGTGCGCATTAGTCGATAATCTCGAAACTCAGCCCGGCGTTCTGTGTGAGGCGCGGCAGCAGCGCTTCCGCCATCACGGACGTGGGTGTATACACGCCACCGGATTTGTCGAGATCGTTCTGCGCAAGACAGACCCCGCATTCGGCGATGATCTTGCTGGTCGATCCATAGCCGGGGTCGCGGTCGCCCTTGACGCGGCCCCGTATGATGCTGCCGTCGGGCAGGTGCCCGTAGTGGTGCAAGATATAGAAACCCGCCTCGCGCTCGTCGCGCGACGGGCCTTCGCCGGGCGCGGGCAGCGCAAACCGCTGTAGCAGGTCTCGAGTTAACGAATTGGTCGCGCCGAATACGAACGCGCCCATTCCGGCAGTCATTGACAGCGCCTTTATTCTTCCGCCCAGGCCGTCACCCGTCATCACGGCCTCGTCGTAGCGGAAGTCGTGCCCCCAGGGGTAGCCGAGCAGGGCGTTGCTCCGGTGCACGATGCGCTGGTTGATGAGCGCCATGATGAACGGTGCCGTCCACGTGTGTGCATCGCTGTCGTAGCGAACATCCGACTGTTCGCGCGTGTCGGGGCCTTCTCGCTCACCCGGAGGATTGAGCGCGTACGGGTTGACGAGTGCTTTCATCACTTCCGGGTCCTGGCGGGCCTCGTTCATCAGGTTGATCGCGCTGGCCATCGTGCCGCCGCTCCAGCCGCCTTTGATCTTTTTGACGAGCATGCGGATCGATCCGCAGAACTCGCCGTGCCTTGCCTTTGCCTCGCGCTGCAGGAACCAGGCGCCAAGGTCCATCGGCACGCAATCGAAGCCGCAGGCGTGCACGATCCGCGCGCCTGTTTGCTCAGCGCGATCGTGGTGCTCGTCAACCATGCGGCGAATCCACTGGGCCTCGCCAGCGAGGTCGCAATAGTGCGTGCCGGCATCGACGCAGGCTTTGACCAGCTCTGACCCGTAGAGCGCATAAGGTCCGACAGTGGTGATGACGACCTTGGTTTTCGACGCCATCGCCTCGAGCGATGCAGCGTCGCGGCTGTCGCCGGTCATGAGGTCGACGTGCGCGCTGAGCGACAGCTCTTCGCGGAGTTCGCGAAGCTTGTCTTCATTCCTGCCTGCGATCGCCCAACGGAGGTCTTCGGAATCGGGGTAGCTGGCGGCGAGGTATTCGGCGACGAGCCGTCCCGTGAAGCCCGTGGCGCCCCAGACGACGACGTCAAATTCTCTGCTCTGGGTCATTTGTGTATACTCGATCGCAATAATTATTCGTTACTTTACTCGCCTTTGCCCCCGGACCCGGGTCCGGATTGATGGTTTTTACCGGCAAGACCGGCGAGGATCCATGCTGAAGACAATTTCCGCAAGATGTGATCGCTTGCCCTGTTTTGCCTGTTCACCCGGGTACACTTGCTCCGTTCTTCTAAGGAATCACATTTCATGACCAAGTTTTCCAGATTCGGCCTGGCGGCCGTCACGGCCGTTCTTGTGCTGTCGCTTTCTGCGTGCGGCAAGGACAAGGAAGAGGCGGCCAAGGCGGTCGAAGCCGGCATCCTCCAGTTCATCCCCGCGGACACGCCGTACGTGTTCGTGACGCTCGAGTCGGCTCCGGACGAACTGGCCGACAAGATCGAGCCGCATGTCGACACGATGCTCGACGCTTACAAAATCATCATCCGTGACGCCCTGAACTCGGCGTCCGCGGAGATCGAGGAGGGCAGCGAGGAAATGGCTGTCTTCGAGAAGGCCCAGCCCGCGATAGAAGAATTCATGACGATATTGAGTGTCGATGGCATGAAGAGCATCGGCATCGATCGCGAATCCCGGTTTGCCATTTACGGCAACGGCCTGTTGCCGGTCATGCGTATCAGCCTTACCGATCCGAAGCTGCTGGATGCGGCGATAGCTCGGATCGAGGAAAAAGCCGGCGAGTCGATGGCCGTCGGTGAGATTGACGGCAATTCGTACCGTTACTTCGAGGAAGAGGACGTGAAGCTCGTCGTCGGCACATTCGGCAACTACATGGTAGTTACCGGTATGCCGTCGAGTTTCGGTGACGATCAGCTCGCGCAGCTCGTCGGCATCAAGCTGCCCGATCGGAATATCGGCGACTCCGGTGAGCTCGCGAAGATTGCGAAGGAGTTTGGCTACACGAATCACATGCTCGGGCTGGTCAGCAGCGAGCGCATTGCGGCTACGTTCCTCGATGCGCCGACGGGCCTCAACGCGGCGCTGCTCGCCGGCAAATTCGATCCGTCGACGCTCAGTGACGTTTGCCGCGAAGAAATTCGCGAGATGGCGGGGCTCGTGCCGCGCCTCGTCACGGGGTATACATCATTGAGTGCGGATCGAATGGACGCGTCGATGATCATGGAACTGCGCAGCGACATCGCGTCCGGGCTGGCGAAGTTGCCTACTGCCGTGCCTGGCCTCGGCGTCGACCAGGGCGGCTTGTTCACCTTCGGCATGAGCCTCAACGTCAAGGAAATGCGCGATTTCTACGCCGCGCGGCTCGACGCCATCGAGGCGGATCCGTGGGAGTGCGAGTTCTTTGCCGATCTTCAGGCAGGCGCCGTTGCCGGCAGAGCCGCGCTCAACCAGCCGGTGCCGCCCATGGTTTACGACATCCGTGGTTTCGTTGCCGTCGTCAACGACATCACCGGCATGGATATTGCGAACCAGCAGCCGCCCGAGAACATCGATGCCGGCCTCGTGCTCGCCGTTGAAAACGCACCGGCGCTGTTGCAGCTGGGTGCGATGTTCAGTCCCGAAATTGCCTCGCTCGGCCTGCAACCAGACGGCAAGGCCGTCGAGTTTGCGCCGCAGCAGCTGGGAGGCGTTGTGGAGAATTCGTTCGTCGCGCTCGAGGACAATGCGTTGGCCCTGTCCGTGGGTGAGGGTGCCGAGCGCGAGGTTACGGACCTGCTTGGTGCGTCTTCGGCGGATCCCGCGCCGTTCATGAGCATGGCCATCGACGCCGAGCGCTACTACGGCTTCATCGGCGATGCCATGATGCTCGACGAAGGCGACGACGAGTTGTCACCCGAGGGTCGTGCCGCAATGCGTGACATGCTGACTGCGTTCGGCGAGCTCTACGATCGTCTGCTCATGGACGTGCACTTCACGTCGCGCGGCATCGAGTTCGATACCACGGTAACGCTCGGAGACTGATATGTTCAGAACCCTGCTTCCCCTGATCGCGTTCGCGGCGCTGGTGCTGCCGGCGTGCGCCGGAGAGGCGGACGAGCCGACGGCCCCGAGCATCAAGGCAGATCTCGGCGCGATCCTCGAGCAGGGCATTGCGACGCCGGTCGACGGAATTCTGTCGGCCGGCCAGCCGAACGAGGAGACTTTTCAGGTCTTTGCAGACTCCGGTTTTGTCGCGGTCGTCGATCTGAGAACGGAAGGCGAAAGTCGCGGCATGGAGAATGAGGCTGCGGTTGTCGAAGGACTCGGCATGAAATATATCTCTCTGCCGATCGACGGCGCTGAGGCCGTCAACTTTGAAAACGCTGCGTCGCTGTCCGAGGTGCTGGCGAGCTTTGACGAACCGGTGCTCGTCCACTGCGGCAGCGCCAATCGAGTCGGTGCCTTGCTGGCACTGGGCAAAGCGCAGGCCGGTGCCGACCCCGAGGAGGCGATCGCATACGGCAAGGCGGCCGGCATGACTCGACTGGAGAATCGCGTCCGCGAAGTCCTCGACTCCGCCGAATAAAAAACTGGGACATTCTGCTTTTTAAGCAGCGCGTTCGCTGCTTAAAAAGCAGAATGTCCCAGTTTTCGTTGGCGGGTTAATTAGCCACTAGGACATTCGGCTGCTAGTCTGAAAGGTGTACTCATGCTCGCGCCCGGAGGACTTCCTGATGAGAACGATCGTATCGCTGCTGGCATTGCTGGGCCTGGCGTCGCTGTCGCTGGCTGACGAACACGCTGCAGAAGCCCTTGATTACGGCGACTACAAATCCGTGACGCTGCAGGTGAAGGCCTGGGACGCCCTTGGTGATGGCAAGTATGAAGACGCCGTGAAGTACACCGAGAAATGCTCGGAGCTCTATGAAGAAAAAGCAAGAGAGATGCAGGCATCATTGAACGGGAAACCGCCGCCCGACAAGACTCACGACTACTGGGCGCTCAATGACGTAGGTACCTGCTATTTCATCAGGGGCGAGGCCCTGACCAAGCTGAGAAAGTACGCCGAAGCCGTGGAAGCCTACAAGATCGTCAGGGACGATCTCTACTACTCTCAAGCATGGGACCCGCAAGGCTGGTTCTGGTCGCCGTCGGATGCGGCGTACCCGAAGATCGAGATGCTTGAAGCGCGAATCAATAAAGACTTCTGATAAAGCCGATGTGTCGCATCGTTATCGTAAGCGTCATCGCGCTTGTTTTCAGTGCCTCCACGGTCGACGCCCGGGGCGGCCGGGACACGGAGCCAGGCTCCAGGGTACAGGTCGTTAGCGAGGCTGATGGCACCTTCACCCTGTTGAGAAATGGGCAGCCTTATCGGGCCAAAGGCGCGGGTACCGGGAGCGGAGAAGCGCTGGCGGGCGCGAGTCTCGAAGTGCTCGCGGCGTCCGGCGGCAATTCCATTCGAACCTGGGGCACCGAGCAGCTTGAGCATCTGCTGGATGGAAAGCCACTGCTCGATCGCGCTCATGAACTGGGCCTGTCCGTCGCAGCGGGTTTCTGGGTTGAACATGTGCGTCATGGATTCGACTACTCGGATCCTGAAAGCATCGAACGGCAGCGCAAAAAGCTCCGCGATGCCGTCCTGAAACACAAGGATCATCCGGCGCTGCTCGTCTGGCTGCTGGGCAACGAGATGGAAGCTTTCGAGCCCAACGTCGAGGCTGAAATCATCTGGAAAGAGCTAAATCACCTGGCAGGCATCATCAAGGAGCTGGATCCGCATCATCCCGTCGCAACGGTGATTGCCGGAGCCACCGCGGAGAAAATCGCCGGCATTCGGGAGCATTTCCCGAATCTCGATATCCTGGGCATCAACGCCTACAGCAGCGCTCCGCTGGTAGGTAAAAGCCTGCCAGGTATGGGCTGGGAAGGCCCGTATATGCTCACCGAGTTCGGTGTTGCCGGAACATGGGAGGTTCAGCCGACTTCCTGGGATGCGCCGGTCGAACCGGATCCGAGCGCCAAAGCGGTGGAGTCCTACACCGCGTATACGATGAACCGTGACGACAACGTCGGGCGATCATTGGGTTCCTACGTCTTCTTCTGGGGGAACAAGCAGGAAGCAACCGCCACCTGGTACGGGATGTTCCTGGAATCCGGTGAGAAGCTGCCGCGCGTCGATGCAATGGCGTACGCCTGGACCGGGGAATGGCCGGATAACCGCGCGCCCAAGCTACATTCCCTGGAGACGCCGATTGCGTTCGAGCGGATCGCCCCTGGCAGTTCCTCGTACGCCGAGGCCGATATCGTGGATCGCGAAGGAGACGAACTCACTTACGTCTGGGATATTCGCGCAGAGAGCTCCGATCGCCGGATTGGCGGCGACGCAGAGGCTGCTCCTCCATCGTTTCCCGAGGCCATTGAGGACGGTCAGGGGACACCGCGAATATCGTTCAAAGTCCCGGAGCGACGAGGCGGCTATCGGATATTTGTGACTGCGTACGACGGGCAGGGCGGAGCCGTCGTGCACAACGTGCCGTTCTACGTCGAGGAATAGGAACGGCCTAAAAACTGGGACATTCTGCTTTTTGAGTAGCGCGCTTGCTGCATCAAAAGCAGAATGTCCCAATTAATTTGGTGGAGGTGGTGGGAATCGAACCCCAATCCGCCTGAGATGCCATTCGAAGTTCGTTGGTGAGTGCGGATTGATCTTTAGTGGCCTGATCCGATATCGATTTGAGCGCTAACGTGGTGAAGCCTGCCGGCGTCACAAATGACTGGGCCCCGTAGATCGGGGCCCAAGGCATTTGGTGGAGGTGGTGGGAATCGAACCCACGTCCGCAAGCCCTCCGCTCCAAGGTCT